>Ga0114129_10009377_pt1 | contig 13951 bp, 12 predicted proteins | sample RhiMetdeltSRZDD1_FD_80071 | JGI IMG/M metagenome (GOLD analysis project Ga0114129, IMG submission 80071) | Populus rhizosphere microbial communities from Tennessee, USA - Rhizosphere MetaG P. deltoides SRZDD1 (version 2) (version 2) | ecosystem: Host-associated > Plants > Roots > Rhizosphere >...
AACCTGACGCGATTCACCTATGCGGATCTCGACAATCCTGGCGCGTTCCGCTGGCGAGGAGAAACCCCGACACTGAGCCCGCAGCCACCGCTCTACTCCGGCAAGATCGTGATTCTCGTGGACGAGGTCTCGCAAAGCCAGGCCGAGTACACGGCCATGGCGCTTCGGTCCGCGCGTCAGGCGTTCAGATTTCAGATTCGAGGGTCTCCGGAATCTGGAACGGCGATCGCTCGATGATCGACGGAATGCGCTGCGCGTCGCGGCGGGCCTTGACGGCGCGCGCTTCGCGGTAGACGCGCGCGGGAACCGCCTGCACGTCCCACACGAGACCGAGCGCGCGCATGGCGCGGATGACGTACCACGTCACGTCGACCTCCCACCAGTAGAACCCGTTGCGCGCGGCGCGCTGATAGCGGTGGTGGTTGTTGTGCCACCCTTCGCCGACGGCGAACACCGCCGTGAACGCGTTGTTGCGCGACTCGTCGAGCGTCTCGAACCGGCGCGTGCCCCACAGGTGATTGACCGTGTTGATCGCGAACGTCGCGTGCGCCAGCGTCATCGTCGGCAGGCAGAAGCCCCAGACGAGCCACGGGAAGCCGCCGATCAGGAACATCACGAGGGCGAGCGTCAGCGGCGGCACGAAGAAGTAGCGATCGAGCCACGCGATCTCGCGGAGCTTTCCGAAGTCGCGGTAGACCGGATTGCCGGCGTCGACGACGTCGTAGCGCGTGTCGTTCAGGAACCAGCCGATGTGCGCGTAGTAGACGCCGCTGATCATCGGGCTGTGCGGATCGCCGTCGCGATCGGCGTACTTGTGATGGTTCACGTGGTGGCCGGCCCACCACAGCGGCCCCTTCTGCATCGCGGCGGTGCCGATCCACGCCCACACGAACCGCGCGGCGCGGTTCATCTTGAACGCGCGGTGCGCGAGATGGCGATGGAACACGAGCGTGAGGCCGACCGCGCGCACGAAGTGCGACGCGGCCCACAGGCCGACGAACGTCCATTCGAAGTCCACGGCGAGGATGAGCAGGGCGCTCGCCTGGACGATCCAGAAAATCGAGATCTGCAGCACGTTTCGGAGCATAGCTAGTCGACCGTCTCTGCTGAGGCGGTACCGACCACCATCGGTGATCGACCGCGAGTTTCGGGCCGCAACAGCGGAGCGGCCCGGTTGTGGATGCGGCGAGCCACGCCCTTAGATTTCCCTCAGGGCGCGGGCGACGGGAAGGCGCGCGGCGCGGATGGCGGGCAGCAGGCCGCCGAGCGTGCCCATGACCGCGGAGAAGATGAGGCCGATGAAGAGCAGGGCCGGCGTGATGCGGAACTTGAACGCCACTTCGCTGAAGCTGGTGAAGTTCGTCGTGCCGGTCGAGAGCCCGTGCACCGGCAGCGCGATGAGGCAGCCGATTGCCCCGCCGATGAGCGCCAGCGCAATCGATTCGGCGAGGAACGCGGTGACGATCTTCCACCGCGAGAAGCCGAGGGCGCGCAGCGTGCCGATTTCACGCGTCCGGTACGCGACCGCGGCGTACATCGTGTTCATCGCGCCGAACATCGCGCCGATGGACAGGATGATCGTCACGAACGCGCCGAACACCCGGATGACGGTCGTCATCGGCCGCGACTGGTCGGCGTAGTAGTCCTGCTCGCGCTGCGGCTTCAGGTAGAGCCGCGGGTCGCCGTCGATCGTCGCGGCGAAGCCGTCGAACATCGACGGATCCGCCAGCCGCACGGTCATCGACTGGTAGCCGTTGCGCTGAAAGGCCGGCATCATCAGCTCGGCGTCACCCCACACCTCCGACTCGAACGCCGCATCGTCGGCGGTGAACGTGCCGACGACCTTCCACGTCGTGGCGCCGAACTTCACGTCGCTGCCGAGGCCGAGCCCCTTGAACCGGCCGGCGGCGAGCCGGCCGACGTTGACCTCGCGCGTGCCGGGGGTGAACCGGCGTCCGTCGACGAACCGGAGCGACTCGCGGACCTCGAACGCCCGCATGCCGACGCCGCGGACCGGCACGTTCGCCGGCTGATTGTCGGTCTGACGCGGCAGCGCGATGATGACGACGAGCTCGGGCGACGCGAGCGGCCGGCCGCCGTCGCCGCGCGCCACCTGCGGCAGCGTTTCGATCAGCGGAACGTCGGTGCGCAGCAGCGCGCTGACCGTCTCGGCCGTCGCGCCCTTTCGCAGGACGATCGCGTTCTGCGGCGATCCGCTCGCGACGAGCGTCGCGCGGAAGCCCTGCGCGATGGCGAGCGTCATCACGAACACCGCCACGACCATGGCGATGCCGCCGGCCGTCATCGCGGCCGTGCCCTTCCGCACGACCATCGAGCGCAGGTTGTAGCTGCCGATCAACCCCATACGGTCACAGGGTTCTCTCGGGTATGTGGGTTCTCGAGGTGCTCGAGGTGCTGGTTCTCAGGGTGCTCAAGGTTCTCGGGTTCTCCGCGTGCTCTGCGGTTGCATCTACGCGACGCGGCGAAGCGCATCCACGATGCGCAGCCGGGACGCCATGCTGGCGGGTATCAGGCCGGCGAGCACGCCGATCAGCGCGCTGAGCAGCAGGCCGGTGACGACGTTGCGGCCGTTCACGCCGAACACGGGAATGAACGCGCCGGCCTGCATGAAGTCCGGATTGACGATGAGGCGCGCGGCGGTGATGCCCAGCGCGCCGCCGATGACGGACATCATCAGGGCTTCGCCCGCGACGAGCAGGAAGATGGTCATCGACGAGAAGCCCAGCGTCCGCATAACCGCTATTTCGGTCGTCCGCTCGCGGACCGACATAGCCATCGTGTTCCCCGCCACGAACAGCGTGGTGATGACCACGGCCAGCGCGATGCTCCCGAGCAGCAGGTTCAGGTTGCCGAACATGGAGACGAACGAGCTCTGGAACGCCTTCTCGGTGTCGGTCTTCGTCTCATTGGGCGAGTTCGCAAACTTCTGATCGATGGCCGACGCGATCTGCGCCGCCTGATCGGGATGGGAGATCTGCGCGACGTACCAGCCGACCTGCCCTTTCACGAGCGACCGCTCGTCGACGTACTTCCAGTGGAACAACATCGACTGGTTGTCGACCGCCGCGCCGCCGGATTCGTAGATGCCGCGCACGGTGAAGTCGTAGTCGCGCGTGCCGTACGTCGGGATGCCGACCTGCAGCGTGATCACGTCGCCGACCTTGAACCCGTAGCGCTTGGCGAGACCGTCGCCGACGATGCAGCCGGTGCGATCCTCGAGAAACGCCTTGCGCTCGTCGGGCGTGAGGACGATCTCCGGATACATCCGCAGGTAGCTCTCGGGCTCGATCGCGATGCTCGCGAAGAAGTTCTTGGGATCCTTGTAAATGCCGCCGAACCAGTTCGCCCACGTCAGGTCCTGCACGCCGGGCGTGCTCCGGATGGCATCCGCGTGGCTCGTCGGCATCGAGAAGATCAGCGACGTCGAGCGGATCGTGATGATGCGCGTCGACGAGCTCGCCTCCGCGCCGGCGTTGAAGCCGTCGAGGACGGCGCGCAGCGACGCGAACAGGAAGACGGCAATCGCCACGCTCATGATCGTCAGGAACGTCCGCCGCTTGCTGCGCCGCGCGGACTTGAACGTCAGGCCAAGGAACTTCATAAATTTCAGATTTCAGATTTCAGATTTCAGATTTAGCTCACACGCTCTTGTTCGATCAACGTGCCTTTCTCCAAATGGAGCAGGCGCGTCGCGCGCTCCGCCGCGTGCGGATCGTGCGTGACCATGATGATCGTCTTCTTGTACTCGCCGTTCAGCCGCTGCAGCAGCGTCAGAATCTCGCCGCCCGATTTCGCGTCGAGGTCGCCGGTCGGCTCGTCGGCGAGCAGCAGCGTCGGATCGGTCACGATCGCGCGGGCGATCGCGACGCGCTGCTCCTGGCCGCCGGAGAGCTGACGCGGGTAGTGTTTCGCCCGATCCGTCAGGCCGACGATCCCGAGCGCGGTCATCACGTGATCGCGCCGCTGCTTCTTCGTCAGACGCGTCAGCAGCAGCGGCAGCTCGACGTTCTCGAACGCCGTCAGCACGGGAATCAGGTTGTACAGCTGGAAGATGAACCCGATGTGGCGGCCGCGCCACGCGGTCAGCGCGGTATCGGAGAGCCGCGTGATGTCGGTGTCGCCGATGCGAATCGTGCCGCGGCTCGGATGATCGATGCCGGCGAGCAGATTGAGCAGCGTCGACTTCCCCGATCCCGACGGTCCCATCAGCCCGAGGAACTCGCCGTCGGCGACGGTGATGGTGACCCGATCGAGCACGGGGATCTCGACGGAATCGCGCCTGTACGCCTTCGTGACCTCCCGGAGCTCGATCAACGCCATGACACGTCCTACTTCGCCTTCAGGCGCACGAGCGCGCCGTTCGTCAGCACCGCGGGCGGATTGAGAATAACCGTCTCGCCGGGCACGAGGCCGCTCTTCACTTCGACCTGATCGAGGCGATCGGGTCCGACCGTCACCGCGCGGCGCGTCGCGTTCGTTCCGGAGACGACCCACACGACCGTCTGGCCGTTCTGATCCGTGATCGCGCGCCTGGGCACCAGCACGATCGGCGGCGGCATCACGGGGTCTGACCCCGAGGGCACGGATCTCGTGCCCCTGGGGTCAGAGCCCTTGACAACGCGCGGCTCCTGGAACGTCACGCTCGCCGTCATCTCCGGTTTCACGTGCTCGTCCGGGTTCAGGATGCTGACGCGCACTTCGACGATGGCTTTCGCGCGGTCGGCGGACGGAAAGATCTGCCGGAGCCGTCCCTTGTAGGTCTGATCCTGATAGGCCTGCAGCTTCACTTCGGCGGGCATCGCGGCCGCCAGCTTCGCGACCGTGTTCTCGCTGACCTCGGTCTGGACCTCAAGCTCGTTGAGATCCGCGATCGTCGCGATGGCGCCCCCTTCGCGCGTCGCCTGGCCGGCCACGCCGAACGGCGACACGGTCTCGCCGACCTCGGCCCGCTTCTTGATAACCACGCCGTCGAACGGCGCGCGGATGTTCGTGTTCTCCAGCGCCTCTTCGGCGACCCGGACGCGCGCATGCGCCGAGGCGATCGCGGCCTCCGCCGATTTCACCTTCGCGGCGGACACCGCGGCGGCCGCTTCGGCGGCGGTCAGCGACGCGTTCGTCGTGATGCCGTCGCGCGCCAGCTGCCGCTGCCGCTCGAGGTTCCGCACGTCCTCGTCGCGCGCCGCGATCGACTGCGCGAGCGCCGCTTCCGCCTCCGCCACCGCGCGGCGGGCGGCCTCGAGCTGCGCGTCGATGTCCGCGTGCTCGATCTGCGCGATGACCGCGCCCTTGCGGACGCGCGTCCCTTCCTCGAATTTCAGCAACGCGATGCGCCCGCCGGTCTTCACGCCGACGTCGCTGCTGTGCCGCGCGACGACGTAGCCGCTCGCGACGAGGACCGGCAGCGCCGTCGATCCGCCGGACGCCGCGACGATCTGCGTCGCGCGGCCGACTTCGACTTCGGGCGCCCGCCGCTCGGCGACGTACGCGCGCGCGGACGGATACGCGGCCGCGGCCGCCGCCAGCACGAGCAGCAGCAGCACCCACGGCAGCCAGCGCCGGCGCGGCGCGGCGTCGCGATCGATGCGCAGCTGCGACAGATCGCTCAGGGGCGTTTCAGGATGGATTGGCACGGAACACAGGAACGCAGGACTCGAGCCCCGCGCCGCAGGCGTCTATCGTCTCCCGAAGCCGACTAGCCTTCTTCCTCGAATTCTTCTTCCTCCGGAGGGCCGAGCCGCGTCGACGGCCTCAGCGCTTCGCGGTAGTCGTAGAGCGGGAGGCCGCGCACGTGCAGCGACAGCGTGCAGGCCGGCGACTTCTCGTCGACGACAACGGTGACCGGGCTGCCTTCAACGCCCTCGCGGAACGCGACGCGGCAGCCGCAGGCGAGCCGCGCGTGCGTGAAGCCCTTCATTGCCGCCGATCATACCACGCGAGATGCCGCCAGGAGCGCTCGGATCATCTTCTCCAACGATTCCTTCGACGAGAGCCCGACGTGCTTTGCGCACACTTTCCCGTCGCGTGAGATGACCGCCGTCACCGGCACCCCGAACATCGGCCCGTACGCGTCCTGCACATCGTCGCGATCGAGGCCCTGGAGGACGACGTAGTTCATCTTCATCTGATCGACGAACGGCTTCAGCTTCGCGAGCGTGTCGTCGATCGAGACGCCGATCACCTGCAGGCCGTCCTTGCCGTACTTGTTCTGGAACTCGATGAACCAGGGGATCTCGACTTTGCACGGCCCGCACCACGTCGCCCAGAAGTCCAGGAGGATCACTTTGCCCTTGAATGCCGACAGCTTCACGTCCTTGTTCGAGAGATCCTTGAGCGTGAAGTTCAGGTTCGCCGCCTTCGCGTTGGCGGGGCACGAGACGGTGTCCGACTCGGCGGCGTCCATATGCGGCCACGGCAGATCGACCGGCAGCGTCAGCAGCGCGAGTCCGAGTGCACCCACCGAGGCCATCGACCAGCGGATCGTATTCGTCATCATCAACTATCAGCCCTACACCCTAATGCAGCGACGCCTGCACGGCCGCTGCCATCCGCTCGACCTCTTCCTTCGGTTCCCGACCGAGGAGGACGAACGTCCGGCCATTCTCGCACCAGATGGCCGCCTTGTGGCCGAGCACCTGGACGAACTCCTGCGCGCGCTCGGACTCCGGGCCCTGGGGCAGCATGAACAGCGACACCGGCTCGCCGTTGTGCATGTACATGATGTGCGCCATCCTGCCCTTGCCGTACAGGCACGGCCGCGCGCCGAGGAGCTGCAGCCCGAACGTCGACGCGGCCTCCGGAACGTGCATGCGCCAGCCGAACGCCGACAGCATCGAGCTCTCCACCGTCGCCGGCGACTCGTGCATCTGCAGCACGCCGTTCACCGCGAAGCACTTGACGTGATCGGCGGCGAGCTCCGCGGCCATGACGCGTGAGGACGACGAGGTGAGCTGATACAGGAAGGCGGCGCCGACGATGAGGACGAGCGAGGCGGCGGCGGCGAGCGGGGCGAAGCGGGCGCGCCAGCCGGCCGCGTTCCAGCCGGGCGCGACGCGCGCGGCAGGCGCCGCGTCGGCCTGGAGCCGCGCGGCTTGCGCGCATCTCGCGTGCAGCGCACGCGGCGCGCACTCGCGCACGAGCGCGTCCTTGCGCGCCGCGACCAGCTCCCGCACCGCGCGCTCGGCGGTCACGCGCGCGGCGCACGGCGGGCAGGCGCGCAGGTGCTCGTCGACATCGCGCCGCTCGACGTCGGGCAGTTCATTGTCGACGTAGGGCGTCACGAGCGGATCGATGGATTGACAGTTAGGCATTGACTGGTCGCAGATGCTGGAGTTGTTGGAACAGGAGATGGCGGCCGCGCGAGATGCGGGACATCACGGTCCCGACCGGAATCGAGAGCATCTCGGCGATTTCGGCATAAGAAAACTCTTCTACGTCGCGTAACCACACCGCCTGACGGAAGACGTCGGGCAGCGCGTCGATGGCGGCCTGGAGATCCGGCGCAAGGGTGCCGCGCAGGAGCGCGGTCTCGGGCGTTTCGACCAATCCTCCGAGCGGCGCGCGCTCGGCGGCCTGTTCGACGACCTCGCTGTCGACCGCGACGGTGTCGCGGGCGCGATCGCGCACCCGGTTGCGCGCGGTGTTGTGGAGAATCGTGAACAACCAGGCCCTCAGGTTCGTGCCCGGCCGGAAGCTGTCGGCGGCACGAAACGCTTTCAGATACGTGTCCTGCACCAGATCTTCGGCATCGGGCGGCGAGCGCGTCAGTCGCAGCGCGGCCCGATACAGGCTGTCGAGCGACGCCAGCGCCTCGGCCTCGAACGCCGCCGACACACCACGTAAACCCTCAGAGCGAGCCATTTATTCCTTATGGCTGAGGGCCGAGGGCTGATGGGTACTCGACCATGGTCCATGAACCACGAGCAGCCCTCAGCCATGACGGCCTCTACGAGTGTAATCCGGAGGGGTCGGCGCCGCGCGGCCGGCAGAGGACAAGTGCGCAGAAAACGCGGCGAATACCTCAGCATGACGTTTGCAGGGGCGTCCGCGTCGACAGTAAGATCGCTCCACTACCGCACCATCAGCCCGTGTCCGACCAGTCAGGGGAACCGCCTATGAGCACGCGCGTGCCGCTGCCCGCTGTCCGTTGGTCCACCTCGATCGCCGCCGCGCTGCTTGCCGCGTTCGCGTCGACGGCCGCCGCGCAGACGCCCTACATCCCCTACTTCGGCAAGAACAACGTTCACTACGACAACTTCAAGTGGGAGATCTACACGACCGACCACTTCGAGATTTATTTCTATCCGGAAGTCCAGCCGCACCTCGAACGGATCGCCGGCTACGCCGAGAGCGCGTATCAGCAGATCAGCGCCGACCTCAAACACGACCTGTCGTTCAAGGTGCAGTTGATCATCTTCAAGACGCACAGCGAGTTCGAGGAGCAGAACGTCGAGCCCGGGGCCGGCCAGGAAGGCGTCGGCGCGTTCGCCGAGCCGTTCCGGCAGCGGATCGTCGCGCCGATCGACGACCCGCCCGATCGGCTGTACGGCCTGATCGTCCACGAGCTGACGCACCAGTTCGAGTTCGACATCATCCCGCAGACGCTGATCCGGCGCAGCGTGCCGCTGTGGGTGAACGAAGGGCTGTCGGATTACGAGCGCGGGCAGTGGACGCCGATCGACCTGATGGCGGTCCGCGACGCCGCGATTGCCGACATCATCCCGAAGATGTCGCAGCTCGAAGGCTACGGCACGGAAGGACCGTCGCGTCTCATTTACAACCTCGGGCACGCCGTCTTCGAGTTCATCGAAGCCAAGTACGGCAAGGAAGGCATCCGCCAGTTCCTCTTCGCCCTGCGCAAGAGCGTCATCGGCGGCGGCGAGGACGCGTACGAAGAGGCGCTGAAGCTGAAGAAAGAGGAGTTCGACGAGTCGTTCGAGCGGTACCTGAAGGAGCGCTTCAAGCCGTTTCGCGACAAGGAACGTCCCGCCGACTACGGCCGCGACCTCGCGCCCAACAAGGAAAAGACCAACTTCGCCCAGGCGCTGTCGATCGCGCCGTCGCCGTCGGGCGATCTGATCGCCGTCGTGACGGTGAACCGCAAGGATCAGGAGCTCGACATCATCCTCGTCTCGTCGAAGGACGGTTCGGTCGTCCGCAACCTGACGTCCGGCTTCGACAAGGACAGCGGCTTCGATCACCTCGTGTCGATGGGCGTCGACCAGATGGCGAACCCGTGGATGGGATGGTCGCCGAAGGGCGATCGCCTCGCGTACTTCGTACGCACCGAGAAGGAGCGCACGCTGATCGTCCAGAACGTGCTGACGAAGAAGATCGAGCTGCGCATTCCGATGAAGACGGTCGACGAGCCCGAATCGCCGTCGTTCTCGCCGGACGGCCGGCTCGTCGCGTTCGACGCGCTGCGCGGCGCGGTCGGCGACATCTTCACCGTCGATCTCGAGACGAAAGACGTGGTGAACCTCACCAACGACACGTTCGGCGATCGCGCCCCCACCTTCTCCCCCAGCAGCAAGTTCATCGTCTACACGGCGCGCATCAGCGGCAACGACAAGCTGTTCCGGCTCGATCTCGACACGAAGAAGAAGACGCAGATCACGTTCGGGACGCAGGACGAGACGGCGGCGCAGTTCATCGACGAGCACACCATCGTGTTCGCCTCGACGGCAACCGATCCGGCGGTGCCGCTGGAGCCCGAGGTCGCGCGCAACGGCAACATCCTCAACATCTGGACGCTGGATCTGAACACCGGCGAGCTGCGCCAGTACACCGACGCCGTGGGCGGCAACTGGTCGCCGATCGTACTGAACGAAGGCAAGCAGAGCCGCGTCGCATTCGTCAGCTACTTCAAGAACGAGTACAGCATCCGCACGCTCGAGCGGAAGGAGCCGCTGCACACGGCCGCTTCGTCCGACTTCGGCGCGCCCGGGCCGGTCATCGACTTCCAGGCGCCGCTGCAGCACTCGCTCGTCCAGTCGAACGTCCGCAAGAAGGGGGCGTTCGAGAAGATGTTCCTGGAGGGCCGGCCGCCGATCAACGTCGGCGTGACGAGCAACGGCGACGTGTTCGGCGGATCGCAGGTCAGCTTCGGCGACGTGCTCGGCGACAAGCAGGTCAACCTGTTCGCCGCGTCGATCTCGCAGTACCGCACGCTGGCGCTCTCCTTCGTGAACCTGGGCAGCCGCTTCCAGTACGCGCTGCAGGGCTACTCGCAGACGCAGTTCTTCTACGGCGCCCTCGGCGGCGTGTTCTACGACCCGACGTACGCGCCGTTCATCAGCCGCGACCTGTCGATCGCGACGCGCACGATCCGCGGCGGCAGCGCGCTCGGCATCTACCCGCTCGATCGGTACCGCCGCATCCAGGTGTCGGGCGGCGTCGTGCAGCTTCGCGAGGAATACAACGATCCGCAGTTCCAGCAGCTCGCGGAGGAATACCAGCGGTCGGCCTACGGGCAGTCCGTCTTCCGCAACGGCACGATGGCGCCGCTCGGCGTGGAGTTCATCCAGGAGACGACGGTCTTTCGCGAGTTCGGCCCGCTCGCCGGCAGCACGATGCGCGTCGCGTACGACGCCGCGCCGAAGATCGGCAGCCTGCTGTCGCGCCAGACGTTCGACGTCGAAGCGCGCCATTACCTGCGGCTCGGCGGCTCCGGGCTCCTGGCCACGCGCGTCCGCGGCTTCAAGAGCATCGGCGACTTCCCCGACTTCCTCTACTTCGGCGGCAACGGCGATCTGCGCGGGTACGACTACCTCGAATTCGCCGGCCAGAACACGGTCTACGCCAACGCGGAGCTGCGCTTCCCGCTGATCGAAGCGGCGCTGACGCCGATCGGCGTGATCGGCGGCATCCGCGGCGTCTTCTTCGCCGGCATCGGCGGCGCCTGGTTCGACAACCAGCCATCGGCCGATCCGTGCAGCACGGGCGGCTACAAGTTCGCGACGAGCCGCGCCGAAGTCTGCAGGCCGATCCTCGATTACGCACGGGATCCGTTCGGCAACGCGATCACCGACGCGAACGGCAGCCTGCAGCTGATCTACGGTCCGCAGCGGACGATCAGCGGCTTCCGGCTGAAGGACGGCCGCGCGTCGTACGGCCTCGGCCTCGAGACGTTCGCGCTCGGCTTCCCGATCCACTTCGACTGGTCGTGGCGCACGCTGTTCAACAAGGACTGGGAAGACGTCCTGTTCTCGGCGAACGGCGGCAGCTCGAACTTCCGCAAGCCGCGGTTCGCGGTGTGGATCGGGTACGATTTCTAGAAACATCCAGCGCAGAACGCGCAGAAACCGGAGAACATCTCGGTTCCGCGCGTTCCGCGCGTTCAGCGCTGAATCGTGAGCGCCTTTTTTTGTAGCCGCGCGACCCGTCGCTGGTGGGCGGCGGCGCAGATCCGTTCCTCTTCGGGCGTTTCAACGAGCAGCGGCGGCACCGGAACGCGGCGCCCGTCGCGATCGATCGCCACGAACGTCAGGAGTGCGCGGCTCGTGAGCTGCCGCTTCCCCGTCAGCGTCTCCTCCGAGAAGACATCGACCTGAACCTCGAGCGACGTCGTGAAGGCGCACGTGACGCGCGACTTCAGGATGATCAGGTCGCCGACCTTGATCGGATGGAGGAACTGCAGGTCGTCGACCGCCGCCGTCACCAGCAGGCTGCGCGTGTGCCGATGACACGCGATGGCGCCGGCGATGTCGATCAGGTGCATCACCGTGCCGCCGAGGATGAAGCCGAGCGCGTTCGCGTCGTTCGGCAGCACGACCTGCACCATCTCGGTCGCCGATTCGTCGGCGCTTTTGGGTGTCAAGTCCACGGTCGTGATTCGGGGTTCGGGATTCGGGATTCGGCCCGAATCCCGAATCACGACACGTTTTTCAGGCGAAGCACCGATCGATCCAGGTCAATCCCGACCCGGTACTTGCTCAGGAACTTGTGGCCGACGATGCCACCGAGCTGGAAGCCGAGGAGCGCGCTGGGCGCGTTGAGGTTGAGGACGACGACCGGGAAGTTCTTGTACTGGATCGCGTCGAACGTCAGGTCCACGCCCGGCATCAGGAATGCGTCGTCGTCCCAGCCCGACGTCCCGTAGACCTTCAGCGCGATCTTCCGTCCGGTCTGCGGCTTGTTGAGCGACGTGGCGGTCGCCTGGCTGATCGAGATCACTTCGCCGCCCGTGTCCACGACGAAATTGACCTTGTGCCCGTTGTCGACCATCCCGTTCACCGTCGCGAGGCGGTGCAGCCGCAGCGGCAGCTCGAAATCCTTCGGCTCGTCGGGGAGCTTCTTGCCGAAGGTCAGCTTGCGCGCCTTGTAATCGATGACCATCGAGTAGCCGAGCGCGAGCGGCGACAGCGCCTCGGTCTCCTTCACCGGAATGTCGCGGAGCGGCGGGTTCTTGATCAGGCACGGCACGTTGCGCAGCTTCAGCGAGCCGACTTCGAGCGAGTCCATGCGCGCGAGCTGGAGGCCGCGGAGACCGATGCGCCCGACGCCGGCGCTCAGCGTGTACGTGATCGGCGTGATGCCGAGCCGCTGCGCGGTCTGCCGCGTGATGACCGTGTTCTCGGAGCCGGTGTCGATGACGAAATCCTGAGCCGAGGCGTCGTTGACCTTCGCGCGCACGACGACCTTGTCGTTCACGAGGCGGAAGTCGACGGTGTAGAGGCGGTCCTCGGTGCCGGGCGCCGACTCGAACGGCACGCGCTGGCCGAACGACCGCAGGAAGCGGATCTCCGCGCGCGACCAGTCGGCCTTCTCGCTGTGATCCTTGTTCGGCAGCAGGTTGACGTAGTTCGAGTAGGCGGCGGCCGCCTCCTCGTACTTGTGCATGCGCTCGTAAATCGTGCCGACGGTGTGGTGGATTTCGAGATCGCGCGGCGACAGCCGCAGCGCCGTCTGCGCCTCGTTCATCGCATCGTCGAGCTTCGTGCGCGCGGCGAGCGAGCGCGCCATGCCGTGGTGACCGCGCGCGAGGTCGGGCGACGCGGCGAGCGCATCGCGGTATTTGTTCTCGGCTTCCTGGAAGAGGCCGGACGCCCAGAGCGCGTCGCCGTAGAGCGCCATCGAGTCGGGGCCGGTCGGGTCCGAGCGGTTCAGGGTCTCCGCCTCGCGGCGCGCGAGGTCGAACTCCGCGACGCGCAGCGCCGAGGCAATCACGCCAATCCGCGGCCGTCTCGCGTTGTCCGGCGTCGACGTCTTCAGCGAGTTCCGATACGCCTCCAGCGAATCGAGGAATCGCCCTTCGGCGAAGAGCAGATCGCCGAGCTGCAGCTGGACTTCGGAGGCCTGGGACGAGGGAGTAACGTCGGCACGGAGGACGAACGAAGCCGCGGCGACCATGGCCGATGCTGCAGCGACTCGGAAGGCGCTCTGCATGACTTCCTCCAGGAACCGGCTGTGCCCTACAAGATCCGCGCCGGCTGGCGGCCGGCGATGGCGCTCGTCTGACGGTCCGCTCGAATCGGACGCGACGTACGGTTCTTTTCTTACGAAAAGCGAAAACTCAGTGCGTGTACTGTTCGATCGGCACCCCGTCGTACATCTCGTCGACGCGCAGAATCTGCGTCTCGCGGCTGTAGCTTCCGAGCTCGTAATCCTCGCTCATGATCAGCGCCTTGATCGGCTTGGTCGGGCAGACCTCGGCGCACAGCCCGCAGAAGCTGCAGCGGGACAGATTGAAGTCGAAGTAGTCGAGCACCTTGATCTTCGTGCCGGGCTCGCGATGACCGCCGAGTGCGATCAAATCGTCGGGGCACGCCTTCGCGCACTGATCGCAGACGATGCAGGTCTGGGCGCCGGTGCCGGGCTCGGTCTGCAGGCGGAGGACGCCGCGGAAGCGCGGCGCGGTCGGCCGGCGTTCGGCTGGATACTGGAAGGTGAACGCCGGCTGCGGCGTGTACTTCAGCGTGATCCACAGGCCCTT
>Ga0114129_10009378_pt1 | contig 13951 bp, 11 predicted proteins | sample RhiMetdeltSRZDD1_FD_80071 | JGI IMG/M metagenome (GOLD analysis project Ga0114129, IMG submission 80071) | Populus rhizosphere microbial communities from Tennessee, USA - Rhizosphere MetaG P. deltoides SRZDD1 (version 2) (version 2) | ecosystem: Host-associated > Plants > Roots > Rhizosphere >...
CAACTGACGACGTTCAGATTGGCCGCAAGTGTATTCGCAAAGGACAATTGTGCAATTCAATTCTTGCGGCAGGAACGCGTGATCCTGAACATTATTCTGAGCCAGATCGATTCGATATTACGCGCGATGAAGGCAGACATTTGGGGCTTGGGCTTGGGATTCATTTTTGCCTGGGCGCACCACTCCTGCGGCTTGAAGCACAAATCGCTTTTACTTCAATCCTGAATCGTTTCCCAGAACTGCAGCTGGCGACCGAAAATTTGGAATGGCAGGAGCATCCCATTTTTCGTGGGGTCAAATCCTTACCAGTGGTTTTCTCATAAAATAAACCTCCCAATGGGAGGTTTATTTTTAAAGAGATTACGACTTGCCTGCATTAAGTTGGCAGCCCTTTGCGAATCTGCTCTTCAGTGAAGCGAGTCTTGGGTGCCAACTCATCAGGCAGTGATTGGCTATCTGGTAATGGGACGCTGATCCCGTCAGCTAGCATCTGGACTTGTGAAGCTGAGATCAGTGGTTTTGGCATCCATTTCGAACCCCAAGCAAGAAGGCGCTGAGCAAACACCGGAAAAGGCAAAACAATTAGAGAGGACCTCCCCATCGTATCGGCAATCCGACGCGCGGCTACACTGAATGGAAACTCCTCCGGACCGATGACTGCTACAGTCCGTCGCGAGAGACGATCATCAGTCAACGCAGCGAGGATAACGGCCACAAGGTCTTCCACTGCCACCAAGCGGACCGTTTTCTCGCGAATTCCCACAGTAGCAAAGACTGGCAATTTTCGAAGAAGGTTTCCGACATTGTTGATTAAATGATCTCCCGGTCCATAGACAAGTCCAGCCTTAAGAATTGTGTAATTCAGTCCGGATTGCCTCACGATTTCCTCCCCCTCCCATTTTGTCGTATGATACTCAGAATGTATATTTGGACGAGCATGCAAATAGCTTACCAGTACGAATTTGCTCACGCCAGCCTGATGAGCCGCAGTCACCGCCGAGCGAGCGCCATCCACATGGACTTGTCGAAAGGTTTGCGAAGCATCCTCACTTGTCCCTGCGCAATGGACGACAGCTGCACACCCTGCAAAGGCACTCGTTAACTCAGAAACATCGGTGACATTTGCCTTTATTAAACTGATATTGTCATCCGCAGAGATGCCTTTGCCGCGCGAGTAGAGTCCGCGCGAGATGATCACAACTTGATGTCCGCGTTCAACCAGTTCCTGTGCCAAATGCTTTCCAATAAAACCGGTTCCACCAGTAATTGCAATTTTCATCGTCTTAGCCTTTTGCCCGCTAGTGCCAGAAAGTTGGGTAATAGATTCGCAAGAGACTATCTACGAACAAACCCAGAATATATAACCCACCAAACAAACGAATATGCTTTAATTGGGGTGTAGAAAACCAGCGGGGCCAAAGTTCAAATCCTGGTGGACCTTCCGTGGGCCGCGGCTTGCTCAACAATTTGATCACATTCCAAGCCCTTCCCGCTGCCAGGAAGACAATCAGCACAACCGGCGTGAGGAAGTGTACGAAGAATATCAGATAAAGAACGATGGCATAGGACAAAATCAAAGCGAGGATATTTACAACCCGGGCAGCCCGCTCTCCAATCCGAACTGGAAGTGTCTTCACGCCCTTTGCAAGATCGGCAGGAATTTTATCCACATGTTTGCCCCAGTTGAAACTCCCAAAGCCGAGGCCAAAAGCCAGGCCTGCCAGAGCTACATAACCAAGATTGGGAGTCACGCCTCCGGCAAGGATAGTGTAAATACCTGGAATTAATATCAGGCCCCAATTGATATAAATAAGCAGTTCACCCACTCCAAGATATTTCAGCGGATAAGCATAGAATGGAATCATCAATGCGCCAAAGGCGAAAAGTGCGATCACAATTGGAGAAAATGAGGTGTAGATCAAAATGTATACGCCTGCCAGAACAGCTAACGTACCCGCAGTTAAAAACCAGCGCAACCAGTCATTCTTTGTCCAGAATTTGTGGACCAGTGGATGTATGCCATATTGCGGGCGATAGTAGTTATCTTCGTCTATGCCACGCGAATAATCAATATAATCATTTGCCAGGTTTTCTGCACTATGTGCGAAGAATAAGCCGACAGTCATAATCAGCCAAGGCAACCATGCAAAATATCCATCACGCCGGGCCAAAAGACCTGCAATGACCCCAGAAAATACCGTGATCTGAGTGACGGTGCCACGGGTAGCGATCAGCCATTTGGTGACCACATCCAATGCATCCCACTCGTTTTTCTTGTACAATTTAATGGGTCGCTGTAGCGCGGTCAACCACATGCCAAAATCTATATTCATTCTCATTTCCTTTCCATCCATTGGCTACCTCAAGCAAGGTAGAGAATTATTCCGTGTACTTTTTATATAACCGTTCCCAGCCAGCAAGTTCGCCAAGAAAATAAAAACCATTCATCAGAATTCCAAACACTGGAGCAGGCACGTTTGTCGGTCGGGCTAGAGCCTTGGCATTCATTTTCTTCATGAAATACATCATCTTTGGAATATTGATTCCATACCTGCCATGTACGTCCAGGTCATAAGTCAGTCCACCAAAACATTGAAAGGACTTGGAAATATCAAGCCCGGGCTTATATTCAACGACACAGACTAAGGTCTCAGGTCTGTTGTTGTAAGCAATATGCCGGATACCCTGAGGAACCGTGACTGTCTTCCCAACTATTCCAATCTGTTGCTGGCGATTAATCACGACGCGGATCTCACCCTGTTTGACATGGAAAATTTCATCCTGCGAAACATGGATGTGTTCAAAAGGGACATAACCTTCCGGCGCTACAATCCACTCCATTACATAAGCCTCTTCAGTACAGGAAAGACAGCGGAAAGTCTCTTTCGTCACAGGGTTTGTGAATGGCTGATAGATATCAATCGCCATAAACGAGGTTCTTATTCTTTCCAGAATACTTAAAATTACTTGGTTATTCCAAGGCTCTCTTCAAATTGGTGAGTGTTTCATGGGCATGAGCTTTGCCTACTAAATCAAGAAACGGGCGCGCCACGTTCATCAGACCAGTCAGGGTAAATTCAAGCCAAAACTTCACACGAGTATTCGGCCCCATCGCCTCCAAAACATAACCATCCTTGAAGAGGATTGGTCCCATTGCACCTTTCATTGCAAGCTTAATCCCGCGCTGATATTCGGTGATTTCGTAAGGCAACTCGATCTTTCGACCAAGAATTCGCCGCACACCACGAACGGTTGCCCCAATCTGCCCCATGGGCCCCGGCGAGGTTTTCTTAAATTCCAGCATACCCGGCACAAACTTGGGATGGTTTTCAGGTGCATTAAGAAACGCAAAAATATCCTCGGCTGGTCTGTTGATCTGTATCGTCGATTCAAGTCTATTTGCCATCGCCAACTCTCCTTTTACTTTATCAAAGTTTTTGACCGTATAAAAACGTTAGCGATCCAAAAAATGTCATAAAGTCACCCATCTCGCGAATTTGTAGACCAGGCCCCCCAAATATTTCGGGAAGGCGTCCATCGATATTATCGTTGGCTTCCTCAAATCCATGCAGAAATGGGGCCAGTATTTTTCCATAAGAAGTTCGGGGTTTGCCAAAATCAATCACGTGCAATTGTCCACCCGGCTTGAGTACCCGATAGACCTCTTGCGCCGTGATTTCCTTATCCGGGGTTTTGAGATGATGGATCATCAAACTGGATAGCACACGATCAATGGATGCATCAGGATACGGCAAATTGACCGTCATTCCCTGATCAAATTGGACTGGAGTATTCTCGCGAATAGACTTTGATTTCGCTACATTGAGCATCTGTGGATCGGCATCGAGTCCCACTACGTCCGCAGTTGGTACCGTTTGTTTGACCATGATCGCCAACGTACCCGTCCCACACCCTAGGTCTAACACACGATGCCCTGACTGGATCCCTGCCTGTTCAATTAAGCGACTTTTGAACCGCGTATCCTGCACCAGCCAACGTTGGATGAAATCATAAAAGGGTGTGAGTGCCTTTATCCCCAAGGCAGGAATATACTCCTGGTTGCTCCCGGTCATAACTCTCCTTCTAAATTGTTGATAACACGACCAAACCTCGAAGCTGACAGATAAACTCTCTTAAAGAAAATTATACTACTAATTTGTGAAATTGGATACAATCAGTCTTGTTCATTATATTTAGACAAACAAAAAGAGCAGTTGATTTCCTGCTCTTTTATCCTATGTGAAAATCAGTTCCAATATAATCTGAGAAGATTCGCTGTGAACGGAATAACGCGTAGGAATACGTCAATCAGAAGTCCGAACATAAACAATGAGCCGAATTTGCGATTATTTATGAAGGCATAACCAACAAAATATAGAGGCCAGCCAACTTGTCCCTCAGGACGAGTTTCTGGCTTGGGCTTCAGGAATTTCGGATATATCTGTAAAAAGGTGGGAAGCGCAAAAAATACAATCAGCATCACAGGAGTGAAGAACTTTGCAGTGACCAAATATACGGTGAAGAGATAGGGCGCAACGATCATTACCAATACTGCATAGCGGGAGGCTTTCTCTCCAATGACCACGGGAAGAGTGTGGATCCCTTTCGCCTTATCCATTTCGAGTTTGTCAATATGTTTGCCAAAGATAACGGTTGTAACTCCCAAAACATAGGGGAGACTTGCAATCACCACAAACCAGTTCCAATCGCCTGTAAGAACATAATAACCGCCGCCAATCATCAAGGGCCCCCAAACAATCAGTACAGCCAGTTCACCCATCGCCATACCTTTCAAAGGCCAGGTATAGAAGAGGAGAAAAAACGCCCCAAGGCCAAGTAATACCCAGGCAGTCGCGCTAAAGTTGGCATACCAAATCAAATATAGACCTAAAATAAGCGCGATCAACGCAGTCACTCCGAAATACGTGAGATGCTGACGCCGTGTCATGAGGCCACTGGCAATGGGCTGAGCACCATAAATATTGCGATAATAGTTATCCTTATCCACTCCGCGCACAAAGTCTGTATAGTCGTTGAAGATGTTGTTGGATGCGTGAGCCAGGATAAGCCCAAGCGTAAGCGCGATCCAGGGCAGGAAACTAAATGAATTGTCGCGCCAGGCAAAAAGTCCCGCGAGAGCCGCTGAAATAAAAGTCATAATGAGAACCGCGGCGCGGGTGGAGATCAACCACTTCGAGATCACATCCAGTTGATCCCATTCAGATTTGGAGACTTCAGGGATTACATTGAGGGCCTTGCGCCACATTGCAAAATTCATGTCGCAACTCCTGGTGTAGTTTAATCAAATTATATCGATTATAGTCAAGATGTGTCCTTGACGTTTGTCAGGGAGAATCAGGAGAATCATCACGATTCAGAGTTGAATTATCAGCCTGTGGGAGTGTAAAATAAAATGTTGATCCTTTCCCTAGTTCTGAATCCACCCAAATCCGACCACCGTGAAATTCGATGATCCGCTTTACCAACGCAAGACCAATGCCCGTTCCATCCGTGCGAGGGTCTAATTTATCAAACAGGCCAAATATCCGGTCGTTGAATTTTGGATCGATTCCGATTCCATTATCGCGAACAAAAAGAATTGGTAGGCCATCTTTCGCTTTGCCGTTCTGACCAATCTCAATATGAGGATTAGGCTGATCGCCCATGAATTTGGCAGCGTTGTCGATCAGATTTTGTAAAACCTCGAGTAGGCGCGCACGATCGCCATATATATGAGGCAGATGTTCATCTACACTGACACTAATATTGCCGCCATGAATGCGTCCATAAAGAAGCTCCAGAACTTCGGAAACCATTTCGTTCAAATCGATGGATTGAGATTTGTTCACCACACGCCCAACGCGGGAGAGTTCCAACAGGTCGTTTAGCAGACGTTGCATTTTATCAGCCGCATCACCAATTCGCTGAATATCAGACTCGAGACGTCTCAGATTGCCGCTTTGCGTATCTTCACGCAAGAAACCGAGGAAGCCTTTGATAGTAATCAGGGGAGATTTTAGATCATGAGAAACAGTATATGTGAAGCGCTCAAGCTCCGCATTCTTGAGTTCAAGCTCACCGATCAACTTTTCACGCTCACTCAAAATCCATTTTTGAAGGGATACATCACGAACGATCGCTAACACGGTATCCGAACTGAGTGGAGTAAGCCGGGCTTCGAAGGTTTTGTTCTCATCGTCCTGTAAAAGTTGATATTCAAAGGCGTGGACGTGACTTGATTCAAGGACCCTGTCGATGGCGAACATTGTTTGGTCGGCCACAGATAATGGAAGGATTTCCCGAATTGTTCTTCCCAGAAATTGTTCGGGCGGCACAAGTGGCTGGTTGTTGGCAGAAGATACATATTGCAGGATGGTGCCATCCCTGTTGAATTCAAAGATCATATCGGGGACAGCATCCAGTAAAGCGCGTGTACGTGCTTCACTGCGACGTAAGGCATCCTCCGTCTTCTTGAGAGAGGTAATATCCAGCTGACTCCCCCATAAACCAACAAGATGCTCATCCTTTATGATCCCAACAGCATTATTCAAGAAATAAACAGTTTTTCCATCACGAGTGACTTCATTGGTTTCACGATTCGCAGAACGATATCCTTCGCGGATTAATTTCAACGTTGCCTGATAGTTGACATTATTTAGTCCTTCTCCCCCTTGAAATTTAAGAAGGCGGGCACCCCTCATCTCTGTGCTGGAGCTGTAACCATACATGTGTGCCAATACATCATTGCAATCTGAGATGTAGCCATATTTATAGATTAAATCCACCTGCTCTTCTGAAGGAAGGGTAATTGAAATCGGTTGGTCGAAACCCAGGAACCAGATTCCCTCCATGCTTTGTTCGACAAAATTACGGTACTTCTGCTCACTGGCTTGTAAAGCCAATTCGGCGTTTCTCTGATCTGTGATGTCATAGAACATGGTCATGACAGCAGGTTCGCCTTCCAAATTAATCAATTCATAAAAGGCAAGGGTGGTACGATCCTCACCTGATTGATTCCGGATGTTATAGGCCGGGTTATGGAATGATTTGTTTTCCTTTAGCTTCTTTACAAATTTTTTACGCTCAACGCCACTGCTCCAGAAACCCAAATCAACAGTTGTGCGACCAATTGCATAATTCGAATCAAAGCCCGTAAGTTTCCAGTAGGCCGGGTTAGCATCGATCAGCCGCCCCTCCTCGAGAGAGGAAATAGCAATAGCCACAGGGCTCACATGGAATATTCTGCGAAATTTTTCCTCGCCCGTGCGGACCGTATTGAGCGAACGCCTGACAGTATTCATGACAAGATAGACCAGCAGAAAAACAATAATGAATATGCCTGTCAAATCCCTTGCCATGCTTAGAGGAGAATCAATATGAGGAACACGTAAGCCTCTCGCTTCAGTAAGCGCAAAAACCCAAAGGGATACAATACTTAAGATGGATATCGTGGTAGAAATCTGCCAATTGGTGAGAAGAGCCGAGATGATGATAAGTAGAATGTAAATATAAATTGCTGCGTCGCGTACACCGTCTGAATACCACGCTTGATATGTGGCGCCCACCCAGGTCAGCGCAATAAGGGTCAGGGCAGCCAGATTCAAATATCCACGCTTTACCACAAACAACAAAATAACCTGAAGCAACAGCAGAGCAGCCAACAAACGTAATGTCACACTTGTGAGGAATGTTCCCCCGTTTAACAAACGAAGAACGATTATCACGAAATCGATGATCAGTGTACTAACTAGAATGATATACAGGAATCTGATGGTTTTTTCCCGATGTTTCAAACCAAAAAGCGGTTTAAATGCCCGACGAAGTGAATCAAGTTTCATACTCACATCAAAGATGTGAGGAGTATATCATGCACAACGAGACCGGATTTTTTTTCAGCTTTATCCTGGAAACGCACGTTTGTAGGAGGAGACGATCTTATCCCATATGGAATTCATATCATGATCGATTGTCTGGAACTCAGGATGTGCATCGAACCATGCCAGAGATTTTCTTAGGCCATCCGCCCAGGTGACTTCGCAGGAAAAATCAGGAACAAAACGTTTGATCTTGCTGTTATCAAACACCACACTATTGGCTTTGTCGCCGATAAGGCTTCCCAGAGAATGAGGGTGATACGCGGCAATCAAATCAGACGGGATGTGGATCAGGTTCGGCTCCAAGCCGAGAGCTTGGTACGCTTCGAGGTGAATCTGATTCCAGCTGAGAACCTCATCCGACGTTATTTGAAACACCTCGCCGATTGCTTTTTCATTCTCCAACAAGCCAAGCAGTCCCCTGGCAAAATCTGCATTCCATGTAAGTACCCAAAGCGATGTACCATCCCCCGCGACGATGACCCTTTCGCCTCGCTTCATGCGGTCAATCACCGTCCATGGGTGAAGCCAACTCGAAACGCCAAAAGGGATTTGAGTGGGTCCATACGTATGAGAGGGGCGGATAATAGTAACGGGAAAGCCTTCTTCGCGGTAGGCTTGCATCAATCTATTCTCACAGGCAATCTTGTTTCGTGAGTATTCCCAATATGGATTTTCAAGCGGCGTCTCTTCAGTGATAACATAATTCTGCAGAGGCTTTTGATAGGCAGATGCGGAACTGATAAAGACGAATTGATCTGTCTTCTCGCGGAACAGACGAAGATCGCGTTCGATGTCGTTAGCGGCAAACGCGATATAGTCCACCACCGCGTCGAAATGGTAACCCGCCAAAAGAGTCGCGAGACGCGCTTCATCAGCGTACACATCCGCTTGTAAAACGGTGACACCCTTAGGCACGGGATACTTCCGCGAAACGGAACGATTCAATATAAATAGTTCATGCCCACGCGCGACGGCAAGATCAGAGCAAGCGGAACTGATAATACCTGTTCCGCCGATAAAAAGGATTTTCATTAGCCCTCTCCCATTTCAGGAATAGGTTCAGCAGATACTCGATTCGCAGTAAAGTTCTCAACCCAAAAGATAATGAGTGCAACCCAAACAATACCAAACCCGATGAGATGCGCCCGGTCAAATGGCTCTTTGTATAGAAATACACCTATTAAGAATTGAATTGTCGGTGCAATATATTGTAAAAGTCCGACAACCGTGAGCGGAATTTGCCTGGCAGCCGAAGCAAACATCAGGAGCGGAATCGTCGTTACTATCCCTGCACCGATCAACAGGAAATCATTCCCCGCACCTTTATGGATGAAAGAACCAGTGCCAGTAAAGCCGACAAAAGCCAGATAAATTAAAGCGAATGGGAAGACAATTCCTGTTTCGAGCGTAAGTCCGTACAGCGAGCCGAGCGGAGCAAGTTTTTTGACAAACCCATAAAAGCCGAAAGAAAACGCGAGCGTGAGAGCGATCCATGGCAAACGGCCGTAGACAACAGTCAAATAGGTCACGCCTGCTGTCGCAAGAGCGACGGGAATCCACTGAGTAGGGCGCAATCTTTCATGGAGAAAAACAACACCCAACAAAACACTGAGTAGAGGGTTGATAAAGTATCCGAGGCTGGTCTCAACGATAAAACCCGCATTGACTCCCCACACATAAACCAACCAGTTAATTGTGAGAAGGATGCTGGCAAGTGTATAGATAGCAAGTGTCTTGGATGTCAACGCGGTGGAGCGAAAATCCTTCCATTGTCTGGTGAGCAGGATAAAAGTAATCAGCAGAACGAAAGACCAACTGATGCGATGTCCAATTACCTGCACGGCAGGAACATCATGCAGTAGTTTCCAGTAAATAGGAAAAACACCCCACATAGCATACGCGGCAATACCACTCAAGATACCTTTATTCATTTTCTCCTTGACTTTCAATGTCTAAAAGCTTTCGATAGGCTGGCGGCCAGCATATCCCGCCTCAACCTCATGCCAGAAAGCAATATCCCCTTCCCCGTATTGCCAGCACAAATATACTTCGCGCCCGTCTTTCAATGCCGGGAAATCTAACAGGCCCAAATTAACATCCTTGATCAAGACATCCGTATCCTGAATGCGATGGATCAATATATCGAACTTCTCAAAGTCTTGAACCATATTGCTCAATGCGCGGTTGCCACCATTGCCTGCGGATTTTTCAATGGCCGGCCAGGCTTCAGGCTGATTCTTAAGGATCTTTTGGCGAATTGCCTGCACTTCATCCATCAATGGACGGATGATTTTCAGAGCCTCGTTGGCTTCTTGCAAGCTAAAATATCGTTGTGCCATATTTGCTTCAACTGTTATTCTGGTCTCAAATTTTCGGCTTCCTTAAGCCGAGTGCCTATGAATAAGCAGAGGATCATCAAACCTATTAACACCAACAGAGGTCTTGTCATCGAACCTGTCTCGGGCGACTTGAAGGTATCCATAGCGAGGATGAAAATGATACCCGAAATTTGTCCCATCAGTAAGAGCAAACCGTTGGAGGTACCTTCCGGCGCAGGATATGTAATCTCTGCACCATACTGGAATCCGATCGGCCCCGCGCTGAGCAGGAAGAAACCAAAAATAAAAGAAGAGATCAACAGAAGAGAATAAGTACTGGCGTAGGTGACCCCAATTAATCCCGCCGTTGCACCCAGAACTGCCATGATAAGAAAAGGCACACGCCTGTGATAGCGATCAGAGAGTAACGGGATAATCAGCGCCCCGAGAATCCCTCCGAAGATCATAGCCCCTCCGGCATTTCCTGCTTCCGTGATGGAAAAACCCCTTGGATTAAGAACTTCTTCAATCCAGGTTGTGATCGCATTAAAGGCTCCAAGCCCGACAAAGAAAATAATCAACAATAGGATAAAGTCACGCTGACGAATCATTTTCGACAGACCAGTCACTACAAGTGACCGACTTTCCTGGTCTGGTGGACATGGAGGCGATGGAGGGCGTTCACGGATGAATAAGAAGAATAGCACCATAGCAATCATAGATACAACTCCGTAACTAACCAACAGGAATGGGATGCCTGATCGTATGGCAAGATAGGGAGTCAGCACAAGGCCAACCAGAATTCCGAGATAGATGGCCAATGATCCCAGGCCGGTTGCGGTTGCCCGCTCCTTCATTGGAAACCAACGCGCTGCTACCGTCGTGACCGCGTTGAGAATAAAAGGCTGACCAATGGCGATGACAATTTGTGCAATCAGGACGAGGTTGTAATCTGAGGCGACGAGTCCGCGGGCGAGACCAAAGATGCCTGTCAATGCTGCGCCGATTCCAACCCCAATGCGAAGGCCATAAGTATCGATGACCCAAGAAGCCGGGAATGACACGAGGATATAAACGATCATGAAGATCAAGGAGAGGAGTCCAATGCTCAATTCAGAAACCCCATAATATTCCACAGCATTGCTTGTGATAGGGGCAAAAGTAATCCACAATAACTGGTTGACCACGATAATACTCATAAAAGCCAATAAAACGGCCCAGCGGTATGGGTAAACTCTAAAACTGGTCTGTTCCATAAAAAGGTCTCCTCTGATTCGGGCTCGCTAAGAAAAACACCCTCGAGAAGCAATTAGTTGCTTTATTTGAAACCAGATAATAAGGGAAGACATCCTAAAACAGGGATGTCTTCCATAAAAACGAGCAACTTGTTTCTTTAGCTATGATGCCGGATGTTGTTACATTTTCTGGTTTCGTAATCGAAGGCTATTCGTGACTACAAAGACACTGCTAAACGCCATCGCACCAGCCGCCAGCATCGGGTTCAAATATCCAAGCGCAGCCACAGGGATAAGTATGACATTGTAGAAAAATGCCCAGAACAAATTTTGTTTGATTGTGCCAAGCGTCTTTCGTGAAAGAGAGATCGCACGTGCGACGCCGCGCAAATCACCGCTCATTAATGTCACCGGCGCAGCAGCCATGGCAACATCCGTACCCGTGCCAATCGCTATTCCTACATCAGCCTGGGCAAGCGCGGGCGCGTCATTTACACCATCACCAACCATCGCGACAACAGACCCGTTTGCCTGCAATTTCTTCACTTCAGAAGATTTTCCTTCGGGCAAAACTTCTGCAAGTACTTGATCGATTCCAACCTGACTGGCAATCGCTTCAGCAGTTTTCTGATTGTCACCTGTGATCATCGCGACCTTCAAACCCATACGATGCAAATCTTCAATTGCCTGTTTCGAGCTCTCCTTCAACGTATCAGCAACAGCAATGATTCCGACAGGATTGTTGTTAACTGCGACGAGCATGGCTGTTTTGGCTTCAGATTGGATGCGCGCCACTTCAGATGTGAGACCGTTTAATGGAATGCCCTGCACCTCAAACATTCGCATATTACCGATCATCACGTTTCTTCCAGCAACTTCAGCCTGCACGCCCTGACCCGGCATTGACTTGAACCTAACTGGTTCCGCTAAAGCCAGCCCGCGCGTGGTTGCCTCCGCCCAGATCGCTTCACCGAGCGGATGTTCGCTGCCTTTTTCAACAGATGCAGCCAATCGCAATAACTCATCATCTCGAATTCCATCTCTCGAAATGATATTAGTCACTGCGGGCTGGCCCTTTGTAATCGTCCCTGTTTTATCCAGAACAACAATTGAAACCTTTCCAGCGCGTTCCAAGGCCTCGCTATTACGGAACAAGATTCCTGATTCCGCACCTTTGCCAGTTCCCACCATAACGGCAGTTGGTGTCGCAAGTCCCATCGCACACGGGCAAGCAATCACTAATACTGCGACAGTATTGATTAATGCGCGCGTAAAGTTATCAACATCCGCATTAATCACCAGTGACGGACCAAAGAAATACCAACCCGCGAATGTCAGCGCGGCAATGCCAATCACAATCGGTACAAATATTGCCGAGACTTGATCTGCAAGTTTTTGGATTGGCGCTTTGCTACCCTGCGCGTCTTCCACCAATTTGATGATCTGTGCAAGCGCTGTTTCCTTGCCAACTTTTGTCGCTTCGAACTTCAACAATCCTAGCTTGTTGAGCGTCGCACCAATGACAGGATCCCCGGATTTCTTCTCAACTGGAAGCGATTCACCCGTCAACATGGATTCATCCACTGAGCTGCGTCCTTCAATCACCGTGCCATCCACAGGAATTGTTTCCCCAGGTTTCACGAGAACGACATCGCCGACGCGCACATCGTCCACTGCCAGTTCCACTTCAATGTTCGCACCTGTCCCGCCGATCTCCGCGGGGCGAACGAGGCGCGCAGTCTTTGCGCGCAATCCCATTAATTTTTTGATCGCTTCGGAAGTGCGTCCTTTTGCGCGGGCCTCTAGAAACTTTCCAAGCTTAATCAGAGTAATGATGACCGCCGCAGTCTCATAGTAAACATGACCTGCCTGCCAGCCAAAAGTAATAGGCAGCGAATAAAGGAACGCCGCTGATGAACCCATCACGATGAGCACATCCATATTCGCAGATCTATTGCGCAAAGCCTTGAAGGCACCTATGTAATACTGCCAACCCAGGTAGAATTGGACAGGCAACGCAAGAGCAAGCAATAACCAGCCCAACCAGGGTTGCACCTCACGCATCCCCTCCATGTTTGTATTTGTGTAGAAAAAGCCTGGGAGCAAACCGAAATCTCTTCCCATCGAAAGCAGGAAAAGTGGAACCGTGAAGATCAAGCCTATGATAAGCAAGCGACGCTGCTCGTTGATCTCATGTTCGCGTGCTTTAGCTTCAGCGTCTTCCGCTTGTCCACCCAGTTCAACAGCTTCAAACCCTGCGCTTGCAACTGCGCGACGTAATTCCGCTTGAGTGATAATGGTGGGCACATATTTGACGCGCGCTTTTTCAGTTGTGAAGCTTACCTGCGCTTCGAGAACACCTTCGAGATTTGTTAAAGCCTTCTCCAAACGACGCGCGTCGTTGTCATCTGAAAGACGTTTGATAATCAAATTGGCTTCACCTGTAGCAACACCGTACCCCGCGCGGTTGACCCGTGCGATCATGTCTATGAGTTGCAACTTACTCGGTTCAAAGTCAACA
>Ga0114129_10009379_pt1 | contig 13950 bp, 14 predicted proteins | sample RhiMetdeltSRZDD1_FD_80071 | JGI IMG/M metagenome (GOLD analysis project Ga0114129, IMG submission 80071) | Populus rhizosphere microbial communities from Tennessee, USA - Rhizosphere MetaG P. deltoides SRZDD1 (version 2) (version 2) | ecosystem: Host-associated > Plants > Roots > Rhizosphere >...
CGACCGCTCGCGGCGCAGCGAGGAGCCCGCCGAGGAATATGAGCACCGCGAGAGCCGCCGGGCCCGCTGCAACGAGCAGGAGGACCCCGGAGGAAGGGACGAAGAACGATAGGACGGAGAGGATCGCGGCAATCCCGAGAAGAGCCGCGGCCGTGAGCGACCAGGCGCGGCCGGCCACGGCCTATCCTTCCGATTCTCGGGCGGGTTCTCCCGGCTCGCCCAGCCGATAGCCGACTCCCCGCACGGTCTGGATGAGCCTTTCCTTTTCGCCGGCGTCGAGCTTGCGGCGCAGCGCGTTGATGTAGACGTCGATGATGTTGGTGGAAAGGTCGAACGAGTCTTCCCAGATGCGCGCCTGGATCTCGGAGCGGGAAACGACCTTACCGCGCCGGCGAAGCAGGAGCTCGAAAAGAGCGCCTTCGCGCGCGGTCAGGCGGATCAGCTCGCCCCGGCGGCGGACCTCGCGCGATTCCGGGTCGTAGGTGAGATCTCCGTAGACGAGCGGCCCGGGCTCCGGAACCTCGGTGCGGCGCGCGAGCGCGCGAAGCCGGGCGAGGAGCTCGCGAAACGAGAACGGCTTGACCAGGTAGTCGTCGGCGCCCGCGTCGAGCCCCTCGATCTTGTTCTCGATACTGTCCCGCGCTGTCAGCATGAGCACCTTCGCGGGAATTCCTCGGGAGCGGATTTCCCGGCAGAGCTCGATCCCGTCGCGCGAGCCGGGCAGAAGGAGATCGAGAATCACCAGGTCATACTTGCCCTCTTCCAGCCGCTCGAGAGCGCGGTCCGCGTCCGCCACCGCCTCGACCGAATAGCCCTTCTCGGTCAACCCCTTCCGGAGGAACTGCGCGATCTTTTCCTCGTCCTCGACGACGAGAACCCTCACGGCGACTCCTGGTCCTCTTCCTTCGTCTTCCCGCGCCGCGCGTTCGAGAGGAAAGACACGACGAACGCCGCCCCCGCCCCTGCGGCGAAGCCCCCGGCGAAGGAAGAGGTGGGCTCACGGGTGGCGATTGCGGCGAGAGCGCCTGCCGCGACGAGCGCGAGAAGGAGCACCCGCGAGACTTCGACTGGCGGAACGAGGCTCCCCGTCAATTGACCGGCTTCATGGTCATCGGGTCGCGCAGAGGCAGGTCCACCATCCGGTTTCCCGCGAGCTTCTCGAGTGAGACCGTGTGCTTCAGGTCGCCCGCCAGGATGTCGCTCTTCTTTCCGACGACCAAGATCACGAGCTGGTCGGAAGCGAGGAACTTCTTCGCGACCCGCTGCACGTCGGCCGCGGTGACCTTCTCGACTTTCGACCGGTAGCTCTTCCAGTAATCGGGATCGGCGGCGTAACGGCCGGTCCGCTCGTCCTGCGCGAACGTCGTTGCGACCTGTGTCTTCGTCGCGAACGTCCGCGGAAACGTCTCGATGAACGACTTCTTCGCCGTGTTCAGCTCCTCGGCCGTCACCGGTTCCGCGGCGATCCTCCGGATTTCCTCGACCACGACCGACGTCGCGTACGCGACCGTACGCGACTTCGACTGGAAGGCGGCGCGGAACGCCGACGGGTAGTAGACGCCGCCGGGAAACGCGGATCCCGCGCTGTACGCGAGGCCTTCGTCCGACCGCACGCGGTTGGTGATGCGCGAAGTGAATCCGCCGCCTCCCAGGACGTCGTTCATCACGAGGACCGGGAAGAAGTCCGGGTCGTCCCGGCGAATGCCCGGGAGGAGGAGGGACACGCGACCCTGGTTGACGTCTTTGTCGATGACGTAAACCCCCGGTTTTGCGAAGGAGGTGTTCGTCGGCACCGGCGGCGCGGTGTCGCCCTGGAACGGCCAGTCGGCGAAGAGCTTTTCGAGCTTGCCGACCATGACGGCGCGGTCGAAGTCACCGCTCGCCGCGACGACGAACTCGCCCGGGTGGAACCACCTCCGGTGGAACTGCTCGAGGTCGGCCTTCGTGAGCCCGTTCAGCGACGTCTCGGTCTCGAACCGGTTCGCGAAGAAGTCCTCGCCAAACGAGAGGAAACCGCGTTCGCGCGCCTCGATCGCGGCCGACTCGTCATTGCGCTGCTTCATCGCCTGGAGCATCTGCTGCTTGCGCAGCGCGATCTTGTCGTTCTGAAACCGCGGCGCAACCAGGACCTCCCGCAGGATCGCGAGGCCTTCGTCGAGGTCCTTGGAAAGAAGGTTCAGGCTGACGCTTCCCTGAGTCTCCCCGACCGCGGACGTCAATTGCGCCGCGAGAAAGGCGAGTCGCTCTTCGAGCGCCTCGGCTGTCTTCGACTTCGTGCCGCCGCGGGCCAGCAGGTATCCCGTCAGGTCCGCGAGTCCTTCCTTGCCGGCCGGGACCACGTACTGCCCCGCGCGGACGTAAACGACGACGTTGACGAGCGGGAGCTCCCTGTCCGGTACGACGTAGGCGATCGGACCGCTCGCGAGCTTCACACGGTAGTCCTCGGGAGCCGGCGGCCCGTAGACGAGCGGCGGGAACGTCAGCTTCTCGGGGCGCGCCGGGATGGCGGTGTGCTCGGCCGCGGCGGTGCGGGACACCGCGGTCCGTTTCGCCGGGGAGGTCGGAGCGGCGGCGAGCGCCGCGCCCGCCACGATTCCGGACAGAACGATGCCGACGGCGGTCCTCTTCATCCCTTTTTCCCCTTCGCCTTCTCGAGCTCGTCGATTCGAGCCTGGATCTTCTTCTTCACGACGTCGATCGCCGGTTTCATTTCCGGCGGCGAGCTTCCCGCGCGAGACTCGATCCCCGCCAGCATCTGCCGGAGCTCCTCCGGGTCTTTCGCCGTCTGGAGCCGCTGCGAGAGCTGACGGACCAGCTGCTTGCCACGATCGTCCAAACCCGCCAGGTCCGGATCCTCGGCTCCGCCGGCGGCTCCCGCTTTTCTCGTGTAGACCGCGACGGCGCGGTTCTCTTTCGTGAAATACCGGTTGGCGACGCGCCGGACGTCAGCGGCGGTGACCGCCTGGATCTTCGCACCGGCCTCGTTGACCTCCCGCCAGTTGCCGCGTCCGTCGCTCTGAATCAGTTGAAGGAGGACCGGGAAGTTCGAAGACAGCCGGCGGTATTCCGCGGCGGCAAAGTTGTTCTTGACCTTCTGGAGCTCCTCGGCCGGGACGTCGTCCTTCTGGAGGTTGCCGATCTGCGCGTAAATCCCCTGCTCGACTTCTTCCGGCCTGCGTCCTTCCTTCGCTTCACCGCCCGCGTTGAACAGCCCGGCCCACTTGCGCGACTCCTGCCGCGCGAAGGCGTCGGTCGCGACGCCCGATCCGAGCACGAGTCCCTTGTACAGGCGGCCGGTCCGCGTCGAGAGGATCTGCGCGAGCACCTGGAGCGGATAGGAATCGACGTGGCCGAACGGGACCGTGTGCCAGAGGATGTCGACCTGCGGGTTCGCTTCCGCCTCGGCGTACATCCGTTTCTCCGCCTGTTGCGGGACTTCGAGTGTCACGACGTCGGGAACTGCCGTCCTGCCGCGCGGAATGCGGCCGAAGTAGCTCTCCGCCATCCGCGCGGTCTTTTCCGCGTCGACGTCGCCGACCAGGATCAACGTGATGTTCTGCGGCGCGTAGTAGGTGCCGTAGTACGCGTCGGCCTGTGCCTTCGTGATAGCCGGGATGTCCGAGGGCCAGCCGACGACCGGCCAGCCGTACGGGTGTGACTCCCAGAACAGCGACTCGAAGCTCTCCTCGAACTTCCCGAGCGGCGTCGCCTCCGTGCGCAGGCGCCGCTCCTCGAAAACGACGTCGCGCTCGGCGTAGAACTCGCGGAAAACGGGGTGAAAGAGACGGTCCGACTCCATCCACATCCAGAGCTCGAGCTTGTTCGAAGGGACGGTGATGAAGTAGCCGGTCATGTCCTCGTTTGTGAAAGCGTTCATCCCCGACCCGCCGCCGGTGGTGTAGATCCGGTCGAACTCGTTCTTGACGAGCACCTCCCGCTGTTTCTTGATCAGCTCGTCGAACTTCTTTTCGAGCTCCCGATATCGCGGCGTCTTGTTCTCCGGCTTGAGCAAGTCGTCGATTTCGCCGCGCCGATAGGCGGCTCGCATCTTCGCTTCCTCCTGCCGCATCTCCTCGCGGACCTGCTCTTGCTCCGCGATGATCGCCACGTCCTTCCGGTAGTCCTTCGTGCCGATCGTCGGAGTACCCTTGAACATCATGTGCTCGAAGAGGTGGGAGATCCCCGTGATGCCCGGCCGTTCGTTGGAGCTCCCGACGTGGGCAACCCAGCCTCCGGCGACCGTCGCCTCCCCCTCGCGGTGAACGATCAGGAGGTGCATCCCGTTGGAAAGCGTTTTCTCGGCGACCGGGATCTTCTGGGCGCCGAGCGGCGCGGCGACCGCGAGGACGATAACGAATCCCGAAATCCGGCGGCGGAAGCTCATTCGCGGTCCTTTCCCGATGTCTCCCCGCGCGCATCGGTGCACGGGAACGCCCTTTGCAGGGCCGTATTGTCTATCATCGGAAACGCGAAGGAGGAAAGATGAAGACGACGAGAATCTCAATCCTCGCGGCTGCTTTCGCTGTGGCCGCGGCAGCCGCCCTGCTCACGGCGGGCTGCAAGTCCACGTCGACGGCGGCGCCGGCCGCGGCGGCGCGACCGCAGGCGCGCGCGACGATCGAGCCCCGCAGCGGTTCGAACGTGAGCGGCTGGGCGACTTTCACCGAGCGCCCGACCGGCGGAGTCGCAGTGGTCGTCCACATCGAGAACGCGCCTCCCGGGGTTCACGGCCTGCACGTCCACGAGAAAGGTGACTGCTCGGCTGCCGACGCGTCCTCTGCCGGTGGTCACTTCAATCCCGGTGCAATGCCGCATGCCGGGCCGCAAGACCAGATGCGTCATGCGGGAGACCTCGGCAACATCACGATCGAGGCGAACGGCACGGGTCATCTCGAAATCGTCACCGACCTCTTGACCGTGCGCCCCGGACCGAACTCGGTCGTCGGCAAAGCGGTCGTCTTCCACGAGAAGGCGGACGACCTCAAGACGCAGCCGTCCGGTAACGCGGGGGCACGCCTGGGCTGCGGGGTCGTTCAGTAAGACGCTCGAGATCCCGGATCGCGGGAGCGGCGATGATTCAATAGCGGCATGAGCCGCTCTTCCTTCGACCTCTCCCCCGACGAAGTCCGCCGGCTCGGACGTCTCGCCGCCGACGCCGTCGCCGAGCATCGCGAGAAGCTCCTCGAACGGCCGGTCTTCGGCAAGATCGGGGCGGACGCCTCGCTCTTCGACGGGCCGCCGCCCGAGGAGGGCCGCCCTTTCGAGGACGTCCTCGGGTTCGTGCGCGAGCACGTCCTCCCCTACCCCTTCGGCAACTCGCACCCCCGTTTCTTCGGCTTCATCAACGCGACCGCCGACCCCGTCGGCTCGACCGCCGATTACCTCGCGGCCGCGCTGAATCCGAACTGCTGGGGGGGCGATCACGCCGCGGTCCACGTGGAAAACCAGGTGATCGGATGGCTCGCGGCGCTCCTTGGTCTCCCGCGGGAGGCGGAGGGGATTCTCGTTTCCGGCGGCTCGATGGCGAACTTCACGGCGCTCGCGGCGGCGCGACGCGCGATGACGCCCGGCAACGTCCGCGAAGACGGGCTCTCCGGGGAAGGCCGGCCGCGGCTTGTGGTGTACGCGTCCGACCAGGTGCACCACTGCGTCGACAAGGCGGTCGACCTGCTCGGCATCGGCACGCGGAACCTCCGCAAGATCGAGACCGACGAGCGATTCCGGATCCGGATGGATCTGCTCGAGCTCGCGATCGCGGAAGACCGGAGGGCCAATCTCTCGCCGGCGATCGTCGTGGGCACCGCCGGAACGGTGAACACCGGCGCGATCGATCCGATGGACGCGCTCGCGGAGCTCTGCCGTCGCGAATCGCTCTGGTTTCACGTCGACGGGGCATACGGAGCGATGGCGGTCCTGTCGCGCGAGCTCGTACCGCTCTTCGCCGGTCTCGAGCGCGCCGACTCGATCGCCGTGGACCCGCACAAGTGGCTCTACGTGCCCTACGAGGCCGGGGCGACGCTGGTCCGTCAGCCGGGACGGCTCGCCGCGACGTTCCGGAAGTTCCCGGAGTACCTCGCGTCGGACCCGGAGAGCCCCTTTCCCGGCCCCGCCTGGTTCGCCGAGCGCGGCGTCGAGCTCTCGCGGGGCTTCAAGGCGCTCAAAGTCTGGATGGGCATCCAGGTGCACGGAACGCGCGCCTATGCGCGTGCCATCGAGAACGACGTGGCGCTCGCACGATTCCTTTCGGGCGAGGTGGACCGGCGGTCCGATTTCGAGCGGATGGCCGATCCGGTGCTGTCGATCGCGAATTTTCGCTATCGCCCGGCGGGCGCCGCGCTTTCCGAGGGCGAACTCGACCAGCTGAACCGACGGATCGTCAACCGCCTCGTCGGAGCGGGATCCTTCTTCCTGGCGCCGACGATCCTGAAAGGCCGGACCGCGATGCGCGCTTGCATCGTGAACTTCCGGACGACGAAGGAGGACCTGACGTTCCTCCTCGACGAAGCGGCGCGGGTGGGAAAAGAGCTCACGGCGTAATCCGCGCTACAAGAAGGGCGGGGCTCCACGCCCCGCCCGCACGCGAAACCTTCCGGCCCGGTCGAGTTTTCACGCTCGACCGATCGCGGCGACTCTATCCCACCGGCTGAGTACAAGCGTGGCAGCGCGTCGCTGCGGCCGGGATGAGCGTCTTGCACTGCGGGCACTCTTTCGTAGCGGGTTTGGCCTCCGGCTTGGGCAGCGCGTACTTGATGATCAGGAAGACGACGAACGCGATGATGACGAAGTCCACGATCGCGCCGATCAGGTGCCCGTACGTGATCCCGTTCTCGACGACCTTCCCCGCCGCGTCCGTCGTCCGCGACAGCACGATCTTCGCGTCGCGCCAGCTGCCGCCCGGCAAAGCGACGCCGAAGATCGGATTGATGACGTCCTCCACGATCGACGTGACCACCTTTCCGATCGCGGCGCCGATGATGACCGCCACGGCGAGTGCGAGCGCGTTCTGTTTGACGAGAAATTCCTTGAACTCCCGGACGAAGGCCACGGCTACTCCTTTCCGCCTTTCGTCGCCTGCCAGGCGGCGAGGTTCCTCTCGATCTGACCCGAGTGCTTCTCGAGGTGGTCCGCATAGACGTTCAACCAGTCTTCGGCGGTGTACCGCCCGGATTCCGTGTGCCGGGCGACCGCGGACCAGGCCTTTTCCGGAAGACGCCGCAGAAGAGCGGCCGTGTTCGTGCGAACGGCTTCGACGACCGCGAGCGCCGGTTCGAGCGGAGCGGAGTGGTAGTCGAGGGCCCGCGCCCACTGCGCCTGGTCGTAGCCGACGATCAGGGGATCCTCCTCGGCGGCGAGATAGCGGATCCGCAGCGATCCGTTCGCTTCGGAGTCGCCGCAGTGACAAATGACCTCGTGGACCGACCACTTCCCTTCGCCGGGTCGCCACTTCCTCGCCTCGGCTGGAACTTTCGCGAGCGCGGCTTTCAACCGCGCGGTTCCCTGCTCGTAGCGTCGGATCCGCTCCTCGCGTTCCGCGGACGTCAAAGGCATGGGAGCTCCGCTCTTGCGGCGGAGTCTACCGTGTCGGGGGTTACCAGCGCGTACCGTCGAGCGAAACGACCGTCTTCGCGCCGACCACTTCGGCCGAGTGGCGCGTCCCGGCGGGGAGATACAGCCGATCACCGGGGCCGAGGTCGTAGGTTTCGTCGCCGACCGTGATCCGGAGAGTCCCCTCGACGACCCCGTCGCACTTCGCCTGCGCATGTTCGTGCGGCGGGAACGTGATTCCCTCGCGATAGGCGTAGACGGCGACCTCGTAGCCTTCGGCTTCCATGAGGCTTAGCATCCGTTTTTCGGTCAGGGGACCGTCTTTCGGGTCCCAGCGATCGAGGCGCGCCCCGCTCACGAGCGAAGTGTAGTTCGGTGGCGGGTGCAGGTCCGCAGGACCTGTCCCCGCGACATGCTCTCTCAGAGCTGCCGGATGGCTTTTCGACCGAGCCTCTTCAGCTTCTCGATCTTGACCGCCTCGCGGTCGGGTCCTCCGACGCTCAGGCGCAAGTAAGAGTCCCCTTTCCGGACGTAGAGACCACCCACGATCGCGGGTCCCACCCAGTACGCCTCGTCGCCGACGCCCGCGATCTTCCGGGGCGGAACAGATTCCTTCTCCCGCTCCTCTTGCTGCTCTTCACGCTTGCCACCCTTGCGCAACCGCGCTTCCTCTTCGCGCTCCCCCTTTTTCGCGGGCGCTCCCCGGAACATGGCTTTCCACTGGTCTTCCGGTTTTTCTTTCTCGTTCGCGCGCGGGCGCGTCACCTCGAGGCTGATCGACTTCGAAAACGTCGGAAGCGAGTAGAAGCACTGGGACACGGCGAACCGGCCCCGCTCGGGCCGGCTCGCTTTCGTCGAGCTCACGCGCTCGCCCTGCACCGACTGGATGTCGCTCGCCGTCAGGAGCGAGCAGGGATCGAATTCCCGGGCCGCTCCCTCCGGCGCCGCGGCCGCGAGCGAGACCGAACCGAGGAGAAGGACGATCGACAGAGCGCCATGCATCCTCCTCGAAGCCTATCTTGCGACGAGCGGGGTCGCCGCCGTCCAGACCGTCACCGGCCCGGCGCTGACGTTGACGAGCTTGACCAGGTAGGTTCCCGCCGTCGAGACCGGCATCTCGATCACAGCGAGACCGGCCGAGCTGTTCGCAGTCTTGAGCACGGCTCCGGACGGATCGATGAGAACCAGCTGGATCGGCACGTTTGCCGGAGCTTCCGCGAGGATCGCGATCGCCTGGACTCCGGCCGGCAGCGGCAGCTGCTGAACCAGCGACTGTCCGACCGACAGCGGCGAGCTCCCGCTCGACGTCTGCCCCGGGCCGCTCGCCGGCTGGGCGTTCGAGGACGAGCTCTCCAGGCAGAAGGCGTCCACGTAGGCCACGCCCAGCAGGTTGCGAAGCTCGAAGACGTGAGACCCCGGAGCGAGGCCCGCGAACGACACGCTCGATCCGAACTGCGGAGACTTCATCGTCCCCGTCGATCCGATGTAGGAAATCGTCTGGCGGAAGACGCCGTCCAGGTAGACGTCGGCGGTGCCACCTTTCGTGCTGGTCGCGTAACGGTACTCGAGCCGGCCGGTCCGCCCGGCCGCGACGTTGAAGTTGAGAGCCGCACCGTTCTGCCGGTCGTTGCCGGTGTTCATCCGGAAGTGGCCGGCGCTCGCGTTCGGGTTGCTGACCAGGTGCCAGCCGTTCGCGTACGCGATGTGCGAATCGTCGTCCTCGAGGCAGGTCGTGACGGGCGGCGCGCAGGCGGCGTTGCCCACGAGCACGTACGGGTCACCCGTTCCGGTCAGGTCCACCGCGGTGTTCGATCGAGTGGTCTGGTCGCCGGTGAGAACGAACGTCCGCGCGTAGATCGAACCCAGGAGATCCGCGGGTTTCGGGCTTCCGACCTTGCTGTTGGCGATGGTGATCGCGATCGTGCCGTCGGCCGCGAAGGTCCCCGCGTCCGGTACGCCGACCTTCGTCGTGGACGGGACGCCGAGGACGAGACCAACGACCGCGACCTTGGCCGTGCCGTACTCGAACGTGGCCTGGGAGTTCGCATCGGTGCTCATCCCCACGTAATAGATCCCGAAGGGAGCCGCCGGCGAGTTCCAGAAAATCCTCCACTGCGCATTCGGCGGGAGCGTCGCGAGACTCGTCATCTTGAGCGTGAAGACGAGCTTGCTCGAGCCGTCTGAGCCGTATGGCTCGGCGACCGAGACGGACTGGATGTCGAGCGCCGGGCTGCCCACGGCTGCGCCGTCGCCCGTCGGGTCGGTCACCACACGGATGCCCGGCAGGACGCAGGAGCTTCCGACGGGAACGGAGGGCACTTCGTTGCTGCCGCAGGAAACGCCGAAGCCGTTCTGCGCGGTCACGCTGTAGGAATAGGTCGCCGTCGGATCGATGGTGAGGTCGTCATAGCGCGTGGAGGTGAGCGTCGCGAGAAGAGCGGCCGCGCCGCTCGCGGGCCGGCGATAGATCTTGTAGTTCGTGATCGCCGAGCCTCCGTCCTCCGACTCGGACCAGGAAAGGTGCGCCACGCTGCCGTTGCGCGTCACGGTCAGAGCGGGCGCGCCCGGCGCCGTGGGCTCGGACGGATCGAATTCGTGGAACAGGCGGCGGCCTCCGGTCTGCCGCGCGATCGCGGCGTTGGAGGTGTATCCGTTTCCGGTAGATCCGGCGGGCGCCTGCGCGCATCCGGCTGCGCAGCCGTCGGCGTAGCCGACCAGCACGCGACCTTCTTTGTCGACGGTGGCGTCCATGAAGTCGAGCAGATTCCGGCAGATGTTGGATCCGCCGAGGAACCAGATGCAGCCGCGCTGGACGGGGTCGTTGGGCGTCGCGTCCGTCGTGAGCCAGGAAGCTCCTCCGTCGTAGGTGTGCGCGATGTAGAGGTGCCAGATTCCCGGAAAATTCGGATCCTGGATGTTGCCGGTCGCCGTGGTTCCCAAGAACGCGAACGCCGCGCGGTCGCTGTCGCCGGCGACCATCGCCGGGAAAGCGACGTTGTGGATCCCGAACGACGCGCCGACGTCGAAGACCTTCGTCGTGGCCCAGGTCTTTCCCTTGTCGTCTGAGACGGCGACGACCGCGTAGTTGTCGGAGTGGGCGTACCCGAGGTAGACCCGACCGTCCTTCGCGATCGCGACGGAGGGGTCGCTGTTCGACGCCGCAGAGACCGGGATCTTGCGGACTTCCCAGGAGATGCCGTTGTCTTCGGAAACCACGACCGCCTCGCTCCCGAGACAGTCCTTGTTGGGAAGGTACGCCGTCCCGTCCGGACCCACCTTGATGTGGCCGTGCAGGCCGCCGCACTGGGCCGGCGTATACGCGACCACCGCCGGCCCGTACGAGAGTCCGCCGTCGACGGAGAGGGCGCAGTTCGCGGCGCCCAGCTGGTCCTGCGCCGCGATGTGCTGCGCGCAGTAATAGATCGGATTCGGATAAGCGACGCCGGTCGGGATCGGAGCATGGAACGGTCCGCCGCCGCCGATCGTCTGGTGGTCCTCTCCCGCGTCAATGCCCGACCCGCGGCTCGGGACCCAGATGTCGCCGTCGCTGTCGGAGACGGACGACAGGCTTCCGTTGATGATCAGCTGAGACACGAGCGTGCGTCCCGTCTTGCTGTCGGTGAAGAGAATGGGATCGAAGCTCGTCGCGGACGTGGGCGCGCTCTTGTCCTCCCACGTCGAGTTCGGGGTCGTCGCGCAGACGTCGTCGAAGCCGACGCGCAGCGTCTGAACGATTCCGCCTTCGTAGAGGACTTTGCCTGTATTCCAGTTGACGCCGATGGAAGGTTCGCCCGAGCCCGCGCCGAGGCCCGCCGCGAGCTGCGCTGCCGTTGGCGTGAAGTTCTGATACCGGGCAGCGAGCCCCGCGCCCCGCGGGGCGGGGTTCGGATTGGGAGGGGCCGGCCCGAGGGTCGCCTGCGCGGTATAGCTCGGCGTCGTGGGCGCCGGCGAGAACGGCACGGCCGTCGCGGTGTAAGTGCCCGCGACCGGATTCGTAAGGATGACAGTCTCCATCTGTCCGGCGGCGTGGCCCGAGCCGTTGATGAAATTGTGGTCGGGGCCATAGACCTCCAGGTCCCAGTCGGCGTTGCCGCCGGGCTGGAGCGTGATCGTGACGAGGTACGGCCCGAAGGAGCTCGACGGCGGGACGATCGTCAACTTGAAGTTGTCGCACGACGGGTTGTCGTCCGACCCGCAGCCGCCGGCGGTCGGAGCGAGGAACGGTCCAGACCAGCTGACCGTGGGTCCGGCCTGCGACACCGTTCCGGACGGCGGGTCGGCCGCCAGAAGAAGTCCCGATGAAATCGCCAGGACGAAAGCCGCGAGAGCAAAGCGTGTGAGCCGTGGCATCGGTCTACTCCTTTCGAAGCCGGAAGCCGAACGCCCTCGCGCTCGCTTCCGATCGCCCTCGAACGTTAGGAGCACGACAGAGGCCACGCCAATGAGGGAAATCCCTTAGAAACGAGAGGGCGGCGGCCTCATTTTTCCGGTGCGCTGTCATTCTGAGTCGCGAAGCGCCGAAGAATCCCTCAATCAATTCGACGGGCGCCCGCACCCTATTCCCGAGCGCGTGCAAAATAAAACGGGCCTCCGAGCCCGAAAGCCCGAAGGCCCGTCCCCCCGATGCCACGGGGAGGGGGATCAGAAGAGCGGCCGCTTCTCCGATCGCATGAAAGTCACGATAGAGAGAGGAGACGAACAGAGCAATGAGGGGAACTCCTCATTTTTTTTCCCCGTCATCGCTCGCTCAACAGATCGCGGAGCTTCGCCGCCAGCGCGTCCGGCCGGAACGGATTCGCCAGATAGAACGCGACGCCGTCGTGGAGTCCCGACGCTCTCGACGCCTCTCCGTTCGCCCTCGACAGCAGGAGCAATTTCGCTCCGCGGGGCATGTGTTTCTTGAGCCCCTGCGGACCTGCGATTCCGGGCTGTGCGAGGTCCGCCAGCACGAGACGCACCGACCGACCGGCGCCCGAGAGGAGCGAGATCGCTTCGGAAACGTTGCGTGCCTCGAGCACCTCGTGCCCTTCCGCCTCCACGATCCTCCGAAGAAGCGCGCGAAGCGGGTCTTCCTCTTCGACGAGGAGAACGGAGGGTCCCGTTATGTCATCGCGGGGCATCGCCGTCCGCGGCTGGACGTTGTCCACCGTTTACTGTCCGGCCGTAATTCTTCCCTGCGCGCCCGTCGCGGTCGGCAGGTTCGTCGCACCGAGCGAAAGCGTCAGAGTCCAGCCGCCGTTGACCCCGGCGACGGCCGTCGCCGTGAACGGCACGCCCGCGAGGGGCGCCGTTCCGTCGCCCATGTCGATGTTGCAGATCCCGGAGAACGTCGCCCTGCCGGCCGAAGGAATCGAGCCGTGGTCCGCCTTGCCCTCGACGGTGATGGTCCGCGGCTGGCCGGCGGAGGTCCCGAGCAGAGTGCTCTCGAAGTCTCCGGCCGCCGTGCCGTCCGTGGCGATCGAGATTCCCATCCCGAGACGCAGGGTCGAGAGCGAGACGCCGTTGAACGCCGCGCCGGACGGAAAGACCCCGTTGCCCGCCCCGGTCATCGTGCCCAGCGTGGTTGCGTGCGCCGGCCGAGCGAAGGCGCACAGAGCGATCGCCACCAGGATTGCCGACCAGATCGTTCGTCTACTCATCGTGTGTCTCCTTGATCGCTACGGGTGAACCTGGACGTTGCCTTTGGTGATCGTGCCACCCTCGACGGGCTCGCCGGAAACGGAGATCGTGAACTTGTCCACGCCCTTGCCCGGCTCGCCGTTGTCCTGAACGGTGACGGTGAAAGTGCAGGCCGCGTCGTTCTTGGTGCAGCTGCCGGAGAAGGTGGCGCTGTTGCCGGAGATACCGAAAGCCGTGATGGAGACGCTGTGCACGTTCAAGCTCCTGGCATGGTTCTGATACTCGAGCTGTCCGGCCGGACCGCCCTGCACGACGAAGCCGAAGCTCCCGACGCCGTTGGAGACGTTGATCTCGCCCCCGCCCGTCGTCTTTCCGGTGCAGCCGGCGCCGCAAGGCACGGGCGTTGGCGTCGCTGTTGGCGTCGGTGTTGGCGTCGCCGGTGGTGAAGTTCGCGTCGTGGTCGGCGTGGCCGGTGGTGAAGTCCGGGTCGGCGTCGGCCCCGCCGACGTTGGCGTCAACGTCGGCGTCCGCGTCGGAGTCGGCGTGGTCGTCGGCGTGGGCGTCTTTTTCGGGGTATTCGTCGGCGGCGGCGGCGTCAGCGTGGGCGTCGGCGTCGGAGTCCGTGTCGCCGGTGAGGGTGTCGGGGTCTGCGTCGGCACCGGCGTTTGCGTCAGCGTCGGGGGAGGAGGCGTCTGAGTCGGCGTCGGCGAGGGCGTCGGGGTGATCGCCCCCTCGATGGCATACAGAAGGCCGCCGCGCGTCGAGTCGAGCTTGAAGTTGTTGCCC
>Ga0114129_10009380_pt1 | contig 13949 bp, 10 predicted proteins | sample RhiMetdeltSRZDD1_FD_80071 | JGI IMG/M metagenome (GOLD analysis project Ga0114129, IMG submission 80071) | Populus rhizosphere microbial communities from Tennessee, USA - Rhizosphere MetaG P. deltoides SRZDD1 (version 2) (version 2) | ecosystem: Host-associated > Plants > Roots > Rhizosphere >...
ACCCGCCATGGCCGAAGAAACGACGAACGAGATGACCTTGGAACGCGTCGTGTTGACTCCCATGGCCTCGGCGGCGATCTCGTCTTCCCGGATCGCCACGAGCGTCCGCCCGAACGACGAACGGACGATCCGCGAAACGACCAGGATGGTCGCGCCGGCGAAGAGGTAGATCCAGGCGAAGTTCGCGAGCCGCGGGATTCCGGAGAACCCGCGGGCGCCTCCGACCGCGTCGATGTTCAGGATGAACACCCGGATGATCTCCCCGAAGCCGAGCGTGACGATCGCGAGATAGTCGCCGCGCAACCGGAGAGAGGGCACTCCCACGAGAAACCCGGCGACGGCGGCGCAGGCCGCCCCGATTCCGAGCGCGATCAGCAGAAGCACGCTGTTCTGGAACGACGGAGGGAGCAGGCCCACGGCCCCTCGGATCCGGTCGCCGAACGCCGCGGTCACGTACGCCGAGACGTAGGCGCCGATCGCCATGAATCCGGCGTGGCCGATCGAAAACTGACCGGTGAAGCCGTTGATCAGGTTCAGGCTCACTGCGAGGATGATGTTGATCCCGGCGAGAGAAACGACCTGCAGGAAGTACGGGGAAACCGAAAAACCCGGCACCAGGCCGCCCGTCAGGAGGCCGTTGCCGAGAAAGAGGACGGCGACGAAGACGATCGCGAGGACGAACCCCCTCACACCTTCTCCTTCTGGGCGCGGCCGAGAATGCCCTGCGGCCGGAGGAGGAGCACGAGGATCAGGATCCCGAACGCGATGGCGTCGCGGAAGGTCGAGGAGAGATATCCGACGACCATGACCTCGGAGGTCCCGATCAGGAGACCTCCGATCACCGCGCCGGGAACGTTCCCGATCCCACCGAGCACGGCCGCCACGAACGCCTTCAGGCCGTAGAGGATGCCCATCAGGGGGTCGATCTTCGGGATCTGCATTCCGATCAGGACCCCGGCCGCCGCCGCGAGCGCCGAGCCCAGAGCAAAGGTGATCGCGATGATCCGGTCGGTCGAGATCCCCATGAGCTTGGCGGCATCGAGGTTAAAGGAGACCGCCCGCATGGCTTTCCCGGTGCGCGTCTTCAGAATGAAGAACCGGAGGAGCACCATGAGGAGAAACGACACCGCGATCACGGTCAACTGCTCGCTCGTCAGCCGTACGCCGCCGACGCGGAAGTCCGCGCGCGGCGCGAGCGACGGGAAGAACTTCGGGTCGGGGCCGAAGACGAGCTGCGCGGCATTCTCGATGAAGAGCGACACTCCGATCGCCGTGATCAGAAGGGTCAGCCGCGCCGCCCGCCGGACCGGCCGATAGGCGAAGCGCTCGATCACGACGCCGATCAGGGCGCAGGTGAGCATCGCGCCGAGCATTACGAGGAGCGCGCTTGGAAGCGACGGCTCGTCTCCCTTCAATTTCCTCGACAGGTAGTACCCGGCGTACGCCCCCAGCATGTAGACGTCGCCGTGGGCGAAGTTGATCAGCCGCAGCACGCCGTACACCATCGTGTAACCGAGCGCGATCAGCGCGTAGATCGACCCGAGAGAGAGACCGTTGACGAGCTGCTGCAGGAACGTTGTCATGGATGTCGAGCCGTCAGCCTCGGCCGTTAGCTCTCAGCCCGGGAGCGTCACCAGGGCGGATTCCGCGAATGCTGGCTTATGTCCCGGTCGGCTTGACCGTGGTCATGAAAACGAACTTTCCGTTCTCGATCTTCAACACGACTGCCGGCTTGACCGCGTTGCGCTCCTTGTTGATCGTGATCGTGCCCGTCACGCCCTGGAAATCTTTCGTGGCCGAGAGGGCGTCGCGGACCTTGTCGCCCTTCGTCGTGCCGGCCCGCTTCATCGCGTCGGCGAGGATCCGCGCGGCGTCGTAGCCGAGCGCGGCGAGCGCGTCGGGAGTCTGGTTGTAGCGCTTCTTGAAGTCGGCCACGAACTTCTGCACCGCGGGGGACGGATCGTCCACCGAGTAATGGTTGGAGAAGTAGCACCCGTTCAGGGCCTCGCCCCCGATCTCCCAGAGTCTCGGAGAATCCCAGCCGTCGCCGCCGATGAGCGGCACGGAGATTCCGAGCTCCCGCGCCTGGCGGGCGATCGTGGCGACTTCGGTGTAATAGCCGGGCACGTAGATCGCCTCGGGATTTGCCGATTTGATCTGCGTCAGCTGGGCGCGGAAATCCGAGTCGCCTTCGCTGTACGACTGTTCCGCGACGATCTCGCCGCCGAACCCCTTGAAATGCTGCCGGAAGAACGTCTGGAGCCCGACCGAGTAGTCGTTGCGCACGTCGGAGAGGATCGCCACCTTCTTGACCTTCAGGATCTCCCACGCGATCCGCGCCCCGACCTCGGCCTGGAAGGGATCGGTGAAGCAGACGCGGAAGATGTAGTCCCCGACCTGCGTCACGCGCGGGTTCGTCGAGGACGGCGAGATCATGGGAACGCCGTTCGCCTGGCAGATCGGCGCTGCCGCGAGGGAGCGCGACGAGGAGACCTCGCCGAGCATCGCGACGACGTGGTTCTGGTTGATGAGCTTCGTGACGGCCGTCGCAGCCTCCTCCGGCTTGGACTGGTCGTCTTCGACCGCGACCCGGACTTTCTTGCCGAGAAGCCCGCCCGCCGAGTTGATCTCGTCGAACGCCATCTGGATCGCGTTGTTGGTGGACTGGCCGAACGTGGCCGTCGTCCCGGTGAGCGACCCGTACTCGCCGACCAAGATCTCGTCGCCCCCCCCGCGCCGGCAGGCAATCGGGATCGAGACGACGGCGGCGATCAGAAGACCCGCCCGAAGCACACGCGATTTCATTCTCGAAAGCCTCCTCGTCGAGTCGCCCGGAAGGACTGCGTATTCTTTCGCACAGCCCGAAGGAAAGTCAAAACCTCAATTCGATCAGGCAGTTGAGCTACAATTGCCCTTTGATGCGGACGGGACGCGGCCGACGAACGCGCTCGCTCCCGGGGACCCGCAGCTGCAACGAGGCGCCGGCCCACCCGGGCCGACGCCCGCGGAGAGACCGCTGGATTCCGAAAGCCCGACACTGACATCGTCCGCTGTCGAAGCAGGCGCCGACGTCTCGCCAGAAGTCCTTCCGCGCATCCGGCCCCGGAGCGACCATCCGATCTCGCGCAGCCGGATCGATCCCGACGCCCTGAAGGTCCTCTACCGGCTGCGCACCTCCGGCTACAAGGCCTATCTCGTCGGAGGGAGCGTGCGCGACCTTTTGCTCGGACGCACGCCGAAAGACTTCGACATCGGCACCGATGCGCCCCCGCAGGCGGTTCGGCGGCTGTTCCGCAACTGCCGGCTGATCGGGCGGCGCTTCCGGCTCGCGCACATTCTCTTCGCCGGGGGGAAAGTCGTCGAGGTCGCGACCTTCCGGCGTCGCCCCGAGCCGCTCGATCCGGAGGCGCCGGAGATCCTGATGACGTCCGACAACGTCTTCGGCACGGCCCGGGAAGACGCGTTGCGCCGCGATTTCACGATCAACGGGCTCTTCTACAACATCGCAGACTTCTCGGTGATCGATTACGTCGGGGGGCTCGAGGACTTGGACGCGGGAGTCATCCGGACCATCGGCGATCCCGACATCCGTTTCCGGGAGGACCCCGTCCGGATGATGCGGGCAGTCGAGTTTGCGAGCCGGCTGGGGTTCGCGATCACCCCGGACACCTACGAAGCGATCCTCGACCACCGCAAGGAGATCGCGAAATCGGCGCCGCCGCGGGTCACCGAAGAGATCTCGGGATCTCTGCGCGGAGGACACGCGCTCCCGACGTTCCTGCTGATGCGCGAGGTCGGGCTCCTCGACGTGCTGTTGCCGGAGCTCGCCCACGTCCTTCGCGAGATCGATCCGGACCATCCGCAGGGCACGGGCCACCTCTTCTGGTCACTTCTCGACGTGCTCGACGCCGAGCGGCGCCGCGGCCGTCCGTTCGACGACGCGGTGCTCTTCTCCCTTTTCTTCCTTCCGGTCGTGCGGTCGAGACTGCGCGAGCTACGCGTCTCCGACCCCGAGCCGGGGAGGCTCGTCCCGATCCTCGAAGACATCGTGACGCCGGTCTCGATCCGCATGTCCCTTCCAAATGCCGTTTCCCACCGGATCAAGTCGGCGCTCGCCACCGTCGGTCGGCTCTCGCACCGGCCGGACGACCGCGTCGCGACCCGGCGCATCGCGTTTCGGGAGGCGTTCCCGATGGCGCTCGACCTCTTCGAGCTGAATGCGATGGCGACCGGACGCGGCGAAGAACTCGTGAGGGAGTGGAGAGCGCTGGAAGAGCGAACGAAGAAGGCCCGGAAAGCTCTCGCTCCGCCAACCGTCTCTCGACCGCGTCGGGGACGACGGGGACGGCGCCGCCAACCCTGAAGAGAAGGACCCTTCGCTTCGCTCCGGATGACAGGAGCCGATAAGATCCTCGGAATGTTCCTCTCGAACAACTTCCTCGGCATCCCCGAGGCCGAAAACACCCTCGAAAAGAGCCGCGTCGTCGTCCTGCCGGTTCCTTACGAGCGGACCGTCTCTTACGGAGTCGGGACCCGAAACGGTCCCGCCGCGATCCTCGAAGCCTCGCGATACGTCGAGCTGTACGACGACGAGCTCGACGAAGACGTGTCCCTGGTAGGGATCCACACGCTTCCGCCGTGGCTGCCCGACCGGATGGAGCCGGAGGCGTGCGTCGTGTCGCTCGCCGGCGTCGTTTCCGAGCTCCTCGCGAAACCGCGGTTCGTTCTGACCCTGGGCGGCGAGCATGCGATCGCGACCGGCCCCATCCGCGCGCATCACTCGCGCTATCCCGGTCTCTCGATCCTCCACTTCGACGCCCATGGAGACCTGCGCGACGAGTACGAAGGGGACCGCCACTCGCACGCGTGCGCCGCGCGTCGATTCCTCGAGACGGGACTTCCGAGCGTCCACGTCGGCATCCGCTCCATTTCGCGGGAAGAGGTCGATTTCGCTAGGCAGAAGGGGCTTCTCATCGTCTCGAACCGCCGCCTTCCGAACATGGACGACTGGATTCCCGAGGCGATGTCGCGCCTGACGGACGAGGTCTACGTCACCTTCGACGTGGACTTCTTCGATGGATCTCTCGTGCCCGGCACGGGCACGCCCGAGCCGGGCGGCGGCACCTGGGAGCAGGCCCTGGAGATCCTGCGGCGGGTCGCGGCCGAGAAAAAGATCGTCGGTGCCGACGTCGTCGAGCACGCTCCTTTGCCGGGCAACCGCGCTCCCGATTTCTTGGTCGCCAAGCTCTGCTACAAGCTGCTCGGCTACTCGCTCTTCCCCGGCAAAGTCGGGGCTCTGACCCTGGAAACGGCTAAGTCCCTGTAAATCAAGCCGACAGGACGATGGCGGCACACGAACATTCCGCCGGGACCTGCGTTACTTAGGGACGAGACGGAAACTTGAGCGCCGAAGAAAAGACCCTCGTGGACCGCTGCCGACATGGGGAAGACGACGCCTGGAGGGAGCTCGTCGACCGCTTCGGGCAGAAGGTCTATTCCGTGGCGTACCACTTCACGTTGAACCGGGAGGACGCCGAGGAGCTCTCCCAGGAAATCTTCCTGAAAACCTTCGAGAACCTGCACCGGTACGACGGGAGCTTCCCGCTGGTCGCCTGGCTGCTCTCGGTCTCCCGCAACCTCTGCATCGACCGGTATCGCCGCAAGAAGCGCGAGAAGTCCTTCCGGTTCGTCACCGACGACGCGGTTCTGCCGCTCCTGAAATCCAACGACGATCCGGCCGCGGAAGCGCTCAAGAAGGAACGCACGAAACTCCTCTTCTGGGCCCTTGCCGAGATTCCCGAGGATCTCGCCGAGATCCTCGTTCTGCGCGACTTAGACGGCCTCGCTTACGACGAGATCGGCAAGGTCCTCGACCTGCCGGACGGCACCGTGAAATCGCGACTTTTCCGCGCCCGCGCGGAGGTCGCGCGGCGGATCCGCGAGCGGCACGAGCGTCGCGGCTCGACGGGCGCTTTTCAGACGCTGGCTCTCGCCGCGGGAGGGGTGTTGTGAGCTGCGGCGAGCTCGAACGGCTCTTCCTCGCCGGCGCATCGCCGGAGCATGCGCGCCGGCACGCCGGCGGATGCACGACGTGCGGGCGACTGAAAGCCGATCTGGAAGCGACGGAGCAGATGTCGGCAGGGCTCGCCCCGCCGGCGCTCGCGCCCTCGCTCCGGAAGTCGCTCATCGAGATTCCGCGCCGGACGGTTTCGTGCGAAGGCGCGGAACGGCTTCTGCCGCTCGCCGTCGAAAAGGAGCTCGTCGCCGAGGACGAGCGGCGGCTCGCCAATCACCTCTCGCGCTGCGCGGCGTGCTCCGAAGCGGCGGAGACCCTTCTGGGATCGCGCGAGCTCGAGCAGCCCGTCGCGCCGCCCTGGCTCGCGGCGCGGCTGTCCGCATCGCGTCCCGCGAAGGAAAAGCGGTTGTGGGCGTGGATCCTCGACCCCAAAGCGGCGATCGCGCTCGCGTACGCCGCCGCGGTCGTCGTGATGCTCCTCGGATTCAACCCCGCCGACATCGCGCGGCGCGTCTCCGCGAGTCAGCTCGGGGAGAACACGCGCGCGGCGGTCAACGTCGCCGAAAGCTCGCTCACCGATCGCATCGGCGCGATTCAGGAGAAAGTCTCGCGCACGGTTCAGGTGTGGAAAGGTCGCGCAGGGGGTTACGGACGCGCGGCGTTCTCGAACGCGGTTGGGCTCATCTGGAAATCATCGGGCTCGAAAGGCCGCCCGGAGGAACGTCCACGGAACCGGGACGGCCGCGGTGCGTTTAGAGAAAGAGAAACGACAACGATCACGACCTGGCGAGCCTGAGCGCCGCCGAGAGGAGAAGACGAAATGGAAGACAACCGCTACCAGGGGACGGCGCCACCGCCGGTGACTCCCGCGGCCGGGACGCCCCCGCAGCCCGCCGCACCGACCACCACCGCGACCCCTCCGGTGGTCGTGGTCGAGAAGAAGTCGCCGGGGCTCGCCGGCGTCCTTTCGGTGTTTCCCGGGCTCGGGCACCTGTACCTGGGCCTCTACCAGCGCGCGTTCGCCTTTGCCGGCGCCTTCTGCCTGCTGATCCTCTTCAACTCCCACGGCCGGATGGCTCCCCTCTCGGGCCCCGCGACCGCCTTCGTGTGGTTCTTCGCGATCATCGACGCAGTCCGGCAGGCGAAGGCGATCAACTCGGGCTACGTCCACACGGGAGGGCTCGCTCCGTCCGAAAGAACGATCGTTCCTCGCGCGCGCGAGTCGATGGCGGGGCTCACGTGGGGCGTCATCCTCGTCGGCATCGGCGCGCTCTGGCTGCTCGATAAATACGCGGACCTCGACAAGTTCTGGGCGGCCGTCGAGGACTGGCTCGCTCCCGCCTCGTTCATCCTCCTGGGCATCATCCTGATCACGAGCTACGTGATCCGGAAGCGCCGGCACAACGCGTCGGAGGTCTGGCCGCCGCGAGAGTGATCTCTTCCCTTGTAGTCCCGAGCGGAGCGACGGATCTGACCGCCTAGCGGTCATCCTGAGCGAAGCGAAGGATCCGATGCGTCGCGATCGAGGTCGCAACGTCAGCGGCGCTTGAAGTACTTCTCCAGCTCCTCGTCGGTCATGAGCAGGACGACGGGCCGGCCGTGCGGGCAGGTGAAGCGGTCGGTTGTCTTCATCCAGTCGGAGAGAAGCCGCCGGATTTCCTCCGGAGCCAGGTGGTAGCGGATCGTCACGGCGGAACGGCAGGCGATCGCCGCGGCGAGGCGGTCCCGGCGCCGCTCCGGGTCGGAGTCGCCATTGCCGGCGATCCCGGCCAGGACTTCCCGCAGCGTCTCTCCGGGCTCCCGGTCGGTGGCCTCGGCGGGCAACGCGGCGATCGCGTAAGAGCGGCCCGACATCGGCTCGATCTCGAAGCCCGAGGCGGAGAGCTCCTCGAAGTGCGCGGCGAGGATCTCCACCTCCTCGGGCGTCGCCTCGAACAACGCCCGCAGGAGCAGCCGCTGCGCGAGGATCCGTCCCGCGGCGAGGCGGTCGCGAATGCGCTCGTAGAGGATCCGCTCGTGCGCCGCGTGCTGGTCGATCACGAGCAGGCCCTCGGGGCCCGACGCGATCAGAAACGACTCGCGGTGCTGCCCGATGAGTACGAGATCCGGAGGCCTCTTCTCGGCGGGCGCTGCCGGCGTCTCCAGCTTCGGCATCGGAGGCAGGCCGACGGGACTCCCCGGCGAGGCCACCGCAATTGCGGAATCGCCGCCGTAGCTCTCCCCCGACTCGGCGAGACGGCCCTCCATCGGCACCGACTTCAGGCGCCTCTCTTCCTTGCCGGCGAGAAGGGCCGAGTGCACGGAGTGGTAGACGAGCCGGAACGCCGTGCCGGAGTCGGCGAACCGGACCTGGGTCTTCGCGGGCGAGACGTTGACGTCCACTGCGCCCGGCTCCCCGGAGAGGAACAGGAAGACGGCGGGATGCCGGTCCGTGCGGATCACGTCGCGCGAGGCCTGCAGGATCGCCCGCGAGAGGGCGCGGTCCTCGATCGGACGCCCGTTGACGAAAAGGTACTGGAAGCGCCGCGACGGAAAGGTCATGGATCCCCGCGTCGCGAAGCCGAGGACCTTCAAGGGCCCGGCGCGCGCCTCGAAGGACTCGAGATCTCCCAGCGTCTGCCTTCCGAAGACCTGCAGAATTCTCGCCGCGCGGTCCACCGCGGAAGGCGCGTCTAAAGTCTCGCGCTTTCCGGATCGGAGCGAGAACGCCACCGACGGATGAGAGAGCGCCGCCCGGGTCACGGCGGCGGCCGCGGCACGCGCTTCCGCCTCGGGCGACGCGAGAAACTTGTGCCGCGCGGGCGTGCGCGCGAAGAGATCTTCGACCAGGACGTCGGTCCCGCGCGGGCGGGCGGCCGGCTCCTCCCGAGGCGAACGTCCGTACTCGACCTGCAGGCGCACGGCCTCCGGCGAGGAGCCGTCGGAAGTCGTCAGCGTCAGCCGCGACACCGAAGCGATCGACGGGAGCGCCTCCCCGCGAAAGCCATAGCTCGCGACCGCGGCGAGATCCGAATCGGAGCTGATCTTCGACGTCGCGTGGCGCTCCAGAGCCAGCCGAGCGTCGTCGGCGGACATTCCGCAGCCGTCGTCGCGGACCAGGATCCGCCGGATCCCCCCGCCGTCGAGCTCGACCTCGAGGCGTGTGGCGCCCGCGTCGAGCGCGTTCTCGAGGAGTTCCTTGACGACCGACGCGGGCCGCTCGACGACCTCTCCCGCCGCAATGCGGTCGATGACTTCGCCGGGCAGGCGGTGGATTTTCGGCACGGGCCGGAGTTTACGCCGCGGGAAACCGCGCGGCTCAGTCGGAGCGCGAGTAGACCGTCCGGCCGCCCGCGACCGTCCGATCGACGCGCACGCCGTCGAGCTCCCGAACCGGGATCGAAAGCGGATCGCGCGACAGGACGACGAAGTCCGCGAGCTTCCCTCGAGCGAGCGTGCCCTTCTCCTTCTCCTCGAAGCCGGCGAAGGCGGCGGTCGCCGTGTAAGCGCGAAGAGCCTCCTCCACCGCGATCTTCTGCTCGGGGATCCACCCCCCCGGCCGCTTTCCGTCGAGCGTGCGGCGGTTGACGGCGGCGTCGATTCCTTCGAGCGGCGAGAGCGGAGCGACGTCCCAGTCCGAGCCGAAGACGAGCGTCGCGCCGGAGTCGAGAAGCGATCGGAAGGCGTAGGTCGTGCGGCAGCGCTCGAGCCCGATCCGCTTTTCCGCCCAGCGTCCGTCATCGACCGCGTGGTAGGGCTGCATCGAAGCGATCACTCCGAGCTTCGCGAAGCGCGGGATGTCCTCCGCGCGCAGGTGCTGCGCGTGCTCGATCCGAAAACGCCGGTCTTTCGGCCCGTTCTTCTTCGAGACGCGCTCGTAGACGTCGAGGATTTCCGCGTTGGCGCGGTCTCCGATGGCGTGGACCTCGACCGGCAACCCCGCGGCGTCGGCAGAGGCGACTCGCGCCTCGAGGCGCGAGAGCGGGATCGCCTCGGCCGCGTACACGCCGGTCGTCTTCGGATCGTCGGTGTACGGTTGAAAGAACAGCGCGGTGGAGGAGCCGAGCGATCCGTCCATGTAGCCCTTCACGCCCCCGATCGAGAGCCACTCGTCGTTCTTCATCGTCGCCCGGCGGTCGCGCGCCTTCTCCCACTCCGAGAGCGAAGGGCGGTAGCTCACGCGGACGGTCAGCTTGCCGTCCGACCGCAGCTTTTCCCACGCGTCGAGGTCACGCGCGTCGCCCGGCAGGTCCTGCACCGAAGTGACTCCGTTTTCCGCGGCGTGCTTGACCGCCGCAGCGAGCGCTTCCTCGACCTCGGCGGCCGTCCGCGGCGGTCGCGCGGACCCGATGAGATCCATCGCCGCGTCTTTCAGGACGCCGGTCGGCTCGCCCGTGGAGTCCCGCACGATGACGCCTCCCGGGGGATCCGGCGTGTCGCGGGAGACCCTCGCCAGCTTCAGCGCGAGACTGCTGCACACCATCATGTGTCCGTCGGTGCGCGAGAGACACGCCGGCCGATCGCCGGTCGCGGGATCGAGCATCGCGCGCGTCGGCAGGACCGGATTTGCCCAGACCTGGTGATCCCAGGCGCCGTCGGTCATCCAGCGCCCGGCCGGCCGCGTCTTCGCGAACTCTGCCAGCCTCCGAGTGAAGTCGGCCGGGTCCTTCGTATGGCGCAGGTCGACGGCGAGGAGGTTGAAGCCTCCCATGGACATGTGGGTGTGGCAGTCGATGAAGCCGGGGACGACGCGCCGGCCCTTTCCCTCGAGCACGACGGTCTTCGGCCCCCTCCACGCACGGATCTCTTCGTCGGTGCCGACCGCCACGATGCGGCCATCCCGCGCCGCGAGGGCCGTCGCTTCGGGTCGCGTCCGGTCGCCGGTCCAGATCTTCGCCGACACGAGAACGAGGTCCGCCGGATGCGGGCTGCTGGCGGACACGAAGAGTGCGAACGCTCCCGCGAGAAGGGTCATGCCGTCGAAGAGGCGCCCGTTTCGCCCGATAGGGCGGCATGGGCCGCCGCGAGGCGGGCGACGGCGACGCGGAAAGGAGAGCACGAGACGTAGTCGAGGCCCACGTCGTGGAAGAAACCGATCGAGCGGGGATCCCCTCCGTGCTCGCCGCAGACGCCGACCTTCAAGCCGGGTTTCGCGTCCCGTCCGCGCTTCGTCGCGATCGCGACGAGCTCGCCGACGCCCGGCTGGTCGATCGTCCCGAAGGGATCGTCCGGGAGAATCCCGAGCTCGATGTACCGGGGTAGAAAGGACGCCGCGTCGTCGCGCGAGTAGCCGTACGTCATCTGGGTCAGGTCGTTGGTCCCGAAGGAGAAGAAGTCGCAGTTCGCCGCGATCTCCGCGGCGCGCAGCGCGGCGCGAGGAATCTCGATCATCGTGCCGACGTGGTACGGAATCGTGTCGCCGGTCTCTTTGGAGACCTGCCGGGCGGTTTCGTCGACCAGGATTTTCAAGCGGTCGAACTCGCCCTTCGTGCCGACGAGAGGGATCATGACCTCCGGGCTCGGGCGCAGCCCTTCGCGGCGCACCGCCGCCGCCGCTTCGAAGATGGCGCGCACCTGCGTCTCGTAGATCTCGGGATACGTGATCCCGAGCCGGCATCCCCGATGGCCGAGCATCGGGTTCGCTTCGGCGAGAGCACGGACGCGCTGGCGGAGCTTCTCCGGAGAGATGCCGAGCTCTTCGGCCGTCTTCTTCACCGCCGCGTCCTCGTGCGGCAGGAACTCGTGGAGCGGAGGATCGAGGAGGCGAATCGTGACCGGCCTCTCGCCCATCTCCCGGAAAATCCCGACGAAATCCTCGCGCTGCATCGGGAGGAGCTTCGCGAGAGCCTTCCGGCGATCGGTCTCCGTGTCGGCGACGATCATCTGGCGCACGGCCACGATCCGGTTCTCGCCGAAGAACATGTGCTCGGTGCGGCAGAGGCCGATTCCTTCCGCCCCGAACAGCCGCGCGACGCGGGCATCCGTCGGAGTGTCCGCGTTCGCGCGCACCCCGAGCCGGCGCGAGCGGTCGGCCCACTCGAGGAGACGCTGGAACGATCCGAAGAGCGGCGACTTCTCCGGCGGCAGCGTGCCGTCCACGAGGACACGGAGGACCTCGGAAGGTTGCGTCGGGAGCTGACCCAGCAGGACGTCGCCCGCCGTGCCGTCCACGGATAGGAAATCGCCCTCCTTCGCCGAGAGATTGCGGGCGCGGAGCTCGTTCTCCCCTTCGTCCACCGTGATCTCTCCGGCGCCGACGACGCACGTCTTGCCCATGCCCCGCGCGACGACCGAGGCATGGCTCGTGATTCCGCCCCGGGTGGTCAGGATTCCGACGGCCGCATGCATACCGGCGATGTCTTCCGGCGACGTCTCGACCCGGACGAGCACGACCGGGTCGCCCTTGCGCGCCATCTCGACGGCACGATCCGCAGTGAACGCGATTCGGCCGCAAGCGGCGCCGGGACCGGCGGGCAGGCCCTTTGCGAGAAGCCGTCCTGCCTGGACGGCTGCCTCCTTCTCCTTCGCCGGAAAAACCGGCGCCAGGAGCTGAACGAGCTGCTCCGGCTCGACGCGCAAGACGGCCTCGTTCTCGGCGATCAACCCCTCCGCGACCATGTCGGTCGCGACCCGGACGGCGGCGAAGCCGGTCCTCTTGCCGTTGCGGGTCTGAAGGAGATAGACGCGCCCCTCCTCGATCGTGAACTCGAGGTCCTGCATGTCGCGGAAGCTCTTCTCGACCAGGTCCCGGACCCGGAGGAGCTCCGCGAAGGCTTCGGGCATCGTCTCTTCGAGCGACTTCCCCGAGCCGTCCGCGCCGAGCGGGTGCGGCGTGCGGATCCCGGCGACGACGTCTTCCCCCTGCGCGTTGGGAAGGAACTCGCCGTAGAACTTCTTCTCGCCGGTCGCGGGGTTGCGGGTGAACGCCACGCCCGTCGCGGAACGCTCTCCCCGATTGCCGAAAACCATCGCCTGCACGTTCACCGCGGTCCCCCACTCCTCGGGAATGCGGTAGAGCCGGCGGTACTCCTTCGCACGGGGGTTGTCCCAGGACCGGAAGACCGCGCCGATGGCGCCCCAGAGCTGCGCGCGAGGGTCGTCGGGAAAGGACGCGCCGTGGCGTCGGACGACTTCCTCGTAGCGTTCGACGACCCACCGCAGATCTTCCGCCGAGAGCTCCGAGTCGGACTTCACGCCTCTTTCCTCGCGCCGGCGCGTCAGGAATTCCTCGAACTCCTTCCGCGGGATATCGAGAACGATGTCGGAGTACATCTGGAGAAATCGCCGCCGGCAGTCGAGCGCGAACCGCTCGCCGGACACGCCGGCGAGCCCTTTCACGGCCGCCGACGTCAGGCCGAGGTTCAGGATCGTGTCCATCATGCCGGGCATCGAAGAGCGCGCGCCCGACCTCACGGAGACGAGAAGAGGGTTTCCCGGGTCGCCGAACTTCCGTCCCGCCGATCGCTCGACCCGCTCGAGCGCCTGGTCGACCTCGGGCTTGACGCCGTCGAGGTTTCCCGTTCGCAGGAAATCCAGGCAGACGGACGTCTCGATCGTGAAGCCCGGCGGAACCGGGATCCCGAGCGCGGTCATTTCGGCCAGGCCCGAGCCCTTGCCGCCCAAGCGGTCCCTCCCGAGTCCGGCTCCCTCGGCGTGGCCGTCGCCAAAGAAATACACTCGCTTAACGGTTCCTGCCATCAACGGAGACACTGTCGCGCGGCCGGACGAGGGCCTGGTCGGCGGATCAACACTCATGGCCGTCCGGCCGCGAGGAGAGATGGAGAGGCATTCCGGCTTCGCACCTTACTTCTCTACCACTATCTCTGAAAAGTCCGCGATTCGAGTGAACTCCCTGCGGATCGCGCCTAAAAGCGCGTGCCGATTTCTCTTCAAATCTTCCTCGGGGCAGTTCACCAGCACGTCGACGAAGAAACGGTCGAGCGAGGGTGAGATC
>Ga0114129_10009381_pt1 | contig 13949 bp, 3 predicted proteins | sample RhiMetdeltSRZDD1_FD_80071 | JGI IMG/M metagenome (GOLD analysis project Ga0114129, IMG submission 80071) | Populus rhizosphere microbial communities from Tennessee, USA - Rhizosphere MetaG P. deltoides SRZDD1 (version 2) (version 2) | ecosystem: Host-associated > Plants > Roots > Rhizosphere >...
AACAGCGCAAATCAGAGCGGCGGAGGACTCTTCACCTATCAAGTCACCTTGACCGTAACAGGTAGTACATTCTCCGAAAACAGCGCAAATCAGAGCGGCGGAGGACTCTTCACCGAGCGAGGCACCTTGACTTTAACAAGCAGTACATTCTCAGGGAATAGCGCGGGGAATGGCGGTGGAATCAACATTAATTATGGAACTTGGACCGTTACCAACAGCACTTTCTCCGGAAATAGCGCATCCAGTAGCGGCGGAGGACTCTTCACCGATCGAGGCAACCTGACTGTAACAGACAGTTCATTCTCCGGGAATCGCGCGGGGAATGGCGGTGGACTTTTCACTGGAATCGTCACTGTGGCTATTACCGACAGCACATTCTCTGGGAATAGCGCCAATGGAAATGGAGGTGGAATCTACCAGCAAGATACTGGCACTCTGAACTTAACAAACAGCACCCTCTCCGGAAATAACGCAGGCTCCGACGGCGGAGGAATCTATAACAGCAGCTTTAGCGACCTGGGTATTTATACCAGCACCCTTTCCGGAAATAAGTCTGGAACAGGAGGGGGGATTTATAACGCCGGCAATTTATGGCTTGGGAATGCCACCCTCTCCGGTAACGAAGCCTATGACTATGGTGGCGGTATCTATAGTGACGGCAGTGCCTGGATCCATAATTCAACCATTGTCTTCAATACTCTGGTGGAAGGGACAGATTTAGGCGCTGGAGGGATCGATGGCAATGTAGCTCTGTATAACTCCATTGTGGCGGGAAATACCCGCCTCATTACATCCGAATACCGGGATTGCAGTGGAACCATCTATATGGGAGGCGTGAATATCTTCTGGGATACAACCAACTGCTCGAGGGATCCTGCTAGCCCCGGTTATTATGGTAACTTTTATTCCCTAAGCGAGTTGGGCCCTTTGCAGGACAATGGTGGTCCCACTTGGACGCATGCCCTCCTGCCTATAGAGGAAGGGAGTCGCGCCATTGATGCAGGTGACAACACTTTATGTGCCAGTTGGCCCATAAACAATCTTGACCAGCGCGGGGTGGCACGCCCGCAAGGGGGGCATTGTGACGTGGGGGCGTATGAAGCAGTTCCAACTTTCCTTTCAACCGCTGAGCAGGACGGTTGGATCCTCGAAGCCTCCGAAACCAGCGGCAAAGGCGGCTCGAAAAACAACTCTGCATCCGCGATCTATCTTGGCGACAACGCAGCCAATAAACAATATCGCAGCATTCTGTCCTTTGACACCTCTGCAATCCCTGAGGGTGCGACCATCAATAAGGTAACCCTGAAAGTCAAGAAAGCCGGGGTCAAAGGCGGCGGCAATCCGGTCAACATCTTTAAAGGTTTCATGATCGACGTCAAGACCGGCGAGTTCGGAGTCGCCACCCTTGAACTGGGTGATTTCAAAACCGCAGGTAACCTGACTCTTGGACCCGTCAAACCGCCTCTGGTCAATGGCTGGTACAGCCTGGATCTGACAGCCGCCAATCTGCAGATCAATACAACGGGCAACACCCAGATCCGTCTGCGTTTCAAGCTGGACGATAACAACAACCTCGTCGCTAATTATCTGATGTTGTACAGTGGCAATGCAGTCCTCACAAACCAACCCCTGTTGATCGTGGAATATGCTGCACCGTAAGCAATGCAGGGTATCGTGCTGGCTAATCGAAGGGCTTATCCTGATACCCTGGAAAATATTTCACAGCAAAGATTGGAAGGTGTTCTATGGGACACATTTTTATCAGTTACAGTCATAAAGACACAACTTATGCTCATGGGCTGGCTGATCATCTCAAGAGCATGGGTTTTGACATTTGGATCGATGAACGCCTGGATTATGGCTCGCAATGGCCTCATGAAATCCAACGACAACTCGATTCCTGTGACGCCTTCCTCCTGATCATGACCCCACGCTCATTCGCTTCGGATTGGGTGCAGAGTGAATTGCAGCGCGCCAAGCGAAAGTCAAAGCCGATCTTTCCACTTTTGTTGGAAGGCAATGAACCCTGGCTCTCCGTGGAGTCGACTCAATATTACGATGTGCACGGCGGGGTTTATCCGGATACGAAGTTTTATTCGGCAATCAAGCGCGTTGTCTCCACAAGCGGAAATAGTCAAACGCTCAATCGATTGCCAAAAGCTGCTCCCAAAACAGAGAACACTCCCCGGCTGGGAATAAAAACGGAGGTTGTTGTTGCGGTCATCGGTGGTTTGGTAATGGTGATGGCTGCCTGTGCTGCCATAGTTGGGCCCTTGGTCGGTATGATCCCTCGCGAGCCTTCACCTACTCTCCCACTGACACAACCAGAAGTAGTAGTGACTGAAGCTCCACTCCAATTCATCGAAACTGCGACTGTTATGCCTACCCCAAGCTTTACGTTAACCATTCCGCCCTCACTGACGTTCGTTCCGCCTACGGCTACGTTTCGTCCTACACTCACGACCATTCCAAGCGATACACCGATACCGCCAATTCCTCAAGAAGAGTATGTAGATTCATCTACAGTGGAGCAGGATATGCATGTTTGCCCCGTCGGTTTTGCGATTGCAGGCGTACGAATAGATAGGAATCAATTTTTGTGCCGAAGGGTAATGAGGTATGGGGAAGAAAAATTTGTAGCAACAGTGCTGGACCCTGGCACAGCACTTACGGCTCGAGCAGATATGCATGCCTGCCCGCTGGGTATGTATATGCGTGGGTTACGTGTGGACCGAAATGATCTTTTATGCAGTTATGATAGCCGAAACCATCCACCAAGCGACTGGCAAGCAGAATTTTCAAATAAGGTTGAAGATCCAGGCTCTGTTGGGTTTGACATGCACATCTGCCCGGCACCTGCAGGAAGTATTACCTATTTGACGGGCATCCGCGTTGACGAGAACCGCCTTCTGTGTGCCACTCACAAGCCATAATATGGTTAATGGATGCTATCGCTGAAATATTCAACAGGCGTGGGATAAGCATACTTGAACATGAGCAGAACCAACCCAGTATCTTGGTAATCCCTTAGATAGTGGTCGGAGATTTCCGACCACTATTTCATTGTGACCACAACTTCATGTGTCTTGCCATCATCCTGCAAAGGTATCTTCATATCCGAAGTCTTCTCACCGTTGATCGTGATCCGACCGACCTCATCGCTTTCGCCCTGTGGATTCTCGACACGGATGTGATACAGGGTCTTACCGAAGCGATAATTGATCTGATATGTCTTCCAATGACCGGGAATACAAGGATGGATCTCCAAATGATCGCCGAAGCGGGTGATGCCCAGTAATCGTTCCACGCCGAGGCGATACATCCAACTGGCCGAGCCGGTATACCAGGTCCAGCCGCCGCGGCCGTTATGTGGCGGGATGCTATAAACATCGGCAGCGATGACATAGGGCTCAACCCGATAGCGATTTACTTTCTCCAGCGTATCGCTGTGGCAGATTGGGTTGATGAGATCGAACAATTCGTAAGCGCGGTCGCCTTCGTTTAGATCTGCAAAGGCCCAGATCGCCCATAGGGCCGCGTGGGTATATTGTCCGCCATTCTCACGAATGCCGGGAGGATATCCCTTGATGTAGCCGGGGTTGCGTTGCGTCTTATCAAAAGGTGGAGTCAGCAGCAGAACCAACGCATCCTCGTGGTTGACGAGTTCTTCGTAGACCGATTCCATGGCCCGCTCCACCCGGATCGGATCGCCAGCTTTCGAGAGGATCGCCCACGACTGTGCAATCGAATCGATTTGACAATCGTTGTTGGCTTTTGAGCCTAGCGGAAAACCATCATCATAATAGGCGCGGCGATACCAGTCCCCATCCCAGCCTGCCGATTCAATTGCCCCACAGGTCTTTTTTGCCTGTTTCCGATATTCTTCTGCCCGGGCGTTGTCATCCATCAACTCGCAGATGCGCGCGAAATTGACCAGCGTAGATGCCAGGAACCAGCCCAGCCAGATGCTTTCGCCTTTGCCGTTGTCGCCGACCAGATTCATGCCATCATTCCAGTCATGGGCGCCCATGAGTGGAATGCCATGGACGCCGGCCGTGGTCCCTTTCGCGATGGCACGGCAGCAATGTTCGTACAGCGTCGCTTCGGACGCGAAGGGGAACTGTCCATAGCGCTCGTGTTCATCTGCTTTCAACGGCTCGGCGCTGAGGAATGGAATCTTTTCCTTCAAAACCTCGCGATCGCCGGTCGCCTCCACGTAATGGGCCGTGACAAACGGAAGCCAGAGCAGATCGTCCGAACAGCGCGTGCGCAGTCCACGCCCCGCAGGCGGATGCCACCAGTGCAGCACATCGCCCTCTTCAAATTGATAGCGCGCGGCTTCCAACAGATGTTTTCTTACCAACTCAGGTCGCGCATGGATGTAAGGCATCGAGTCCTGCAGCTGGTCGCGATAACCGAACGCACCGCTGGATTGATAAAAACCGGTTCGGCCCCAAAAGCGCGCGGACAACGATTGATACAACAGCCAGCGATTGAGCAGCATATCCATCGCCTTGTTCGGGGTCTCCACCTGGATTTGCCCCAGGATTTCATCCCAAAAGGTACCTGCATCATCCCATGCCGTTTGAACGTTTTGAATATCCTGATAATACGTGATGAGCCTTTCCGCGTCTGCCCGGTCCTTGCCCTGCCCAAGCAAAAAAGTTACTTCTTTTGTTTCTCCAGGCTGGAGCCATAAAATGACTTGCATCGCCGCACAAGCTTCTACGCCGGCATCCACGCGCGGCGTCATACCCACACGTTCGAGCCCGGCGGGACGCGCGTAGTTGCCGTGCCGACCAAGAAATTCTGCGCGGTCGGCCGTCATGCCACTCGGCTCACGAGTGGACGCGAGAAAGGCAACCCGTTCGCGAAAATCCTGGTTATAAGGGTTGCGGGCCAGCAAGGCAAATTGACTCGAGGCAAATTCCGGGATGATATAGGGCGAGTTGTTTTCATGGGTCGTTCCGAGCACCCATTCCGCAAAATAGACTGTGTTCAGGCGGCGGATGCGTTCCGTGGTGTTTTTCAATTTCAACTGGACGAACTTGACCGGTTGATTGGTCGCGACGAAGACGCGCACGGTCTGTTCCAGGCCGTGGCTGGCGTGCTGAAACGTGGAATACCCGGCCCCGTGGCGGATCAGATAAGCTGCCTCCGCACGCGCGGGCAGAGGCGTGGGTGACCAAATTTCACCGGTATCTTCATCACGTAAATAAACGGCTTCGGCAGGCGGATCGCTCACCGCGTCGTTGCGCCAGGGTGTCAATCGATTTTCTCCGCTGTTGGCTGCCCAGGTACAGCCAAGTCCGGTTTCCGAAACGATGCACCCGAACTCGGGTGTGGCAATCACGTTGACCCACGGAGCCGGTGTCCATTGACCGGGCGAGAGGTGGATCACATACTCCCGTCCATCGGGCGTGAAGCCGCCCAGTTCGTTATCGAACAGCAGGTCATCCGGTCGCGGGATGGGAGGCGCGGGATCACGCGTAGGCTCTTCGACCTGGACGAAGCGCGGCAACCGAATCGTATCCGCATCCAGGCGGGATAACTGCGCTTGCAGCGGACCTGCCTCCCCATCCAGAATGACGCGGGCAACGGTCTGCAGGAGAATCCGTTCTGCGTCATTCATCTGATCTTCACGCAGTATAAATATCCCGCCGCGCTTATTGAGGCGCTCGATGTTCCCCGTGCGAGTGAGGGTGCGGTGAATTTTTCCCTGCAGGCCTTCATCGTAGCCACTGGCACGCTGGTTGAGAATCACAATGTCGATCATCAGACCGCGCCTGCGCCAGTAGGTGTATGCCTGCAAAACTTCACCCAGCAGGGTTAAGTCTTCGTCTCGATTGAGGCGCAGCAGCAGAATCGGATAATCACCGGAAATTGAAAACGACCACAGGCCCGGCTGACTTAGCGTATTGGCGGCCAGCACCCCTGGAGCAGCCCGCAGAGCAGGCGATGAATACAGGAGCGGCGAAAGTAATTTTTGGAATTGTTCGATTTTTTGAGAAGTAAGATTGAGCTGCGTGACCTCTTTTTCGATGTGCGTGCGCGCGTCGGCAAGCGCACGGGTCACCTGCGACCAGTGGCGATAACGATACACCAGCTGGAGCGCTTCCCTGCGCGAGCCGGCTGTGAGCGTAATAAAGGCGATCTGCGCGGTGTTATATGCCGACATGGCAACCTCTGCCTGCAGGGCACAGATCGGATCCAGCGTGGCGCCGGTCTTTCCGGACAGGATGGAGGCTTCGTTCTTGACTGCAAAGACTCCGGGATATTGAACGGTACCGCCGCGCCCGAGGAAGAGTCTTCGGTCGGTTTCATAGCCGGCTAATTCGATATCCTTCCGATTGGAGGTAAAGAAATGTGCCAGATAGATTGGTTTTTCGTCTGCCGAGCGCGGCCGGCGATGAAACAACAGACATTGTTCCTCAGCGAGATATTCACTCTCGATAAAGAGTTTGTTGAACGCCGGGTGACGCTCATCCACGGTTTGTTGATTGAGAATGACTTCCATGTAACTGGTAAAGGCCAGCACGCGCGGCTCATTCCCATGATTCGTGATCGTGAGACGGCGGATCTCAACGTCGTCATTCGGCGCGACGCTGATGGACGTACGCAACACAATATCGCCATCCTGTCTCTCGAATTCGACGCGGTGAGGCAGGAACGAAACCTCACTGCGGTCGGCACTGGCCATGGTCGGTTGTGGGGTGGCAGACCAAAGCCTGCCGCTGAGGCGATCTTCCACATACAACCATTGGCCCCAATCATCCAGGATGGAGTTCGCCCGCCAGCGAGTAAGCTCGATATCATTCCAGCGGCTGAAGCCCGACCCGGAGGCGCTGATTAACAGGCTGTATCTGCCATTCGAAAGACTGTGGATTTGCAGATAAGGCGAATCAGGCGAAACGCGCCACGGGTCAAGAGAGACATCGACGTAGGCGCCGCGCGTGGTTTCCATGGGTTGCGGACGCGGATGCTCGGTCGGCACATTGACGGGCATCTGTTCCTGCAATAGTAATTCGACGCTCTTCATGCGTGGGTCGGCATGGACGCGCTTTACCATGAGCCTCTCGAAGAGGCGGTGATGCAGCGAAAGTAAGATCATGCCCTGATGGTGAGCCATGAACGACCGGACAATTGCATATTGTTCGCCGATCTTTAATCGTTCCGGCGTGAAATCAATGGATTCATACAGGCCATATAATCCCCACATCTTGTGCTTTTCGAACCATTCCAGATTGCGCAGGACTTCCTGTGGCACAAAGTCCAGCGCGAGCAGGGAGGCATAAGGCGTGACCACCAGATTCTCGGCCAGTCCGCGTTTGTATCCCAACTGCGGGACACCGAACGCCTGGTACTGATAGATCTGCGAGGAATCGAAATTGTAATAACTGGATTCCGAAATGCCCCAGGGAATATTTTTTTCGGAGGCATAAGCCATCTGCTGCTCCACAGCCACACGACAACTCTGGTCCATGAGCGTGTTCGGGTAGCTCTCCACGTACAGGTTCGGCATGAGATATTCGAACATCGTGCCGCTCCACGAGAGCAAGGCCCGCTTTCCGCCCAATTCGGTGACGGGACGGGCCAGGTACAACCAGTGGTCCTGGGGTACATCGCCGCGGGCGATGGCGACCAGACTGGCCAGGCGTGATTCGGATGCGATCAAATCGTAGAAGTTCGGATCCAGGCGACCGGACTCAACGTTGTATCCGATGTGAAAGACGCGACGGCTCGGATTGTAGAGAAAACTAAAGTTCATTTCCTGAAAGAACGTTTCTGCCCGCTTGGCCAGAGAAGTAAAATCATCGAGCAGCGAAGCGGAAAACTTCCGGGCAGATTGAAGATCAAAGGCGAGTACCTCGCAGCAGTTGAAGGCGTCTGAATCGTCCAGATCCAATAATTCCATGATCTTCTCAAGAATGGGCCCTGCTCGCTCACAGATTTGCGGAACTTCTCCGACCCGGGGACGCAGCGGCAGGGTCGCCAGCAGATTATTCCACGCGCTGGCCAGCTCGAAATCAATGGCCGGCCGGTTGATCAGTTTGTGGATCTCCGCCAGTGCGATTAACCAGGGAGCCAGTACATGCAGATCGGTACGCAGGTGCCGCAGTTGATAGCGGACGCGTTGTGACCAGGTGGAAAGCGCTCGCAACGATTCGGTGGACAATTCCTCATCCGCGTTTTGAATCGCATCCCAAAGCATGGTCTCGAATTCAGCCTGGCCTTCATCCAGAAATTTCACTAACAGCGCGGGCGAAAACTGCTCCGGGTCGCCTAGGTTCTTTGCCTGCTCCATTAAGGAATGGATCATCGCTCGAGCTTCGTTCGCAGACTTGTCAAGATTGGTCTGATCCAGAATGTGCAGAAGCATGGCGATGGTGTCCACGAGTCCCTGCCATTGGACAACCGGAGTTGTCCCTATATTGAGGCAACCCTGCTTCAGCGCCAGCAAACTGGCCGCCAGATTACCGCTATCCACGGTGGAGATGTAACGCGGCAGGAGCGGCGTGAACGTGCGCGTGTCATACCAGTTCAAAAAGTGGCCGCGCAGCCGCTCGAGCGAATCCATGCTGTCGAACGTGTCGCGCAGACGCAGCGAAAGCTCTGAGGCTCCGATATAACCCATGTCGTGGGCAGCGAGCGTGGATAACAGCATCAGACCGATGTTGGTCGGCGAGGTTTGATGCTGGACCAATCCGCGTGGATTTTCCTGAAAGTGATCGGGGGGCAGCCAGCGATCTTCCGGGCTGACGAAATGTTCAAAATACAGCCAGGTGGAGCGCGCCAGCAGTCGCAGTTTTTCCTCCTGCGCAGGCGTAATTTTTATCTCGGGCTGGATATCCGGTTTGCTGATGCGCGCTGCAATATATGGCGAAATGATCCAGCCAAACAGCAGCGGTGCGGCGAAGAGCAGAGTATTGGGATCCTCGAAAAAAACCGCGACGGTCAATGCAATCCCAAACAGCGGCGGGGTACGCATGGCCTGCCATGCCGATTGAACCCGTAATCTTTTACCGAATAGTTGGACGGTATGTGCAGCGGTCACCCATTGAAGCATATTCTTATGGGAGATCCACAAACGCGTAAGCGTTGTCAGAATAGCATCCAGATGGATGAAAGATTCATGAGGCAAAAATACGATTTCGAACAGCGCTCGCAACGCAGCCAGGCGAATGGGACGCGTCACCATGCCCGGGGTCTGCTCGCGGACGGTATGGAGCAGCTCCGAAACGAAATTGGTCAGAACGGGCAGGAGAAATGGAGCGAGTGTAAACAACGTCCACAGGATTGCTGACCCGGGCAAAAAGAGCCATCCACTGACCAGCAAGAACAGTGAGGTGGGTACGATCAGGCTGCGCCGCAAGTTGTCCAATATCCTCCACCGGTCGATCAACGAAAGCGTGTTGCGGATCTTTCCGCCCTGGCGGCTCGGCACCCGATTTTTCAGCCAGGGCAGCAGCTGCCAATCGCCTCGCACCCAGCGATGCAGACGGTCCGTATACGCGAGATAATGTGGCGGATAATCCTCAAACAAGACAACGTCGGTGACCAGCCCGCACGCACCCTGAAGCGCCTCAAACAGGTCGTGGCTCAATAAGCCGTTCTCAGGGATTTTGTCATGCAGGCTCTTTTCGAAGGCATCTACATCGTAAATGCCTTTTCCCACGAAATTCCCTTCCCCAAACAGATCCTGATAGACATCGGACACGGCCCGGCTGTACAGATCGATGATGGAATCCCCGGCATACGCGCGTGTAAAAACGGATTGATTGATCACGGCCGGTCTCACCTGAACCCGCGGTTGGAGGATGGTGTAACCGGCTTTTATCTCCCCTGAGGCAGAGTCAAACTCAGCGCGGTTTAAGATATGAGCCAGCGTACCAATTAAGCGCCTTGCGCTTTCACGCGGCAGCAGCGTATCTGCATCCAGCGTGATCACGTATCGGATCGATTCCAGTATGCTTAAATCACCCAGTTGAATCTTATAGGAAGTCTCCTGGCTTCCCTGCAGAAGTTTATTGAACTCTTCCAGTTTGCCGCGTTTTCGTTCCCAGCCCATCCAGCAATCTTCACTGGGATTCCAGGTCCGTACGCGGTGGAATAGATAAAACGGATGATACTCTGCGTTCCCGTATCGTTCGTTCAACCGCTGGATCTCGACCTGGGCCTGCGCGATCAGTTCGCCGTCCGTTGGCATTTCCTTTTCAGGCGCGTCTGCAAAGTCGGTCAGAAGCGCAAAGAAAAGATTCGGGTCGCGGTTGGCGACGAGATGGCTTTCGATCTGATGGATCAGGAACGCGATATCGCGTTCCGTTCCCAACAGCGCCGGGACGACCACCATCGTCCGATATTCGGCGGGTACGCCCGTCTCAAAATCTAATTTTGGCAGCGTTCGCGGAGGAATCATGGAAACCACCAGCCAGTTGATGAAATCCACCGCGATGGCCGAGGCCGGGATGCTTGCCAGCAGGAGCGCCGCAATCAATTGGACAAGCGTCGCACCGGCAGAAAACGCATAAAGCACGATCGCTGAAAAAACAAGGATGGTGAGAAAAGCAATACTCCCCAGATACGCAATTGTGGCATGGTTGCGAACGAAACTCAACAACCTGCCGCGCGGCGAGGGGCGGAACCGGATTTGTTTTTCCAATTGCGCGCGCCCCTCGGCGATCAGGTAGTAGCCAACGTGTTGTTCGCGCCCGGGCGCGCCAGCTTCAGCGAGATCGATCACCAGTGAAGCGATTTCATTTTCATCCCGGGCGGAACTACGCGCCAATTCCTCCACGACGCTGCGATACTGGTTGCGCGTGTCAAAATCAGAGTGGCCGTAGAGGTTGGCAGGATCGCGCTGCAGGGTTTGTTCCAGGATGCTGGTCGCCTCAAAGAACTCCTTCCAGTTCAGTGTGGCCATGAGGCGAAGGTTGAGGATGGAGTGAATGACCTTTGTCTCCGGATCAGCCTCCGGTGAAGCCGACACGGATTTCAGCTTGGTCCAAAGTTCGGGTTCGGGAGCCGCGTCCCATTTCAGCTTGGTGATGTCTGCCAGCCCATTGGCCAGCGTCTCCATCACCACCAGACGCAGCATAAGCGGTACGGCCCACAGTTCACCGACTTGTAGCGGGGTGATCCGTTGGAATGTTTGAATAAAATATTTGATCTGTTCCACATCGAGCCGGGGAGTCTCGCGATTAATGGCCAGCGCAAGGATGTACACCCGCGTGGGACCGCTCACTATTTTGGGCAATCGGGAATAGTAATCTGCCGGCAGGTCATCCTCCACCACCTGAAGGGCCTGCTCCAGCACGTAGAAATTATCAAGCAACCATTCGGATGCGTTCGAGAGTGCAACCTGGGTTTTTGTGGCTTGTTCGAAGTAGTTGTAGGCAGCTTGAAAAAACTGCTTCAATTGCTTCAAACGAGCTGGAATCGGAAAGACATCTTTGCGCAGCTCGCTGGCTTTTAACTGCTCCGCCAATTGAGAGGCCAGTATGTCATTGTGATACGAGAGCGTTTCTTCGATGCGCGTTGCAGCTTGAACCATGAATTAATGTCCTTTAGGCTCTCTGACCGCCTGTTCCGCAGGAGTCGGCAGAACCTCCTGTTCCGTAAGATCCTGCATGATCAAGAGAGGCGCGTTCCCGTAGGCAATAAAGCTCGTGGCAATGCTCCCATAGGGCCAGCGCCGTTCCCCCGTATCGCCGTGTGCGACCAACATCACAAGATCAGCTCCCACTTCATTGACCATGTCGTGTAATGCACCAATCGTATGGTCGGCTACAGAAACCGTATTGTTCACCTCCAGCCCTTTGAGTGAGAGTTGGGTGACAAGCTGTGCGTGATAATGCGACACGATCTTTTCGTTCTTTTCTGTCAATTGCCTGATCAACTTCACATCTTTTTCTGCCAGAGGGAAGCGTTGAATGATTTGTGGTCTTTCGATGACCGTACCGATGATCAGCTGGGCTTTATGATATTGTGCCAGGCTGATCGCCACGGGAAGAAGAAACTCCGCCCGCGCCGAACCATCTGATCCTATGAAGATCCGGTGATATTGAACTTCTGTGCCTGGCTCAGCCTGGTAGGCCCGCACAAGCAAAATGGAGCGATAGGAACGTAACAGCACCTTCTGAACGACGCTGCTGACGCTCCAGCCACTTAAGCCCGTACGGCCGTGTGTGCTCAGGGCAATGAGATCGACTCCGTTGGCATGCGCAAATTCAATGATACTCTCGGCAGGTTTCCCCTCCAGGACAACATACTCAGCACTCAGGCCCGCCTTTTGTAAGCGCTCAACCATTTTGTCAAGATAAGATTGTGATTCCTGTTTCTGCATGTGCCAGCCAACAGGGTCTATAGGAAGACTACTATTCGCATCGGGGTGCTCCAACACGTGGATCACGGTGATGCGGGCATTCGTCACGGGTGCGATTGCATCAATGTGCGGTAAAACGCATTCTGCCAAAGCAGACCCATCCAACGGTACCAGGATGTGATTAATCACAGCAGCCTCCAATACTTGTAAGAAGATTTGCCTGATTGCGATGAATTCGCCATGTTCAATACTCATTTCCCCATATGTGTAATTATAAACAGTATTTACTGTTTTAATAAAGCCGGAATATGATTGTTCGTGTTTCTCATCCGTTTCTAAAAAAGCGTTCCTCCTCAAATTCTGAGTGGGTGGTAATATCTGATATTAAACACACCTTACGAAAACAAGCTGAAGACCCCTTCGAGGTCAAATGATTCTGGTTTTGCGGATATGGCCATCCCAACCCCGACGGGGTGGCATAGCCGGTAAGACCCATGTCATCCCTTTGGGATTGGACTACGCAAGGTGAATTAAATAAATCCTGGTTGCCGCCTTGTTCGCGGGCGCTGCCGCCCTGAACGCAAGGCGCGGAACATAACCGGATTTCTGAACGTTGGGACAGTATGCAGAGAATCTTCATCAGTTATTCGCGCAAGGATTCTGCCTTCGTCCGCACGCTTGCGGGGGATCTTGAAAAGGCCGGGTACGATGTGTGGTGGGACGTCTCCGACCTGCGCGGCGGCGATGACTGGCTGCGCGTGATCCCGACTGCCATCGAGTCGAGCGATTATGTGATCGTTGTCCTGTCGCCAAATGCCGTTATCTCTGAATGGGTGGAGAAGGAATATACCCAGGCGCTGGCATTACGCAAGAAGATTATCCCCATCATGCTGGCAAGAAGCAGCGTGCCTTTCGCGCTGAACACGATCAACTATATCAACTTCTCAGCGGGCGAATATGCCGAAAATTTTAAGAAGTTGCTCACCGCCCTGGGGTACACCGGCGAGCCGCCCGTCGGCCGCCCGTCGTCAGCGACATCCTTTCCCCCCGCGCTCCGTATCGCTGTGATCGGTATTGCCATTCTCGGAATCTTATTCCTGCTCACGCGCGCTTTGATTTTTCCCCCTGAACCGGCGGTGACCCCTTCGCCGACCCTGCCTCCGCCCACAACAATCCCAACCCTCACCCGGGAACCTGCTACGCCAACCACCATCAGCGCCTCTGCCACCGCTACCCTCACAGATTCGCCTACATCCACCCTGACGGACACGCCTACTCCGAGGCCGACACCGACCTCCTCGCCCACCTCCCCGCCTTTTGAACTATTGTTAAAAATATGCCTGGACGTGGCACTCGACGTTCACAACGTCAATGTGCGCTCCGGTCCCGGCACGAATTACGCACCGCTTGGCGAGCCACTTTCCGTGTTGGATGATTCCGGTCAAAACGTCTGCCTGTGGTTTCGCGCCCGCAGTGAGGATGACCTTTGGTTTCTCGTGGCACCGAATCAACCCGACCCGGAGTTCCGGCAGTATGAGGGTGGATGGCTCCGCCGGGACCTGCTTGGGATCAGCCTCATGGGCCCTCTTCCTCCTAGTCTGCTTGTTCTGCCAACTGTAACGTTGAC
>Ga0114129_10009382_pt1 | contig 13948 bp, 11 predicted proteins | sample RhiMetdeltSRZDD1_FD_80071 | JGI IMG/M metagenome (GOLD analysis project Ga0114129, IMG submission 80071) | Populus rhizosphere microbial communities from Tennessee, USA - Rhizosphere MetaG P. deltoides SRZDD1 (version 2) (version 2) | ecosystem: Host-associated > Plants > Roots > Rhizosphere >...
GCGTTCAGCAGCATGAAATAGTAGCTGTCGGCATCCTTGCGCTCCGAAGATGCGCTGCGGCCCTGCTCGCCGCCCTTGGGGTTTTCGATCTTCACGACGTCGGCGCCGAGCCAGGCCAGCGTCTCGGTGATCGACGTGCCGGCTTCGAACTGCGTAAGGTCGACGACTTTGATGCTGGAAAGGGCCGGTTTTCCACTGGGGGTGCTATTCATTCAAGAATTCTCCGTGTCTAGCCTGGGGCCGGACGTGCACCGGGCCTTTGATCTTCGCACCCTTAGCGTGCGAGTTGCCTTTGCGCGCGATAGCAATCTCATGTCAGCGGGTTCATGATGTGCTTCTGGAACGCCGGCCGCTGCCTTAGCCGCTGGTGATAGCTTTCGACACGCGGCAGGCGCGGGCGCTTCACGTCCAGCATGCTCCAACGGTAGACGTTTGCGCCGACGGCGATGTCGCCCATCGAAAAGCGCGTGCCAGCGACATAGTCTCGGCCCTCGAGACCCTGCTCGAGAATCTGGAACTGCCGCCCCGTCGCTTCGGCTGAGGCTTCGATTTCCGCGGCGTTACGTTTGTCGGCGGGCGTACGAATAAGGCCCATGAACGCCGGCGTCATGGCCGGGTTCGCGTGGATCGATGCCCAATCCATCCATCGGTCGGCGTCGGCGCGCTCGCGCTGATCAGTCGGCAACAGTGAGCCTACGCCATGCTTCCCGGCGAGATAGCGCACGATGGCGTTTGACTCCCATAGAATGAAGCCGTCGTCGTCAATTGTCGGCACCCGAGCATTCGGATTCATCTTCTTGTAGAAGGGCTCGTCGACGATGCCGAAGGCCATACCAGCGTCGACACGCTCATAGGGCACCCGAAGCTCGTCGAGCGTCCAGAGCACCTTCTGGACGTTGATGGAATTCACGCGTCCCCAGAGCTTGAGCACGGCTACCCCCCGTTTTGAGCGTTTGAGGCTACTACGGCAAAGGTTCTTCACGCTACTGCGTCGGCTTGGTGGCCGTGGCCTGCCTCCCTGATCCGGTGCCAGGTGTGAGAACCGGCTATTTCCGAAGTCTCGAGAGGAGATGAGAGTGGCACGGACCCGGCGCCTTCCGAGCCGAAGAGCAATCCGACGAAGTAAAGCAACCGGCGATCCCCCCTCTTCAGGGCCGGTTTGCATGCCGGGGCGGTCACAAAGCCGCCCCGGCTCTTTGCGTTCCCCTCCCCCCTTCCCAACCCGCCACTCGGCCCTGCGCCCTTCATTCACGCTGCAATGACGCTAAGCCCCGACTATCTGTCCAGAAGGCGGGGGGAGTTGGATCGATCAATGGCGACGCGTGGGGGTCCTCGGTATCGCGTTCTCGGACGGGCCTCTGGACCAGACCGCATGCATTTTGCCGTCTGGGGTGAGTTCGAGGCCAAGATTCGGGCTAGGGAGGTGGCAACCCAGCCGCGCCAATCGCCCGTGGTTGTCATCGACGCTCAGCGTCCGCGGGAGGTGACGTTCTATTTCGCCGACGGCGGCGTGTGCACGGTCCTGACCGGCAGGAACCTCGGCCTCTCCAAGAACACGGTCATGGACATCGTGAAGCGCGCTGACGCCACGCAATAATTTCGCACCATCGGTCGAAGCCGCGTATTTCCTGGCTTTTCGAGAGAAGGCCTCAGGCAAGACCGCTACAGGCAAGCCGGAGCTAGAGAAGGCGATCGATCGACCCGGCACGGGCGATGTCCTCGTCGTCGCCGAATGGGACCGGGCAACGCGCTCAATGATGGACGGCGTGCAATTGATAGAGCGGATTCACAAGCGGGGGGCACCGCTGAAGGTGCTGGACAAGCCGCACCTTGATCTCACCACGCCAATAGGCCGCGGCTTCGTGGCCTATCGTGAAGCGCGCTCGTGATGGCGGGACGGCGGCCAAAGCGCGAGGGGCTAGATTTGATCGCAAGCCTAAGCTGGACTCCCATCAACGGTAGGAGCCATCGGAGAGTTGCCGCTGGAGAGAGCGCAAGACAGGAGGCTAAATCCCACAGGGCTCACTACAGTTAGTCGATTGCGGCTGCCCGTCGCGACGTGATGGTCGACCCCAGTCAATGCGCAACGCTCGGGCGAATGGAGTGCCTAGGTTGTGACACGTGGGGAATAATGCCTCTCTGAATCTGGATCGCGTCGACGATGCTTTGCCTCGCCACGCACTAGGTGCGGGCATCGCCGGTGTCAGCGGAGTCGGCGCATCCGCCAGTCAATAGAACAAGACTCACAGCGCCTGACGAATCACCTATCGAGGGCGATCTTGTACCGATGAAGGAGCGGGGCTGTTGAGTTCGACGTGCCGTACAATCCCAACAGGACGGCATTCTAGGAATAGCTCGGCGCGCCTGTTATGGCTCGGGTGGAGAAGATTTCGCAATGCGCGACGGCAGCGGCAGGTCCGATTCGGCTCTACCAACTGTCATTCCGGACTGTCGCGTTGACTGGAAACCGGATGAGGACTTGAGACCGCGGGCCGCCATCACTGATGCACTCACTTGGAATTTCCATGTGGCAGCGGACACCGCTCGGTGCAAAGTCGAGAACGACCTTGCCGTCGAGCTCGAACGGAACGAGTTCCCTGATGACGCTTGTGCCATAGCCACCTTGGGGGAGTGCATGCACCGAAGGGCCGCCAATTTCTTGCCATTCGATGGCGAGCCAGCCAGACGAGCCATTGCGCAACCACCACCAGTGGAGCCGAACGCGACCGCCACGGTGGGACAATGCCCCGTGTTTTGCGGCGTTGGTGGTCAGCTCATGCAGAACCATGGCCATGGCCTGGGCCGCTTCCGCTGTAAGCAGCGCATCGGGACCATCCATCTCCACATTGCCGACGTCGTAAGGCACAAGTTCGCGTCGGACGATGTCGTGCAGCGACACGCCCGCCCAGCGGTTTTGGCTCAGCAGTTCATGGGTCCGCGCCAGCGCCTTTATCCGGCTCTCGAGTGCAGCTGTGAAGTCTGGCGACGCCCCATGGCCCTCCTGGGTCTGAGCGATGATGGCGACAACAGTGGACAGTACGTTCTTGACCCGGTGGTCTAGCTCGGCGATTAGCGCGCGCTGTTGGTCCTCGGAACGTTTGCGCTCAGTGATGTCAATGCTGACACCAAGCACGCGCTGCGGGCGGCCACCTTCGTACGAGATGAAGCAGCGTGTCTCGACCCATCGCATCGCGCCATCAGGGCGTGTGATGCGATACTCCACGCTATACTCTTGCCGGCGTGCAGCGAAGCATTGTCTGCGTGACTGTTCTACCCGTTCTATGTCGTCGCCGTGCACGTCAGCCAGGCATTGGCTGCGCGATAACTCGGTTGTGCCCGCGGGAAATCCGTGGATTGCCGCATAACCCTCAGAAATCTGCATAATCTCAGTATCCACATCATACGCAAAACTGCCTACGAGCGTGGATTTCCCTGCAAGGGCGAGCTGCATGTTTCGCTCGGCCAAGGTCAGGTCAGCGTTCTTGCGCTCGGTGACATCGATGTTTGCGCCGACAAGCTGCAGAGGGTCGCCGTTCCGATCGTAAGAAATGAGACTGCGCGCCTCGATCCATCTCACCTCGCCGCTCGATCGGATGATCCGGTAGTCACAATGGTGTTCGGCGCGCTGTGATTCGACATCGCTGCGCAGGCTTGACTGCAGGCGAGGCAAATCCTCCGGGTGAACCCGGGCTCGCCACTCGCCCCGGCTGGTTTCTTCGGTTCCCTCGGGCAGGCCGTGAATGGCGACATAACCTGGCGAGACTTCCATCCGGCCCGAGCGAACGTCGAACGTAAAGCTCCCGACGAGGGCGGCTTTTCCCGCCAGGGCAAGCTGCGCATTGCGCTCGACCAATGCTCGCTCCGCCAGCTTCCGGGTCGTAATGTCGTGGGTGATGCCGAGCGAGCACACGGCAGCGCCCTGAGCATTGCGCAAGAAAGACCCCTCGACCGCAACCCAACGCGTTTCACCGGCGTGTGGATGGTCGAGCGGATGTATTACCCGGTATTCCGCATTCCAGACACCTCCACCGCGTCTTGCTTTTGCAAATGCAGCATCCACATTCCTCAGATCCTCTGAATGAACGAAGCGTCGTGCTTCGAGGAGTGTTCTGGGTGGCGTGTGGTGGCCATGAATGAACGCGGCACGCGCATCACATTCGAGGCGGCCGGTCGCGACGTCCACGTTGAACGCACCGAGGCTGGCCCCGCTCAAGGCGAGATGAAGCCGCTCATTGTTCACTTTCAGCGCGGTCTCGTTGCGGTTTCTTTCGGAGAACAGGGCTGCGAGTATTAGGACGATCAATGCACCGGTCATTACGAGCGTTTGCGCAGCGAGGATGCGGTCCGAAATTGGTTGGCTCACATCTCCAAAGTGCCCGACGTGAAATGTTGCCGACCAGATTACGGTCAGGGCCACGACAAAAGCCGCAGCGGCTGCGAACACCGGGCGGCAGCGCACCGCAATCCAAAGAAGCACTGGGAAGACGACGCCGACGGGCAATGCGGTGGCCCAGGTCTCTTGCGGCAAAGAAAGCAAAAGCACGTCAAGGATAGCCAGCGTTGTCAGGCCTATCGCTCCCTCGATCAGCTCGCTACGTGTCGGCGGATCGCGCAGGGCTGCGCCCAAGCCAACCACGAGGGGGGCAACTGTGATCGTGCCCAACAGGCATGACACGAACCAGATGCGCCACACATCGATAGCGGAGGCCACTGAAGGGGTGAGGCTGACAGCCACGGCTGCCCCCAGACCTGCGAACGCCGCTCCAGCTGTGCTCGCCACTATAAACCCCAGCACTTGCGGCACGTCATCCAGCTTGAATGCGCGGCCAAACCAGTACTCAAGGAGCCATGGCGTGAGCACGGTCTGACCGACGCAGACGATGGCGAACGTGACTGCGAGCCAGGGGTTGCCGGTGATGACGAGCTTGGAGACTATCGTTGCGATCGCCACGGCCAACGCCACAGGCACCCGCGCCTTCGGCCCGAGCGCGATCAGTGCACCGATCGCAACGCCTGCGGCAGGCCAGAAGACGGCTACATTGCCCGGCTTGGCGCGAAGGACCAGGCCCAGACGAGCAGCGAGGAAATAGGCGAAGCCCACCGTGACGATGAGTGCGAACCATCCACGCCACGACTTGTTGTCGAATGAAAGGTCTATCCCCCCAGCCCTCATGAAATTGCGCCTGTGAAGTGCTCAAAGCGGTATCGATATGTTGGCTTTGAGCCAATAAAGCTAACCGGCTCCATCAGGTCTTTTGCCGAGATTGCTATGCGGGTAACCCTGATCGCAGCTCGTTGACAGCCGTGACTGCGGTCACTGCTGCGCCAGGTGCGGGCCGCTGTGGCCTACATCAAGCTCGGCCCACAACTGGCCTGCGCCTCTTGGGTAGCGCCACCATCGTGTCGGTGTTCTTGGTCGACGAGGACGGCATGCCATGCAAGCGCGGCACAACTCCTGACACCCCCATCATCGTGAACCCCATCGCAGCGATGGCGCCCATCTGATCGAACGCATCAGCAAGCGGCGTGCCCTTATCAAGATCCTCGCCAAGCCTGGATCCCACTACTGCTACGCAAGCACCGATCCCGAGCAGAAGAAGGCCAATCCGCGCGGCTACACGCCTATGAAGAACCCAGACTTGCCCCTACTCGATGAGCTCGTCCGCCCGAGCAAGCAACGTCGCCGGCACTGTGAGCCCCAGCGCTTTCGCCGTCTTCAAATTGATCACCAGCTCGAACTTCGAGGGTTGCTGGATCGGGAGGTCGCCGGGGCTTTCACCCCTGAAAACCTTGTCAACGTAGCCCGCTGCACGGTGATAAAGATCGGCGTAGCTTGGCCCGAGTGCCACCAAGCCGCCTGATGTCACGAATTCCCGTGTCCCATAGATGCCCGGAAGTCCATGCTGCGTCGCGAGTGCGACCAGGGTGCTTCCATGCGAAGTGAACAAAGCATCGTCGATTTGCAGTATGGCGCTTGCGCCTCGTGCTCGTTGAAATGCTGCCTCGAAGTCATTCGCGCCCTCAACTGTGAGAGTCACAAGCTCAATCTGCAGCTGTTGCGCGGCGCGCTCGCCCTCTCTCACATACTGGTGGTGTCCAGGATTGGCCGTGCGCGACAAGAGCACGACCCGCGATAGGTTGGGCACAAGTTCTCGCATGAGCTCGAGCCGCTTTCCCGTCAAATCAGCGAACACGGCGGTAAGTCCGGTGACGTTTCCGCCGGGTTGCGCAAGGCTATTTGCAACCTTGATCGCCACGGGGTCAATCGCCGCTATGAAGACCACCGGAATGACATCAGTGGCCTTCTTCGCCGGAGCGACCGACGGTGTGCCGGAGGCGACGAGCACGTCCACGTTGAGACGTACGAGCTCCGCTGCGGCGTCATTCAGCTCTTCGACAGTTTTCGGCAACCCATAGACGATCTCGATGTCGCGCCCCTCGATATAGCCGAGCTCACGCAATCCAGCGCGGAACGGCTCAATAAAGCTTGAGGGCGGCTCTCCGACACGCAGAAAGCCTATCCGCTTAGTTTTGCGGGCACGCTGAGCTCGGGCGGCAAACGGCAATGTCGCCGCACCAGCCAGGGCAAGGAATGTCCGCCGTCGCATCTTCCCTCCAACAATCGGAGCGCGACCAAGCGCACTGTGCATCTTCGTCAGCAAACTGGCAATCGATGGGACGGAGATCGCATGACACACTGAGCCGAAGGCTTCACCGAAGCGTAGTCCCGCTTAGACCTACGGGCCAGACGCGCTGCAACTCAGCTTCATCTCTTGCGTGTCTGATGGCGCTGCCGAGTTCACCCCAAAGAGGGACAGAGCAAGTGCGGCTTGTTGTGCGTCTCGACAGCCGCCTTGACTTGGCCTTGCGGCGCAGCGTGTTGCGGTAGTGGCCGCTACCCTGCTTCCTAATCCCGGCTTGGCCCAGGAATGGACCTAAGCCGCTTGATGGCACCTGACCGTATCTGCTTGACGACGGCTTTCAGAATTCGATGCCCCTGATCTATATCGAGGCGGGCGACGGCCGCCGGCGACACCATGCACTCGCCGCCCGCCGCAAGGATCGGCACCTCTCCGCCGTCGCGCGATCTACGACGCGCCAGGCCGCAGCCGTTCGGCTGGACACGGCCCCGTCCTCCAGGAGTTGCCGCATCTCGCAATGCAATGGAGCATCGAGGCGCTGATATCCCGTGCCCTTAGGCCGACCTCGCCGCTTCTTCCGCGAAGATTCGTTCCGACAAGGTCGCTAACCGGTTGATCTTGCTCAACGTGAAACACAGCAAGAAGAGTCGGAATCCGCATTGAATTCCTTACCTCGACCGGCGATTTGATTCCGCCATTCCCAGGTTCGATTCCTGGCGCCCCAGCCACGCCGCTGTCCTCAAGCCCCGCTGACGCCGGCGGGACGGTTCACGCCGCCGTCCTGATCGCGGCGATCTCAGTCCCGCAGCAAGGCTGCAAGACGCTTCACCGCCTCGCGGATGTTCTCCACCGAGTTGGCGTAGGAGAAGCGAATGAAACCCTCTCCGTGGATGCCAAAGCTGGTGCCGGCCACCGTGGCGACGCCGGCCTGCTCGAGCATTCTGGTCTGGAGCTCGCGCGCATTCATGCCGGTGCCGGAGATGTTGGGGAACACGTAGAAGGCGCCGCCCGGGTCCTGGCAGCGGAACCCCGGCAGCTGGTTGAGCAGCGGCACGATCACCCGGCGCCGCTCGTCGAAGGCTGCCACCATCTTCTTGACCTCGTCCTGCGGGCCCTCCAGCGCGGCGATGCCCGCGTACTGCGTCGGCGCGTTGACGCAGGAGTGGCAGTTCACGGCGAGGCGCACGACCTGCTCGACCACCGTCTTGGGCCATACGGAGAAGCCGAGTCGCCAGCCGGTCATTGCATAGGTCTTGGACCAGCCGTCGAGCACGATCAGGCGGTCGCGGATGTCGGGGTAGCGCAGGAAGCTCTCGTGCTGGCGCCCGCCATAGAGCATCTGGCTGTAGATCTCGTCCGACAGGACGGCAACCTGGGGGTGCCTCGAGAGACCGGCGGCCAGCTTGGCGACCTCCTCCTTCGGCGCTGCTCCGCCGCAGGGATTGCCCGGTGAATTGAGGATGACGAGGCTCGTCTTGGCGGTGATCTGAGACAGCACCTGCTCGGCGGTGAAGCTGAACTGGTTCTCCTCGTTCTGCACGATCGGCACCGGCTTGGCGCCCGTGTACTGGATCATCGAGCGGTAGATGGGGAAGCCCGGATCGGGATACATGATCTCCATGCCCGGCGCGCCGAACATGAGGATGGCGAAGAACATGGTGGGCTTGCCGCCCGGCATGATCACGATCATGTCGGGATCGACCTCGACGCCATGCCGGCGGGCGAGATCTTTCGCCACGGCTTCCCGCAATGGCAGGATGCCCTGCGCCGGCGTGTAGCCGTGATGACCGTCGCGCAGCGCCTTGATGGCTGCCTCGACGATGTGTTGCGGCGTCTTGAAGTCCGGCTGGCCAATGCCGAGGTTGATGACGTCCTTGCCCTGGCGCTGCAGCTCCGCTGCGCGCGCCAGCACCTCGAAAGCCGTCTCCGTTCCCAACCGTTTCAGGTTGTCGACAAGCTGCATGACGTCTCCCCTGTCTCGGTTTCCCTGGCAGGCGTAGGGAAAGCGCTGGTTGCTCAGCGGCTCTCTCCTGGCCGGTCCCAGTCGCGCAAGGGTTCACCAATAGCCGATCTGGGCCGGCCCGCAAGGGCCGCCGGCGAGCTCCGCAAGCCTGCCCGCGCATGCACGCACGCGATGCGCTAGTGTTCCCCTGGCGATGACAGCCAAGGAGGATCGCCTCATGCCGGAAGTCTACGTCCATGCCGTCGAGGGCCGAACGCTCGACCAGAAGCGCGCGCTGGTGAAGGAGATTACCGACGCAGTGGTGCGCAACTTCAACGTGAAGCCGGAAGCCGTCATGGTGCAGATCATGGAGAGCCCCAAGGAGCTCAAGGCCAAGGGCGGCTTCCTGTTCAGCGACCGGCCGCCCGGCTAGTCCAGGGGCGAGCCCAGGGGAGTGCAGAGACGCCCCGAGCGAGCGGCGCTGCGATCACGCGGTCGCCTTCGGCCTTGCGCTCCCTTTCACGCCGGCGGATGACGCCGCATCCCGCATGCCATAGGTGTGCTCGGGCGCGGGGAAGGCGCGGCTGCGCACCTCCACCGCGTAGGCCGAAATCGCCTCGCGGATGGCCTCGCCGACCTTCCCGAACTCCTTGACGAACTTGGGCACGCGCGGCGACAGGCCCAGCATGTCCTCCATGACCAGGATCTGGCCGTCGCAGCCCGCGGACGCGCCGATGCCGATGGTGGGGATGGGGACCGCCGCGGTGATCCGGCGCGCGAGCTCTTCGGCCAGCGCTTCGAGCACGACCGCGAAGGCGCCGGCCTCGGCGACAGCCTTGGCGTCCGCCTCGATGGCCGCCCATTCGTCGCGGACGCGACCCTGCGTCTTGAAACCGCCCAGGACGTTGATCGACTGCGGCGTGAGCCCGATATGCGCGAGCACGGGCACGCCGCGCTCGACCAAAAAGCGGATGGTCTCAGCCATGCGCGCGCCACCCTCGAGCTTGATGGCGCCGCAGCCCGTCTCCTTCATGATGCGGGCGGCATTGCGGAAGGCGACGGCCGGGCTCTCCTCATAGGAGCCGAACGGCATGTCGACCACCACGAGCGCCCGCTTGGCACCGCGCACGACCGCGCGGCCGTGCATGATCATAAGCTCCAGCGGAACCGGCACCGTCGACTCGTAGCCGTGCATCACCATGCCGAGGCTGTCGCCCACCAGCAGCAGATCGACAAACGGGTCGGCGATGGCCGCAGTATGGGCGTGATAGGACGTGAGCGAGACGATGGGCTCGCCGCCCTTGCGGGCCAGGATCTCGGGCGCGGTGATGCGGCGCTGCGGGACAGGGGATTGGGCAGACATGGGCAGGCTTCTCCGGGAACAGGCGCTGGTGTGATGATCGAAGTCCGCATCACTGTTCTTTGATGGTGCGGACTTCTCGATCTGAAACACACGAGCATCATGGGCTCGCTGGCATCCTCGGATCGCGCATTCGCTCCTCGCTTGGCGCTGGGACGAATTTGGCGATCAGGACACGAGCGGCGTTACGCTTAGCCCACTTGCGCTGGAAATTGTAGCAGCCGGGGCGGGTCCGATGGACGCACGCCCAGCCATGCTCAGGACTTCGAGCCGTCGCCGTTGGAGCGCAGGGACTGCACGAAGTCGACCAGGAGGAGGGCCATCACGAGCGCGGTGATGATGATGAGCGGCGTGGCCTTGATCCACCACAGCAGGATGCCGAGGAACGCGAACACGCTGGCGATGCCGATGATGCCCGTCACGATGTTCATCATTTGGTGTTCCTCTTCCTGGAGCGGCGGCGTGCGTCGGTCGTGGAGCCAGAAGCCCGGCCACCGCGCGCCACCAGCTTTCTTGCAAGCCAATTGGCCGTGCGCAAGAGCCTGGCATCGTTGCCCCGGCGGCCGACTAGTTGCACACCCATCGGCAGGCCGCTCTCCGACTGCAGCAGCGGCAGGGTCACGGCCGGGGTGCCGAGATATGTCCAGATGCTGCAGAAGACCGGACTGCCGGTCGTCTCGAGGCTCGGCGCCTCGCCTGGCGCTGCCGGGGTCAGGATCGCATCGTACTCATCGAAGATCGAATCAAGGATCTGGTTCAGCGGAGAGATGCCGGCCAGGGCCCGCGTGTAGTCGACCGCCTGGCAGGCACGACCCCGCTCGATGAGCTGGCGCAGCATCGGACTCAGTGTGTCACCGCCCTTCTCGTAATCGCGATGCAGGTTATGCGCCATCTCGACGTCCATGACGGTGCGGTGCAGATCGATCGCGCGATCGAAGCTGCCGCCGAGCTCAACCTCGCTTGCCCCCTCGCCGAGGGAGGCGACCAGCTCGGTGAATGCCTCGGGTGTGGGCGGCTCGGCGTGCGGCCAGGCAGGCGTGCGCACGAAGGCGAAGCGCGGGGGCAACGGCGGCTCGCTGGCGGCGACCTCAGCAAAGGGCGGGCGGGCGAGCGGGCGCGTGTCGGGGTCCTCCTCGTCGAAGCCCGCGAGCACCTCGGCGAGCAGGGCGACGTCGCCGACGGTGCGCGCGAACACGCCGACATGATCGAGGGTGCGCGACAGCAGCAGCGCACCGCTCCGTGGAATGAGCCCGTGCGTCGGCTTGAAGCCGACGACGCCGCAGAACGACGCCGGCCTGATCACCGAGCCATTGGTCTGCGAGCCGATGGCGCCCGGCACCATGTGTGCGGCCACTGCGGCAGCCGAGCCGCTGGACGATCCGCCCGGCGTGCGTTCCGGGTTGTGCGGATTGCGGGTCTTGCCGGGCTTGTAATAGGCATACTCGGTGGTGACCGTCTTGCCGATGATCACCGCACCCGCCGAGCGTAGCGACGCCACCGCGGCCGCGTCCCGGCGCGGCGTGCGGCCGGACCACAGGGCTGAGCCGAATTCGGTTGGATAGTCGCGGGTGTCGAACACATCCTTTATGCCAACCGGCACGCCGTGCAGCGGCCCGAGCGCCTTGCCGGCCTGGCGGTGTGCGTCGCACGCCTCCGCCTGCCGCATGGCGTAGTCGCGATCCAGGAACGCCCACGCCTCGATCTTGCCGTCAACGGCATCGATGCGGGCAAGGCAGTCGCGGACCAGCTCCGCGGAGGTGATTCGCCCCTCGCGGATGTCGGTGGCCGCCTCGGACAGGCTGAGCGCGCTGAGGCTCATGCGCCGCCTGCGATGAAGGCGCGCGCGGGCGTCATCGCGGCGTGTAGAGATAGTCCGGCAGCCACAACGCGAGCCCCGGGAAGACATAGACCAGCGCCATCGTCAAAAAGACCATGAAGACGAACGGCAGGGCGCCGCTGAAGATGTCGGTGAGTTTCACGTGCGGCGGTGCGACGCCCTTCAGGTAGAAGGCTGCCATTGCCACCGGCGGCGTATTGAACGCGGTCTGTGTGTTGAGTGCCACCAGGATCCCGAAGAAGATCGGGTCTATGTGGAAGTCGTCGAGCAGCGGCAGGAAGATCGGCACAAAAATGATGATGATCTCGGTCCATTCCAAGGGCCAACCGAGCAGGAAGATGAGCGCCTGGGTCAACAGCAGGAACTGCGTCGGCGACAGATTGAGCGAAAGGAAGAACTGCTCCACAACGGCCTGCCCGCCGAGCAGGGCGAACACGGACGAGAAGGTCCACGAGCCGATGAACAGATAGCACACCATCGCCGTGGCGCGGGCGGTGAGATACACCGACTCCCGGAGCATCTCATAGTTGAGCGCGCGATAGGCCGCTGCCAGCACGATGCTCCCCAGGGCGCCGATGCCCGCGGCTTCCGACGGCGTCGCCAGACCAAAAAGGATGGCGCCCAGCACCGAGATGATCAGAATGGCCAGCGGCAGGAACGACGTGAGCAACGCCCACAATACCTGAGTGCCCGGGATATCCGTCTGCTCCTTGGGCAGCTTGGGAGCCAGCGCCGGATTGATCATGGCGCGCACGATCACGTAGATCACGTAGAGGCTGGCCAGCATGAAGCCGGGAATGAAGGCAGCGGCGTAGAGCTTGACGGCCGACACGCCCGCGGTCGCGGCGTAGACGATGAGAAGAATGCTGGGCGGGATCAGAATTCCGAGGCAGCCGCCGGCGCACACCACGCCGGCAGACAGCTTGACGTCATAGCCGGCGCGCAGCATGGCGGGGAACGCCAGCAGCCCCATGAGGGTGACGACCGCGCCGACGATGCCGGTCGCCGTCGCGAACATGGCGCACGTCACCAGCGTTGCCACCGCCAGCGCGCCCGGCACGTTCTTCATCGAGATTTGCAGCGAATGGAATAATCGGTCGAGGATATTCGCCCGCTCGACCAGATAGCCCATGAAGAGGAATAGCGGCACCGCCGTCAGCACGTCGCTGGACGTGACCTCGAACGTCTTCTGCACCAGCAGCGTGAAGATGCGATTGTTGAAGAACTCCTGACCCGGCACATAGTAGGCGTAGAAGCCGAAGCCGACGCCCATCGCGACGAGCGTGAAGGCGATCGGAAAGCCGAGCATGATGATGAAGATAAACAGGAACAGCATCGACAGGCCGATTTGAGGGTCGGTCATGCGCCTGTCTCCTTGTTCCCGGGCAGCGGCTGTACGACCTCCCCCCGCTCGCGCTGGAGTTGCTGCTCGCGGATGATGACGCTTTCCGTCTCCTCTACGTCGTGCAGACGCTGGGGCCAGCTACCGTCGCGTATGCAGATGATGCAGCGGATGATCTCGGCAATACCCTGGATGAGCAGAAAGAAGCCTGTGATCGGAATGAGCGCCTTGAGGGGAAAAACCGGGACGCCCGCCGGACTGAAGATGCTCACCTCACGGAACTGAACCGACATCTTGGCGTAGGCCCAGCCGGCATACATCCATGCGGCGACGGCGGGCAGAAAGAACAGGATGTAGAGCAGCAGGTCCATAACGGCCTGCGTGCGCGGGCGCCAGAAGCGGTAGAGCACGTCGGCCCGCACGTGCTGGTTGCGCACCAGCGTATAGGCGCCGGCCATCAGGAACATGGCGCCATACGTGATGTAGCTGATGTCGAAGGCCCACGTCGTCGGCGCGCGCAGGGCGTAGCGCACGAACACCTCGTAGCTGATGCCCAAGGTGAGCACGAGGATCAACCATGCGAACGCTTTGCCGACCCACGTGCTGAGGGAGTCGATGAAGAAGAGAAATCTGGTCATGTGCGGTGGGCCCGCGCAAAGCGGCACATACTATTTCCCCCCATTTCGTACGTTCGGGCGGCGCCGGTTGGCGCCGCCCTCCCCCATTGTCTCGGCACAAACGATCCGCAGCAAGTCTAGATTTTCAAGACGCCCGGGAAGTGATGCTCGAAGGCACCGCGGTAGTCGGTGGCGTTGTACATGTTGTA
>Ga0114129_10009384_pt1 | contig 13946 bp, 12 predicted proteins | sample RhiMetdeltSRZDD1_FD_80071 | JGI IMG/M metagenome (GOLD analysis project Ga0114129, IMG submission 80071) | Populus rhizosphere microbial communities from Tennessee, USA - Rhizosphere MetaG P. deltoides SRZDD1 (version 2) (version 2) | ecosystem: Host-associated > Plants > Roots > Rhizosphere >...
CCATGAGTGGCACGGCAGGCATGGCGGCATCGTAATCGCGCAGCCCCGCTGCGCTCATCTGCTTGGCGTGTGCGCTTCGCGCACGCCGCAGTAATCGCGCAGCCCCGCTGCGCTCATCTGCTTGGCGTGTGCGCTTCGCGCACGCCGCAGTACGGCTGCCGCCGCCCGCTACCGCGGCTGCGTGACCACGTCCACGAGTGCTGCCCGTTTCTCTTCCTTCACCACGCGGAGCGCCCGCGCGAGCGCTGGCGCCAGATCCTCGGGCTTCTCGATCGGGCCCTCGCCATGGATGCCGAACGAGCGCGCCATCATCCCGAAGTCGACCGGCGGATCGGTGATCTGCGTGCCGATGAAGCGGCGCTCCGGATCCCGCCCGCGATCGCGCGCCATGTTCATCGCGTGCTGCTCCGAGTTGTGATAGCTGCGGTTGTTGTAGACGACGAACAGGAGCGGCACGCGGTCGTGCGCCGCTGTCCACAGCGCGCTTCCGTTGTAGAGGAAGTCGCCGTCGGCGTTGATGTCGATGCACAGCTTTCCCGTGCCGCGGAGCGCGAGCGCGGCGCCGATCGAGCCGCCCGGCCCGAACCCGAGTCCACCCCCGCCGGAGTGGCCGAGCCAGCGCTCAGCTCCGCTCCAGTCCCACATGCGCTGATTCCACTTCTTGAGGTCGTCGTGGACCAGGACCCAGTCCTCGTTCTTGATGAGCGCGCCGATCTCTTCGGAGAGGCGCGACAGCGAGATCGGCACCTCATCGCGCCTCTTCTTCGCATCGTCGGACCAACCGGCACGGAGCCCGTCATGCACCTTCGCGATCCGCTCTCGCCGTGTGGCGATGCGCGTGCGCGCCTGTGGATCCTTCGCGAGGAGCGCCTTGCACTCCAGGATCAGCGCCGGAAGCGCGATGGAGGTGTCGGCGAGGATGTCGAGATCGACGGGTTGGATGCGACCCGCCTGGTTCGACCAGCTGCCCACCAGCAGACCTTCGAGCGAGATCTGTACCACCTTCGCGCCCGGCGCCAGGAACTCCGTGAGGTAACGACGCGGCTTGACGTTGAAGCGGTCCTTGCTCGTGATCTCGGCGTAGAGCTCGTGACAGTCGAGCGCGAGGATGAGATCGGAGCGCTGCAGGATCGCTTCCGAGTCGCCGCTGACGTACAGCGGATGTTGCGGTGGGAAGTTCACCGAGTAGATGCCGCGGTCGACGACCGCGATCGCCAGTAGCTCGGCGAGCTCGACGAGATCCTTCGCGACCGTCGGATGCCGATAGACCATGTCGGCGGTCACGACCGGGTCCTGCGCCGCGACGAGCCAGCGAGCGGCCTGACGGATCGCATCCATGTTCGGTCCGATCTCGACCGGCGGCGCGTAGCGCCGCACGTCCGGGATCTGATAGGGCTCGGAGAGCCGCTCCTCCTGGAGCAGCTCGTCGTAGCAGATGTAGACCGGCCCGTGTGGCGGCGTCATGGCGATCTTGTACGCGCGCATGAATGACTCCGCGAAGTTGGACACCTTGAACGGCTGGTCGTCCCACTTCACGTAGTCGCGGATAGCGTTGCCGTGCACGAGCGCGCTGTGATGCCAGTCCGTGTTCGGACGGCGCTGGAGCGTGTCCGTCGGTGCGGTTCCGCCGAGCACGATGAGCGGAACGCGATCGCACCAGGCGTTGAAGATCGCATCGGCGGCGTTGAGCAGCCCGCAGGTGTCGTGGACGATCGCGACCATCGGCTTGCCCGTCGCCTTCGCGTACCCGTGCGCGACGTATACCGCGATCGCCTCGTGGTTGCACAGGATCACCTCGGGCATGGTGTTGCCGCCGTAGTTCACGATCGAGTCGTGGAGACCCCGGAAGGTGGAGCCCGGGTTGAAGGACACGTAGGGGATCTCATACGCCTTCAGGAGATCGACGATCACATCCGACCCGAACTCGGGCCCCCGAGTCGTCTTCGTCCCCGCCTGCTTCGGCACTTCCGTGACCGTGGCCATATCTCGCCTTCCTTCCGCGACGTCTAGACGATCGCGAGCGGGTTCATCGCGGAACCCGTCGCTCCGATGAACGGGAGTGGCGCGAGCACGAGGGCGAACTCCGAGCGGCGCAGCCCCTCGCACACGCGCGCCAAGTCCTCGAGCTGCGCGTTGTCGAGCAGCCATAGGCCCATCGCGGCGATGCCGATCCCGTGGATGGGTCCGCGGAAGCCCTTGTAGCCGGAGGGATGGGTCTCGCCGGAGGTGTCGTGGCCGATCACGGAGACGCCGCGCTCCTTGAAGAGCGGGAGGCACGACGCGCCCCAGCCCGCCTGCTTCCCCTCCCACTTCGGACCGTTCTCGATGCGCGAGCGTCCGTAGCCGGTCCGTAGCAGGAGCGCGTCGCCTTCGCGCAGCTCGACGTTCTCCTTGCGGAGGACCGCCTCCACCTCGTCGCGCTGGACGGGCTCACCCGGCTCGAGCCACGGGACGCCGCGATGACGCGGCACGTCCACAAGTAGCGCGCGTGTGACGACGCCGTCGCGCGCCGCGAGGACCGAGTTCTTCTCCGCGCCGTGCTCGCTGTTCACGAGCCAGCCCGGGCGGTCGTTGTACATCTTGCCGTTCCAGATGACGTGTGCCGGCGAGTCGAGGTGCGTGATGCGGCGGCCGTGGAACACGAGGCCGGTGAATTCAGCGCACGCGATCTGGCGCTCGACTTCTCCGCCCTCGGTCGCGCCCTGGCCGGTGCGGAGCATGTACCGCTGCGGCTGCGCCTTCACGTCCGGCCCCGTGCCGGCGGGGTCGATGTCCCACGCGAGCGAGACCACTCGCCCGGCCTTCACGAGCGACATCGCCTCGCGCCGTTTCTCGTCGGTGATGAGGTTCAACGTGCCACGCTCGTCGTCCTTCCCCCAGCGACCCCAATTCGAAAGCGTCTTCGCGTAGCCGAGGACCTCCTCCTCGGTGGGGACCGCCGCGGCCTTCGCGGTCACGCTCACGTCTCGGACACGAGCGCCACCGCCGCCTCGACGATGTCCGTCTCGTTCATGAGGATCGCCCGTGCGAGCGAGCGCGCCTGCGGGATGGGCGAGTCGAGCGAGGCCACGCGCCTGATCGGCGCCTTCAGCGTCCGGAAGCCCTTCTCGGCGACGACCGCCGCGATCTCGCCGCCGAAGCCGCCGGTCTTGCAGGCTTCGTGGGCGATGATGAGCCGCCCCGTCTTCGCCACCGACCGAAGGATCGTCTCCTCGTCGAGCGGCACAAGTGTGCGCAGGTCGATGACCTCCGCGCTCACACCGCGCCCGGCGAGCGTCTCCGCCGCCGCGAGCGCCAGCTTCACGTCACCCGACCAGGTCACGATCGTCACGTCGTTCCCCTCGCGCTTCACCTTCGCTTTCCCGATCGGCACGACGTAGTCCTCGCTCGGCACCGCCATCTCGTCCCATGCTCGAAGCCGGTGCTCGATGAAGAACACCGGGTCGTCGCCGCGGATCGCGGACTTGAGGAGGCCCTTCGCGTCGTACGCGTCGGCCGGCATCACGACCTTCAGACCGGGACGTGTGTGAACCATGCCTCGAGCGACTGCTCGTGGTGCGGACCCTGCGGGAGGTTTCCCGCGTTCCCGGTCTGCGTGCGGATGACGACCGGAAGGCTGAGGTCGCCGCGCCCGGTCGCGTACCGGTACTTCGCGATGTGGTTGACGATCGGGTCCATGCAGACCGTGATGAAGTTGATGCTCGCGATCTCCGCGACCGGCCGCATCCCGGTGACCGCCGCGCCGAACGCCGACCCGAGGATGCCGGTCTCGGCGATCGGACCGGTGAGCACCCGGTCCTCGCCGAACTCCTCGATGAGCCCCTTGCGCGCGCGCTCGAGCTGCTTGACGGTGACGTCCTCGGAGATGGTGAACACGGTCGGGTCGCGGCGCATCTCCTCACGGAGGGCCTCGTTCACGGCGTCGACGTAGGCGACCTGGCGGCTAGGCACGGCGCTTTCCCTCGAAGTGGATGTTCCGCGTCGCCTTCTTCGGATCGGGATCGGGGCTGTCGTGGACGAACTTCCCGGCGGCCTCGGCCTCGACCTTCGCACTCCTCGCTACCTCGTCGGCACCGGACTCGGTGAGGATCCCCTCGGAGACGAGCTTGGTGCGGAGACGGCGGATGGGATCCTTCGCCATCCACTCGGCCATCTCCTCGTCGGTGCGCCACTTGCGGCCCTCGTTCGTCACCGTGCCCCCGCCCATCACGAGCGTGACCGCCTCGATGAGCGTCGGCCCCTTTCCCGCGCGCGCGCGCTCGACCGCTTCGGTCACGGCATCGGCGACGGCGATCACGTCCGTTCCGTCGACCGTGAGGCCGGGGATGCCGTAGCCCTTCGCGCGGTCCGAGAGCTTCTCCAGCTTCGTCTGACCCGACAGCGGCATGTAGCCCGCGTACTGGTTGTTCTCGATCACGTACACGACGGGAAGATCCCAGAGCGCCGCGAGGCCCATGCCTTCATGGAACGCTCCGGTGGTCGTCGCGCCGTCGCCGAGGATGCACGCCGCGACCTGACCCTGCTTCCGCATCTTGCACGTGAGGCCGACGCCGCAGGCGATCGGCACGTTCGCCCCCACGATGCCGGTCCCGCCGAAGAAGCCGAGCTCGAGCACGGCCATGTGCTGCCGCCCGCCGACGCCGCCCATGTATCCGGTGCTCTTGTACAGGATCTCGGCGAGCATCTTGTCCATCGCGAGGCCCTTCGCGATGCCATGCGCCTGCGTGCGGTGCGTGCTCAGCAGGAAATCGTCCTTGCGCAGCGGCGCGCACACACCGGCCGCGATCGCCTCCATGCCCGAGGTCATCACGAAGATCTGACCGAAGCGCTCGCCCTGTGCGCTCAGCACCGCCTCGAGCGCGCGGATGCGCTCCATCGTCGTGTACATCTCGACGAGCTTCGTGTTCGTCACGTTCGGGCTCGTCGCGGACGCGCTCACCACAGCAGACCCGAGGGCGCGCGCTTCTTATCGAGGAGCGGCGCGACCAGGAGGAGCCGCGGCGCGTCGAGCGTGCGGATGCGGTGGCCTTTGCCGGTCGTGTCCTCGGCCAGCAGGATCTGCCCCACCCCGAGGATCCGCTTCGATCCGTCGCTCGCTTCCACCTCGACGCGACCGGCCAGCGGGATGAGCAGCTGGCGGGAAGGTGACACGGCGAAGGTGCCGTCGCCACCCGCGCTCTCCGCGGCATCGAGGGCGATCTCGTTGACCTGCACGTTCTCCGCGATCAGGCCGTGCTTCGTCTTCGCCATGCTGTAGTGCACCTCGTCGAGATGCGTCGCGCCGTCCGGGCCGGTGAACAGACGGACGAAGTTGAGGCCGGTCGGCGCGATGAGTCCCGCAGCCAAGAGCCCTCCCCAGACGTGGAATGAGCGTTCCACTCCGCATAGTCCCCGCGCCAGGAAGGTGCGTCAAGTTCGCCAGCGTCACGCGCGCAGCAGCGGCGCGATGCTTCCCACGTCGTCGAGATCGTCGAGCGCGAGCACCCTCTGGACGACGTCGTCGACCGCCCTCCGCGGGATGACCGCGCCGGCGAGACGGCGGAACTTCTCCTCGAGCTCGGCAGGCGTGAGCGGGTTCTCCGGCTGGCCCTTCGGGAACTCCTCGTGCTTCTCGAGCGTCCGCCCATCGCGCAGCGTGACCGTCAGGTCACAGCCGCGGTCGTTGCCCCCGTCGAAGCGGGCGTCGTGGCGCGCGTGCACCGTGCGCGACACGCGCGCGACGGCCTCGTCCTCCCAGAGGGCTGGATCGGCGTAGAGCGAGAGGTCGTTGCTCCCCTTGATCAGCCGGATCGCGAGCGAGAACGCCAGGCTCACCTGCGCTCCCATCGCGTCCTTCGGCGACGCGATCGATGCGCCGTGTTCGACCGAGTGCGTCGCCAGCGAGACATCGATCCGAGCCACGTCGTCGGCCGTGATCCCGTGCTCGTCCATCAGCGCCGCGAGTTGCAGGATCGGCGACTGCAGATTCGAGACGACCGGCAGGAGCTTGTGCCCGGCGCGAAGGATGCCGTAGTCGGTCGCGAATCGTGCGATCGCCGAGTCGAGCGCGCTCGCGTCGCGCTCGCCCGCGTACAGCCACAGCACGCCCCGCTTGCCCTCGAGGATCGTCATGGGGCCGGTGAGCCCGGCCTTCGCGAACAGCGCCGACTGGATCCCCGCGCGCGCAGCGAGGCCCGCGTGCATGCGCTTGCTCTCGCCACCGCTGCGATCGAATTCCTGGACGCCCGAGAGCTGACTGCCCGCGATGGAGATCGCGTGCGCCGTCTCTGCGGCGTCGAGCCCGAGCAGTCGCGACGCGACCGCGGTCGCGGCGAACGGGCCGATCACGCTCTGGTTGTGGAACCCCCGTCGATGCGAGCCCTGCATCCCCTGTCCGAGCCGGAAGGCCGTCTCGTAGCCGGCGACGATCGCCGATACGACGGTCTTCCCGTCGGTGCGCCGGCGCTCGCTGAGGGCGAGCGCGACGGGGACGGTCATCGCGCCCGGATGTCCACCGGTGTTGCCATCCGCGTCGCGCAGACCGTCGTCGAGCTCGCATCCCTGGCCGAACGTCGCGTTCACGAACGCCGCGTCATGCGCCGGGAGACGCGTGCCGTGATTCACGACCGTCGCCTCGGCACGGCCGCCGGCTTCTTTCACGACCTCGTAGATCGTGTTGTTCCACCGCATCGTCGAGCCGATGAGCTGCACGCCCAGCTGATCGAGCATCGAGAGCTTCGCCATGGTGATGACGTCCCTCGGCAACGATCCGAACTCGAGCCCGACGATGCGCTCCGCCAATCGTTCCGCCGCGGTCGCCATACGGAGGTAGCATCGCGGAACGGTCGTTCCAGGAAAAGCGGAGCACACCAGGCTCGTCGGCGCGCACGATCTGCAGGGCCGCTCGGCTCTCCAGATCGAGACACGCGGCGACTGGGCCTACATCGGGCATCTTCCGGGTATCGCCACGAACAGCCTCACCGGAGCGGACGAGCCCAACGGCACCTCGATCCTCGACATCTCGGACCCGGCGCGTCCGAGACTCACCAGTCATATCCCCGCCGCGCCGGAGGCCACTTGCCGCGCGGTCCAGTTCGCGCGGCGCGATGGCCGCGACTACATCGTCCGTGTCCACGAGATAGAAGGCGCGAAGTCCGCGACCGGGCCGAAGTCACTTCAGGTGTTCGACGTCACGGACCGCGAGAAGCCCACGCTCGTCTCCGAGATCTCGAGCACCCCGAACGGCGCGATCACCTGGGCGCACAAAGGATGGTGGGATGAGGCGAGCGGGCTCTACTTCTGCTCGGTGGGCGAGAAGGGCTTTCGCATGGGCGGGCACTTCACCGCCTGGGACCTCTCGACGCCGGCGGCGCCGCGCTTCGTCGGGCGCCACTGGCTGAAAGGACAGCACGAGAGCGAGCCGAGCGCAGGCGACCGCGCGCCGACGATGCACCACCCGATCATCGACATGAAGAACAAGCGCGCGTATCTCGGGTATCCGTGGGGCGGCGACGTCGAGGTCCTTGACATCGCCGATCCCTCGAAGCCGACGCCGATCCTCCACTTCTCGATCGCGCCGACGTTCAATAAGGGTCCGCACACGCTGCTGCCCTACTTCGGGGTGAAGTGCCCCGACTTCGCGCCGGGCAAAGGCGACACGCGCGACTTCATCCTGTTCGTGAACGAGGCGAACAACGCGAAGCCGGAGAGCGTCGAGGTCCGCACCATGCTCTACGTGCTCGACGTCACGGCATGGGAGCATCCGATGGTCGTGCAGACGTGGCGTCTCCCGGACGCGCCGTACGCCGCGATGGGCGGCCGCTTCGGTTCGCATCAGTTCGCCGAGACGCGCGACGGCAGGCTCTACTCGCTCCCGGAGAACGACAACCTGCTCTTCGTCGCGTACTTCAACGCCGGCCTCCGCGTGCTCGACGTCAGCGATCCGTTCCGCGTGCGCGAGGTCGGCAGCTACGTCCCCGCGGTCACCGAGCGCACCCTCGCGACCTACGGACATCGCGTCATCCAGACGAACGACGTCGACATCGACCGGCGCGGGCTCGCGTACCTCACCGATCGCGCGGGCACCGGCCTGCACGTCGTGGAGTTCCTGCCGGGCTAGAGCGCCGGCGCCCTGGTCACGAGCGAGGGATCGAGGCTGCCGGTCGTCGGCCGGCCCGACAGCATCATCGTGATCTCGACCTCCTCGCGAAGGATGTCGAGCACGTCGAGGAGACCGCTCTCGCCGGCATGGGCCAGGCCCCAGAAGATCGGCCGGCCGATGAGCACCGCGCGCGCGCCGAGGGCCAGCGCCTTCACCACGTCGGCGCCGCGCCGCACGCCGCCGTCGAGGTAGATCTCGCAGCGTTCGCGCACGGCGGCGACGATCTCCGGCAGGACCTCGATGGTCGCGAGCGTGCCGTCCATACGCGCGCCGTGGTTCGAGACGATGAGCGCGGCGGCCCCGTGCGCCACGCAGAGCTCGGCGTCCTCGGCCGTCATGATCCCTTTGCAGACGATCGGCAGGCGTGTGATCCCGCGCAGCCAGTCGACGTCCGCCCACGTGGCGCTCGGGTCGGCCCACGTCTTCGACGGATCGCCCGCGACGCGCCGGGGCTCTCGTCCCTCCTGGGCGGTGCGTCCCGCGGCGTCGCCGCGTTCATCGTCCACGGCGACGCGAGCCGCGATCCGACCTTCGCGCTTCGCCGGCCAGGGCGCGTCGAGCGTCAAGCAGATCGCCGTGTAGCCGTCACGCTCCGCGTCTCGTGCACGCCGCTCGGTCTCCGCTCGATCGCGTCGGATGTAGGCCTGCTGCCACTTCGGCCCCGTGGCCGCCGCGGCGACGTCGCTCGGCGGGTGACCGGGGTTGGCCGACACGACGAGAAGGCTTCCTGCCTTCGCAGCGGCGCGCGCGGACGCGAGCTCGCCGTCCCGGTGCGCCCGCGTGTGGTACCCGGCCGGCGCGAGCATGAACGGCACGTCGAGCCGCCGGCCGAGGACGGAGACGGAGAGATCGGGAGTGGCGGCACCGGGCAGCACGCGCGGGCGCAGCGCGAGCGCGTCCCACGCCGCGCGCGTGCGGCGCGCGGTGAGATTGCCAGGCGGCGCTGAGGCCACCTCCACGAAATCGATCGGGTCCATCGTCGTACGCGCCGCGTCCTCGAATTCAAAAAGCGTGATCGGTCGATGACGATCGTCGCGCGACACGTGGCTAACATCGCAGGTCGCGGCTCGACCGGCAACGCGAGATCGTAAGGAGCGCGCTGGAGCTCAGCTCGTCTCGGTGGTGAGAAGCCGCTCCGTGTTGCCGCCGAGGATCGCGTCCTTCTCGGCAGCGCTCAGCTTCGTGAGCCCGGTGAGCCACTCGCGCGGCTGGTAGTCCTTGCCTTCCTTGCCGGCGGCGAAGCCGGGATAGTCGGTTCCGAACACGACGCGATCGACGCCGGCCGTGTCGACGAGGAAACGCAGCGCGCCCTCGCTGTGGGTGATGCAGTCGTAGTGGAAGCGCGCGAGGTATTCGCTCGGCGGACGCGCGATGTAGTCGCGTGCCTCCGCGCGCCACCGCCAGCCCCAATCCATCCGTCCCGCGCCGAACGCGGTGTAGCCCCCACCGTGACCGAGGACGAAGCGCAGCCGCGGGTACGCGTCGATGACACCACCGAACACGAGCGCGGCGAACGAGAGCGTGCGCTCGACGGGATTGCCGACGGTGTTGGAGAGGTGGTAGCGGTCGAATCGCGACGCGACGAGGGTCGGCGACGCCTGATGCAGGAACACGATCGCGCGCATCTCCTCGGCGGCCTTCCAGAGCGGTCGGAAGCCCGGATCGTCGTACATCGTGCCGTTCACGTGGTCGCCGATCATCGCCCCGGCCAGTCCGAGCACGTTCATCGCGCGATCGAGCTCGGCCACCGCTCTACCGATGTCCTGCATCGGCAGGATCGCGAAACCGTTGAAGCGATCCGGGCGTGCGGCGGTCAGCTCGCGGACTTCGTCATTGCACTCGCGGTGGATAGCGGCAGCCGCCGCCGGGTCCGCCTCATAGAGGTACAGCTGCGGCTCCGCGGAGACGATCTGCACGTCCTCGCCAAGACGGTCCATGTCCGCGAGCCGGGCGTCGATGCTGATGCTGCGTCCCTGCCCGCGGGCGATCTCGCTCGGGTCGATGCCGTGCATCGATCTTCCGGCGGACTTCGCACGTATCAGTGTTTGCGGCGTGAGATGGGCATGGACGTCAATGGTCTTCGAGCGGAGAGTCCCAGACACGCGCCGGCCAGCATGCCACGGTCAAGTGCCTCTTGCTCGCGAAGCGGTCGGACCGGTCCGGTGGCCGCCGCAGCGTTCCACCAGATGGTCACCACTTGACCCTGCCCAGCGCCGGTAGGAGCATCGCGGAACGTTCATTCCACAGTTCACGTAGAGGGTGTCGGGGGATCCGACGGTACGAAGTTCGGAAGGAGTGGGGCACATGAGGCTCAACGGAAGATTCATCGCCATCGCAGCGGCGTTCGCGGTCGTGCTGGGTGCGTGCGCCGGGAACCCGCCGGCGGCGTCGCCGGCACCGACTGCCGCGAAGACGGACGACCCGTTCACCGCGGAATGGAACGCGCTCGTCGCGGCCGCACAGAAGGAAGGGTCGCTCACGATCGTCGGCGGTCCCGAGGGGTCCCAGCAGGACGGTCAGTGGTACGAGGCGTTCCAAAAGCAGTACGGGATCAAGGTCACGCTCGGCGGCGGCAATGCCGCAGAGGTCCGTACCCGCACGCTCGCCGAGCGCGCGCAGGGCGTGTACACGATCGACGTCTCCGCCCAGGGTGGCACGGGCACGGAGGGATTCGTCGCGGCGAAGGTCCTCGACCCGCTCGCGCCGTTCATCATCAACCCGGAGGCGAAGGACCGCTCGAAGGGTTGGTACGTCAAGGAGCCGATCTGGTCGGACCCGACGCGCGAGTTCTGCCAGTACACCGGCCTCGAGGCGCCATCGAACCCCGGTGAGTTCTACTACAACAGCCAGAAGGTCTCGCAGGCCGAGATCGACAGCGTGAAGTCATGGAAGGACCTCCTCGACCCGAAGTGGAAGGGCCGGATCGTGATCGGTGACATCGCTTCGGGTGAAGCCGCGACCGACCGCACCCGCCTCTGGCTCATGCTCGGGAAGACGTGGTTCGAGACGCTCCTCCGCACGGGGGCGCCGAAGATCGTCACGTACGGCGACGAGCGCACGTACGCGGACGGCGTCGCTCGCGGCGACTATCAGATCGCGCTCTTCCCGCCGGGCACGGCGTCACTCCAGAAGGCGATCGATTCGAAGCTTCCGGTCGTGCGACTCGAGCGCACCCTCGCGGAGGGCTCACCGCACAACGGTGCCGGCCGCTTCTGCATGATGAACAAGCCGCCGCACCCGAACGCGGCGAAGCTGTTCATGAACTGGGTCTTCATGAAGGACGGTCAAGCGGCCCTCAATGCGTTCACCAACCGCGAGGGACGCCTCGCGCTGCGCAGCGATGTCCCGCAGGGCAAGATCAAGGACATCGTGATCCAGCGTGCCCAGAAGGTGCCGTTCCTCTTCGAAGACACGAGCCGGCCTGAGTGGATCGCCGCCCGCGCCGACTCGCAGACCTACCTCAAGAGCCTCTTCGCGGAACTGAAGATCGTCCCGGGCCAGTAAGCCCGCACGTCGCTTGAACGTCGACGGCCCTGCACACCGCAGGGCCGTCGGCGTGTCTTTACCATCACTTGAAGGTAGGGAGCATGGGTAGCGCGACCGCCGCGATCGCCTCGCCGCTGAGAGTTCCCCGACGGCGACGGGCCGTCGGTATCCGGACGTTCGCGCTGGCCGCGTGCCTCATCGCGCTCTCGACGTATCTCGTCTATCCGGTGCTGCTCCTGCTGGTCCTGTCCTTCAACCAGGGCGAGAACGTCCTCGTGCCACCCTTCGAGTGGGGGCTCGGCAACTGGCAGGCGGCCATCGCGATGCCGGGACTCTTCACCTCCCTTGGGAACTCGCTGACGATCTGGTCCGCGGTCACGGTGTTCAGCTTCCCGATCGCGGTCGCGATCGCGCTCGTGCTCGCGCGAACGAACATCCCCTTCTCACGTGGCCTCGAGTTCATGTTCTGGCTGGCGTTCATCTTCCCGTCGATCGCATCGACGCTCGGCTGGATCATGCTGCTCGCTCCCGACTGGGGCTTCTTCAACTTCGGCCTCCAGCAGCTCGGCGTCGCGAGGCCCGGCCCGTTCAACATCTACAGCGTTCCCGGGATCGTCTGGGCGAAGCTCATGGGCGACGGGATCGCGTTCAAGGTGATGCTGCTGACGCCCGCCTTCCGGAACATGGACGGCGCGCTCGAGGAGGCCGCGCGGATCGCCGGCCAGTCGTCGCTGAAGACGATGCTGCGCGTGACGCTCCCGGTGATGATCTCGCCGATCGTTCTGGTGCTGTCGCTGCAGCTCATCAAGATGTTCCAGGGCTTCGAGGTCGAGTGGGTCATCGGTTCCCGCTTCAACTACTTCGTGTACTCGACGCTGATCTACCAGCTCATCCGCCGTGAGGAGATCCCGCAGTTCGGGCCGGCGATCGTGCTGGCGAGCGTGACCTTGATCATCATCGCGCTCGTCATCCCATTCCAGCAGTGGATCGTGCGTCGACGTATCTACACGACGGTCGACAGCGCGTTCCGGCCCGGCCTCCTGAGCCTGGGCCGCTGGCGCTGGCCGACCTTCGGCGCGATCGCGCTGCTCATCTTCCTGCTGACCGCGCTCCCGCTGTTCATCCTTCTCGTCGGCAGCGTGATGACGCGCGTCGGCTTCTTCAACGCCGTGCCGCTCTGGACGCTCGACCACTGGAGGGAGGTGTTCGTCGAGAAGCGCTTCCAGTCGGGACTGCAGACGACGCTCACACTGGCGATCACAGCCGGCCTGGTCAGCCCGATCCTGTTCTCGCTGCTCGCGTACGTCATCGTGCGAACGCGGCAGCGCGGACGCGCCATCCTCGATTCGGTCATCTGGGCCTCGGCCGCCATGCCGGGGATCCTCCTCGGCTTCGGCCTCCTGCTCATGTTCCTGATGACCCCCGGCCTGCGCATCCTCTTCGGGACGACATGGGTGCTGCTCATCGTCGTCACGATGTCGGGGGTCACGACCGGCACGAACGTGTTCAAGGGCGTGCTCGTGCAGCTCGGGGCGAGCCTCGAGGAGGCCGGGCGCGTGGCCGGCGCCGGCTGGCTGCGGACGTACTTCGCGATCGTGATCCCGGTCCTCATGCCGACGATGGTGCTGGTCGGGATGATCAACTTCGTCGCGGCTGCCGGAGCGACCTCGAGCGTGGTGCTCCTCGCATCGCGGGACACGGCGACCCTGTCGCTGCTCGCGCTCGAGTTCACCGCCTCGGGCGGTCTGCTCGAGGAGGCCAGCATCATCAGCGTGATCATCACGCTCCTCACGATGGGCGTCTCGCTGCCGATGCGCGCGCTCGCGCTGCGCCTGGGCGTCCGTCACGACGTCGCGATCGAGCGCGCGCGATAGTGGCAGCCACCGTGACGCCGCGCGCTCCGACACCGTTGGCACCAGCGACCGCGGGGGCACCTGAGCGACCCGTCGCCGTGCGCTTCGAGGGTCTTTGGAAGACGTACCTCAATGCCGCGGAGCCGGCGGTCCGCGACCTCGCGCTCACGATCCACGACGGCGAGATCGTCACGCTGCTGGGTCCCTCCGGCTGCGGCAAGACGACGACCCTGCGCCTCGTTGCGGGGCTGGAGACCGCCGACGCGGGCACCATCCACTTCGGCGACCGCGTCGTCGTCGACACCGCGAAGGGCATCTCACTCCCTCCGGACAAGCGGCGCGTCGGCATGGTCTTCCAGAGCTACGCCATCTGGCCCCATATGACCGTCGAGGAGAACGTCGCGTTCCCGCTGAAGGCACAGAGCGTCGGCGGCAAGGACGCTAGGACCCGCGTCGATCGGGCGCTC
>Ga0114129_10009385_pt1 | contig 13946 bp, 11 predicted proteins | sample RhiMetdeltSRZDD1_FD_80071 | JGI IMG/M metagenome (GOLD analysis project Ga0114129, IMG submission 80071) | Populus rhizosphere microbial communities from Tennessee, USA - Rhizosphere MetaG P. deltoides SRZDD1 (version 2) (version 2) | ecosystem: Host-associated > Plants > Roots > Rhizosphere >...
GCGCCGCTGAACGACCCTGTTCGGGCGGATCTTCGCGGCTTCTTTATCGTCCAGGCAGCTGATGTCCAGCGCGCGCAGCAGCTGGCGGTGTCACATCCTCACGTCAAGCGGGGCGGCACGATCGTCGTGCGTCGGATCGATCCCACCTGACGGATCTCCAGCGGCTACCCTTTCTCTTTGATGGCCGCTTCGATCTGCGACATGACGCTCGGGGGGATGATCGTCATGTTGTGATCCTTTCGGGCGTGAGCTTCAGCCTTCGCGAACACCTCGTCGGCGTCCTTTCCCACGATCACCGTGTCGCATCCCGGGTTCAGGTCGGCACACTTCAGCACTTTCGCCATCGGGACCTCCTCGGTCGGTGGATCGGTGCGAGTGTAGGCTCCGGCTCCGGGGCCGTCAAGGTTCGACCCGGCTCTTCCATTTAAGGTGCGCGCACGGATGGTACAATCGAAGGTTGCCGCCTCACGTGGGGCCGCCGTCGTGACGACCTACACCTCCAGTTCCCTGACGCTTCGAGCGATCCTGAAATCGGCCGCGGGCCAACTGGGAATGGGTGTGCCGAAGCCGGCCGTCTCCGGCCTCAACGCGCCGGCGACGGCGATGTTCGCGGCCGCCGCAGCTGCGCGGAACATCACGATCTTGATCGTTCCCACGGACGCGGACGTCGAGCGCGCGACGAGCGACGCCCGATTCTTCCTCGCCGCGCTCGAGGGGCTCTCCGACGCTGACGTCGAGCGGGTCGTGCTGCCCTTCCCGTCGCACGAAGTCGATCCGTACCGGGGACTCGCCCCGCATTTCGAGATCGCTTCCGCCCGCGCGCGCGCTCTACATGCGCTGGCCTCGGGAACTGCGCGTCTGGTGATCGCGTCAGGTGCCGCCCTGCTGCCGAAAGTCAGCACAACCGGTCGAATCGCGGCGACCGCTGCGAACCTCGTTCCGGGTCAGGACATCTCGCCCACAGACCTTGCCGATCTGCTCGCCGCGGCCGGCTACACCCGTCAGGATCCGGTCGACGAATCGGGCGAGTTCTGCATGCGCGGTGGTGTGGTCGACTTCTTTCCTGCCGGTGCGAAGCAGCCCGTCCGTCTGGAATTCGTCGGCGACACGATCGAGTCGATTCGTTCCTACGATCCATCGACGCAGCGATCCATCGGGGGCCTCGGTCAAGCAGCCGTGATTCCGCTGCAGGAGCTCGTTCCCGGATCGGGAGACGACGACCGAAGCGCCACGATATTCGACTACCTGTCGGTTGCCGGGCGGCCGACGGTGCTGGTTTCTGAGCCGGACGAGGTTCGCGCGCAGGGAATCAAGCTGACCGGCCAGGTTCGCGCCAGTTACGAAGAAGCGCTGGAGAAGGGTGCTCGGGTCCCGCAACCATCGGAGCTGGTGATCGAGTGGGACGAGGCGGAGCGCTGGCTTGCGGACGCGACCCGGCTGAGCGCGCTCGAGATCGGCGAGACCGCACACATCGCCTGTCAGCCGGCACTCGAGTTCAACGGCCGGATGGCCGAGTGGGTTGCCGAGATCCGGCGTGCCCGCGAGCGGGGCGACACCATCGTCTTCGTCGCGCACTCACCCGGCCGTGCCGAGCGGACCATCGAGTTGCTGGCCGATTACGAGATCTTCGCGGTTCCGATCGAGCGGGCCGCAGATGCGCACGCAGCCGCAGTGCTCGTGGGCACGGGGTACCTCTCGCGCGGTTTCCGGTTGCCGGACGCGTCGCTGCAGATCTGGGCCGAGACCGACGTCTTCGAGGAGGAGCGCAAGGTTCATGAGCGCCGGCGTTCGGCCGCCCGCGCCTTCCTCTCTGACTTCCGCGATCTGAAAGTGAACGACCTGGTCGTGCACGTCGATCACGGCATCGGCGTGTTCGTCGGGCTCAAGCGAATCGAGCTCGGGCACGAAACCCAGGAGTTCATGGAGCTGCGCTACGCCGGGGACGACAAATTGTTCGTTCCTGTAGAGCGCCTCGATCTCGTGCAGCGCTACACCGGCGCGACCAGGCCTGCACTCGATCGGCTCGGTGGCACCACGTGGGAAAAAGCCAAGACGCGTGTCAAGAAAGCGATGCGCGACATGGCGGAAGAGCTCCTGAAGCTGTACGCCGCGCGCAAGGCAGTGCCGGGCCATGCCTTCAGCCCTGACACGCACTGGCAGCAGGAGTTCGAGGACGCCTTCGAGTGGGAGCTGACACCGGACCAGCGGACCGCGATCGACGACATCAAGCGCGACATGGAGACTGCGACGCCGATGGATCGCCTGCTCTGCGGTGACGTCGGCTACGGCAAGACCGAGGTCGCCATGCGCGCCGCGTTCAAGGCGGTCATGGACGGCAAGCAGGTGGCGGTCCTGGCGCCAACGACCGTGTTGGCGTTCCAGCACGTGAAGACGCTCAAGGACCGATTCGCCGCGTTCCCGGTTCGCGTCGACATGCTGAGCCGGTTCCGCACGAAGGCCGAGCAGAAGGTCACGCTGGACGATCTGTCTGCGGGCAAGGTCGAAATCGTCGTTGGCACGCACCGCCTGCTCTCGAAGGACGTGCAGTTCCGCGACCTCGGTCTGCTCGTCGTCGACGAGGAACAGCGGTTCGGCGTCGCGCACAAGGAGCGCATCAAGCAGCTGCGCAAGCGGGTGGACGTCCTGACGATGACGGCCACGCCGATTCCGCGCACGCTGAACATGTCGCTGGCCGGCATCCGCGACATGTCGATCATCGAGACGCCGCCGAAAGATCGGCTGTCGATTCAGACCAACGTGGTGAAGTTCGATCAGCCTGTAATCTCGCGCGCGATCAGGAACGAGTTGGAGCGCGGGGGGCAGATCTATTTCGTCCACAATCGCGTCGAATCGATCTACTCGCTCGGCAACCTGATCACCCGTCTCGTGCCGGAGGCGCGCATCGGAGTGGGCCACGGGCAGATGAGCGAGGAGGAGCTCGAACGGGTGATGGTCGATTTCGTCGCTCACAAGTACGACATATTGCTTGCGACGACGATCATCGAGAACGGGCTCGACATTCCGAACGCCAACACCATCGTCATCAATCGCGCCGACCGCTATGGGTTATCGCAGCTGTACCAGTTGCGGGGCCGCGTCGGACGATCCGATCGCCGCGCATATGCGTACCTGCTGATTCCGCCCGAGGAGGCGCTCTCCCCTGTGGCGAAGAAGCGACTGGCGGCGATTCGTGAGTTCAGCGATCTCGGCAGCGGATTCCGGGTCGCCGCGCTCGATCTGGAAATACGCGGCGCCGGGAACCTGCTCGGCGGCGAGCAGAGCGGACATATCGAGGCGGTTGGCTTCGATATGTACATGAAGCTCCTCGAGCAGACGATCAAGGAGCTGCGCGGCGAAGAGATTGAAGACGAGATCAGGGCGAACGTCAACCTGCGGGTCGACCTGCGAATCGAAGACAGCTACATCCCCGACATGAATCAGCGGCTGACGGTCTATCGCCGGATGGCTGCCGTGCGACGGGAGGAAGAGCTGAACCGGGTGATGGACGAGGTCCGCGATCGGTATGGGGCTCCGCCTGATTCCATCCTGAACCTCGCGGAGTATGCCTCGATCAGGCTCCTGGCCGACCAGATCGGGCTCGAGTCTCTCGACCGGGAGGGTCAGCTCGTCGTCCTAAAGTTCAGGCACGACGCGAAACTCGATCCCGCGTGGCTCTACCGCGTCGTCCAGGAGCGTGGGGATCTGGCTCTCGTGCCACCCGCCACCATGAAGCTCGACCTCAGGGGTCAGCCCGCAATCCGGCAGTCGAGGCCGTCGGTCGCAGGTCGGACCGAGGCTCAACGGCGGCAAGTGCCGAGAAAGGGAGGGGATCCGGTTGCTGGCGGCTCCTGGTGGGCTGCCAGGGCGAAGGCCGGCGAGGTCACCTCCGGGTTTACCAAGGCCGAGATCATGCGCCCAGCCAAAGAAGACCCGCGTTCGGAGGGTGGCCTTTTCGCGCGGGTGGGCGGCCTGCTCCGCGAGTTGAGCGCTGGCAGCTCCCTCAACTAAAATCTACTATTGCAGCGACTTAGACCAGAAACTGCGGATTGAAACCGGTAAGAACTCATGAAGAACGCACTGACCCGCACACTCGGCGCACTCGTGTTGACAGGTATGACGATCGGCGCCCTGGTGGCGTGGACGCCCTCCTCGGTCTCCGCGGCCTCACAGGAAGTGATCGAACAAATCCTTGTGAAGGTCAACGGCGACATCATCACCAAGACGGAACTGGAGCAGCGGCAGATCGCGACGCTCCAGCGGATGAAGGCGGACGTCAGCCCTGAGTCGCTTCAGAACGATGCGCAGCTCCGGAAGATGCTTTCCGAGATCACGCCGAAGATTCTGGTCGATGCCATCGACGAATTGCTCCTGGTTCAGCTCGGCCGCGAGAAGGGACTGCGGCTCACCGACGAGATGTTCAACCGCTGGTTGGCGAACCTGAGGAAGGAACAGAACCTCGAGGACGAGGCAAAATTCCAGGGCGCGTTGAAGCAGGAGGGGATGACAATTGCCGACCTTCGGCGGAACGTCGAGCGCACGTTCCTGACGCAGGAGATTCAGCGAAGCGAGGTCGGCTCGAAGCTGCAGATCACCGAGGAAGAGGCTCGCCAGTATTACCAGCTTCACAAAGAAGAGTTCGTCGAGCCCTCGACGGTCACGCTCCGTGAAATCCTTATCGAGGTTCCAGCGACGACGCAGCAGGGGCAGGCGGGCGTCAACGTCGCGAAGGACGATCAGGCGGCGGAGAAAGCTGCGGAAGTGCGAAAGCGCATCTCCGGCGGTGAAGACTTTGCGAAGGTCGCCACCGAGGTCTCGGCGGCGGCCTCCAAAGCCAACGGCGGGTTGATCGGCCCTATTCAGGTGTCAGAGCTTTCGCCGGCGCTTCAGCAGTTGCTCGAGAAGATGAAGCCAGGCGACGTCACCGAGCCGATCCGTACGGCGCGCGGCTACCAGCTCCTGAAGCTCGAGACGTTCAAAGCGACGGCTCCCCAGGCCTTCGACAGCGTCCGCGACGTCGTTGCGGATCGCGTGTATTCTGAGCGCCAGCGCGTCGAGGTGCAGCGGTTTCTGAATCGCGTTCGGGGCCAGGCCATCATCGTGTGGAAGAACGACGAACTGAAGAAGGCGTACGACCAGTACGTAGCGGCCCAGCAGAGCGGGAGCCCCGGCAACTAGTGGAATCCCCGCCGCGCGACGCGCAGGCCTGGTACGCCATCTGGACACGGTCGCGACACGAGCAGGTAGTCCGCGATCAGATCGCGGCCAAGGGCTTTACTGTCTTTTTGCCGACTGTCGGGCGCTGGCGGCGGTGGAAGGACCGTAAGAAGATGATCGACTGGCCGCTCTTCCCGGGCTACTGCTTCGCCTCATTCGACGCAGTCGATCGCCTGCACATCCTCAAGTGCTCCGGTGTGGTGAGCATCGTTTCGTTCAACGGCGAAATCGCTCCGATTCCCGAACGCGAGATCGACGGGATCCGCCGCCTCGTCGAAACCGACCTTCAATACGATCCATGCCCGCTCATCAAGGAAGGCATGATCGTGGAGGTCGTGCACGGACCCCTGAAGGGTGTCGTCGGCAGGCTCGTTCGCAAGGGCGCCCACGCCCGCCTCGTATTGGCCGTCGATCTGATCGGCCAGGCGGTCAGCGTCGAAGTGGATGCTGCGGACGTAAAACCGTACTAGACCTACGCGTGCCGTAGTCCGTGGGTCGTCGCTCGTCGCTCGAATTGCCATGCCGCGCTGGGGTTTTCGAGCGACGAGCGACGGACTACGAACCACGGCACCAGCCTGAACATATGAAGATCGGCTCTGTCGACTTAAGTCCCCCCTTCGCTCTCGCCCCGATGGCGGGAATGACGGACACTGCCTTCCGCCGTCTCGTGAAGCGGAAGGGAGGATGCGGTCTCGTCGTGACCGAGATGGTGAGCTCGGAGGGTCTCGTTCGCGGTATCGATCGGACGCTCGAGTACGCCGAGTACACAGAAGAGGAACGCCCGGTTTCGATTCAAATCTTTGGCGGCGATCCGGAGAAAATGGCGGCCGCGGCGCAAATCATAGAAGGGATGGGCGCCGACATCGTCGATGTCAACATGGGGTGTCCCGTACCCAAAATCGCCAAGCACAACGCTGGCTGCAGCCTGATGCGCGAACCCGAGCACGCGGCCACGGTCGTTCGGGCGATGACGAAGGCCGTGAAGATTCCGGTGACGGTGAAGATGCGCGCGGGGTGGGACGCCGACGAAATCAACGCGCCGGAGCTCGCGCGCATGATCGAGGACGCCGGTGCCGCAGCGGTCACGGTCCACGGTCGCACCGCCGCGCAGTCCTACACCGGATCGTCCGATTGGGATCTCATCGCGAGGGTTGCCCGTGGCGTTGGCATTCCCGTCATCGGGAGCGGCGACTGCATCGAGCCGGAGCATCTCGTCGATCGCGCCCGCGATGGCCGTGTGTCAGGCGTGCTCGTCGGCCGTGGCGCACTGCGCAACCCGTGGATTTTTCAGCAGGCGGCTGACGTTGCCGCCGGCAGGCCGGCCCACGTCGTGACGCCTGCCGAGCGGGCGGAGTTCCTGCTGGAGTACGTCCGCATGCTGCTCAGCGAGCGGGTCGACGAGGCCAGCGGTTTCCGGCACGTCGCGCCTGGACAGAGCGCCGGCGCGGACGCCCACCCGGCGCCTGCGCGTGGCCGCGAGCGATGGGTCATCAACAAGATTCGCGCGTTGAACTCGTGGTACACGAAGGGGCTGGATAACGGCTCGCACCTGCGGGTTGCTGTCAATCGCGCGGAATCGATCGCGCAACTCCAGGACGTGATCGAGTCGTTCTTCTCGGCGTCCGAAGCGGCGCCAGCACGCTGAAGGCAATCCCCTACAACAGCGTATGCGCCGCTGACGTCTCGACCATCTCGTAGTCGTACGCCAGCGCTATTGCACCAGACGATGTGAAGTGCTCGCCTGCGGCGGCGTGCGCGGGATGATCGAGGTATGCCGTGAGGCCTGCCAGGTCGTCGAACTCGATGACCGCGGCGAACTCGAGATCCTCGCGCATCATTTGTTCGTACCCGGGCCGGCCGTGACGCACGCGCCGGCCCATGCGCACTCGCCTGACTGTCGGCGCGCTGGTGACAGCGGCGGTGAACGCTTCGAGGACGGCGCGACGGTGTTCGGGCGTCAGATCAGGCCGGGGACGAAACAGGATGACGTGGGCGATCATCGCGACGGCCCGCCCCCCCGTCCACCGCCGCCGCGCCGATCGCCGCCGCCCCGCGGCGGGCCGCCACCGGGCCCTCGACCGCCACCGGGCCCTCGACCGCCACCGGGCCCTCGACCACCACCAGGTCCTCGACCACCACCAGGCCCTCGACCACCACTGCCTGGACCGACCGGCCCGCGATTACCCGGTCCGCGACCACCTGGTCCACGGTTGCCCGGTCCCCTGCTTCCAGGTCCCTGGTTTCCCGGTCCGCGATTGCCCGGTCCTCGAGTGTGCGCTCCGCGATTGTCTGGTCCACGATTCCCCGGTCCGCGACTATCCGGTCTGCGAGTGTCCGGCCCACGACTGCCCTGACCACGACTGCCCTGACCACGATTGTCCGGCCCTCGACTGCCTGGTTCTCGGCGGTCCGGTCTGCGACTGTCCGGTCGGCCGCCGCCCTTCCCCTGGCCTCCGAGACCGGGTCCGCCAGGGGGTCGCCCTCCCGGCCATCGCCCGCCAGGTGCATGCTTCCCCGAACTGCGGTCGTCGCCGCCGGGCCCTCGTCCGCCCTGCCCGCCTCCGCCAGGGCCTGGTCGCTTCTGATCGCGATTCTCGGGATGAGGACCGCGGGCTCCCGAGGCGCGATCGCCTGTGTGCTTGCGATCGCCAAAGCCGCCCTGCTGCCGGCCACCGCCCTCACCGCCGCTGCGCCGATCGTCCCGTCCGCGAGATGGGCTCTCGCCCTGAGTCGGACGATCGCCCTCCGATCGTTCCCGACGAAGTTTCTGGGCGAAGCGGCGGCGCTTTTCGTCGCGGGGCACCTTGAATCGCTCGCGTGGATCCTCGTGCTTGCCGCCTGGACGCCATGTGGGGCCGCGCTGTTCGCGCATCGCGGCCCGTTTGCGCTGCAACGCTTCGCGCTCATGTTCCGGCGATTCCCACAGCCTGCCGCGTGCGAACCACATCATCCGTGCGTCAGGATGACGCGATTGCAGCTGCCGCAGCGTGGGCGCGAGCTCCTCCTGCGTGCGCGCGCGAAACGCCGTCGGCTGATTCTCGAGAATGATGGTCCAGTAGGCGAAGCGGGGAGGCATAAGTGACTGCTGGTAATCCTGCCGGTATTGCGTCGGCGTCAGGCGCTTGAGCTTTTCGATCAGTGTCGTGCGTTTGAGGTTCAGCAGCTTCGCGGCCTGACGCTTATTGCCTTGCGTCCGCTCGAGCGAGCGTTGTATCAGCGCCAGCTCGATGCCTGAAATGTACTGCTCGAAGTCCACGCCGTCCTCTGGGAACCACGGCTCGATACCTTCCGGGGCCGCCGGTTCCTTCTGAATCTCCGGGGACAGATCCGTTGCGTCGATTTGCCCTCTTCCCTGGCTGAACGCAAACGCCCGCTCGACCGCGTTCTCGAGCTGCCGGACGTTGCCCGGCCAGTTATGGGCCATCAACCGGCGCATTGCTTCCTGCGAGATCTTCGCGGGCGCGCGTCCCGCGTCCGCCGACAGCTTCTGAACGAAATGCTGCACGAGCATCGGGATGTCGTCGCGGCGATCGCGCAACGGGGGAAGCGAGACGGGAATGACATTCAAACGGTAGAACAGATCCTCGCGAAAGGCACCCTCGCCGACCATCTTGTGCAAGTCAGAATGGGTCGCTGCGATCACGCGGACGTCCACCTTGATCGTGTGCGAATCGCCGACGCGCTCGAATTCCCGCTCCTGCAGCACACGCAGCAACTTTGCTTGCAGCGCGGCGCTCATCGTGCCGACCTCGTCGAGAAAGAGCGTGCCCTTGTGCGCCTGCTCGAACCGGCCCTGTCGCGTGCCGACGGCGCCGGTGAATGCTCCGCGCGCATGTCCGAACAGCTCCGCTTCCAGCAGCGTCTCGGGAATCGCGCTGCAATTGATCGCGACGAAGCGGTTCGCACGCCGCGCGCTGCTGTGGTGAATCGCCCGCGCCGCGAGCTCTTTGCCGGTGCCCGTTTCGCCGTTGATCAGCACCGTGCTCGACGTGGCCGCGACGATCTCCAGCAGCTGAAACAGGTCGCGCATCACCTTGCTGCGGCCGACGAGTCCGTCGATGCGATACCGTTCTTCGAGCTGCGATCGCAGGTACGCATTCTCCGACTTGAGACGGCGCGCTTCGAGCGCGGAGTTCAGAATGTGCAACAGCGCGTCGAACTGGAACGGCTTCGTGATGAAGTCGGACGCGCCCTGTTTGATGGCCTCCACGGCATCTTTCACCGTCCCGAATCCCGTGATGACGATGGCGATGATCTCCGGGTAGCGCGCGAGCGCGGCGTCGAGCACCTTCCGGCCGTCAATCCCCGGCAGGCGCAGGTCGGTGATGATCACGTCGAAGGCGAACTCAGCCAGACGGTCCAACGCCTGTTCCCCGCTGTCTGCCTGTTCGACCGCAAAGCCCTGGTCTGTCAGCCGCTCGGCGATGGCTTCCCGCAGTGGTTTCTCGTCGTCGACGATCAGCAGATGTTTTTGGCTTTCAGACATTTAAGTCGGGTGGACAGTATTTTGACACATGATGACAGCGACCGTCAGTCGCGAGTCAGCAGTCGCCAGTCGTCAGCCAGTGGAGAGTCGGCGACTGACTGGCGACTCCACGACTGCTGACTGTCGACTACCAGTCCCCTACAGACCTCCCCCCCACTCTCCGATACATCTGTGCGAACGAGGGTTGGACTTACCCATGACTGTGATGATGATTGAACGAAAGACCATTTCGATCATGAAGGCGTGCGAGCTGGTTGGCGTCAGCCGCCGCACCATCTACAACTGGATCGCCAGCGGCAAAGTCGAGTACGTGAGGACTGCCGGCGGATCGGTCCGCATCTTCGTGGATACGCTCTGGCGGGAGCCGAGTCGCGCATCGGCCCTGACCAGCAAAGAAGCGTCGTGATGCCAACAGCCAGACACGCGGTAAGACCCGTGGACGAACCGTCAGATCTTGGTCTCCTGTTCCACCGCTTGAACAATCAGCTCGGCATCATCCTCGCGAACGCCGAGCTGCTCGAAACGAAGTCGTCGGACGAAGCGGGCCGCGCGCGGGCGGCCCAGGTCGTCGCCAGCGTGCTCGATGCCATGTCCACCGCGCGCGAAATCCGCCGGCGATCGCAGCCGGCGTAGCAAGACCTCCCTACGAACTCCCTCATCCCTCTCAACCCGTGACGTTCGGCCTCCTCTTACGACGCCAGAATCGGCGGGTTTCTGCCTCATCCATATGTCATCGTTTTGGCATAAGCGCCCATAAACCGTCAAGACGTTGACTGTCGAGATGGTGACCCAGGCGGGCCATTCTCACGCCTTCACGCCGCGACACACTTATAAACGGTTCAACACCAAAGGTTTAGCTCGACAGGAACGTTTGTCCTTCGCTTTCGCTTTTAGTTTGCTTTGGCGCTGGTATCGCCGTTGCCCATAGCTGCGCTTGTCCGGTGGCTCGACGAACGGCCACCCGAATTCTCAAGGGAGACAGAAGTCATGCAGCGTCAGCCACTAGCCGCCCCTCAGCGCGATCGCATTGCCGCCGGCCTGCCGTTTGTCGAATCACTGGCCCGCCGTGTTGCCGCGTCGATGCCTCATTCGATCGAGCTGGGTGACCTCGTCCAGGACGGCATGATCGGATTGATTGACGCTGCCTGCCGCTTCGATGAAGACCGCGGCATCAAGTTCGAGACGTTCGCCGAGCGTCGTGTCCGCGGCGCGATGATTGACGCGCTTCGCCGCGACGCATGGCCTCGCGGGGTGCGCCGGCAGCGCCGCGAGCTGGAAGCCGCGCGCGAGCAGCTGCGCCGCGAGCTCGGTGCAGAGCCGTCGCTCGCCGATCTCGCTGCGCGCGTCGGATCCGACGAAGCCCGTCTCGGCCGCACGATCGTTCGCATCAACACGATCGAATCGACGTCGCCGCTCTCCGCAGGAGAAAACGTCGACGGCGCATCGCTTCCGCCGGCGCTCGTGCCGTCGGAGCCGCAGTCTCCTGACAAGGCGTTCGAGGAGCGCGAGGTGCGCGATCGCGTCCGCGCGGCCATCGCCTCGCTGCCGCCGCGCGAGCGCAAAGTGATCGGGATGTACTACTACGCCGAAGCGACGATGAAGCAGATCGGCGTCGAGATCGGTGTCAACGAGTCGCGCGTTTCGCAGTTGCACGCGCGCGCCGTGCAGCGGCTTCGCAAGGCGCTCGGCGCCGACTGCGGCTCGGGAGACGCAACCGCGCTCCGCCCGGCGATCCTCTCGTTCCAGCAGACGATTCGGCGGATGCGCATGGCGAAGGCGGATATCGAACCGAAGCCGGGCGTGGTGCTGCCGTACAAGTCGCCGGCGAAGCAGCCGGCCGCCCGTCGCACCGCGCGGGTTAGTCGCGAGGCTGTCGCCGCCGCCCGCTGACCCCTGGGGTCAGCCGACCATGTCGCGCGCCGCGCGCAGCAGATCCTTGAGGCGGAACGGCTTGGCGAGCCATCGGCAGCCGGACTCCTCGAGGAAGCGTTCGGCGTCGGTCCCGGCAACGTCGCCGGTCACGAACATGATCCGATGGGTCATGTCGGGGTGGGTCTCCTCGAGCGCGCGGTAGAACTGACTGCCGTCGAGACGCGGCATTTTCAAATCGCAGATGATCACGTCGAAGTGCTGGCTGCGCACGCGCTCCAGCGCTTCGAGTCCGTCGTTCGCCCTCTCCACCAGAAACCCGTCGTCCTGCAATGACTCGGCAACGGCCGCGCCGAGCGCCGCTTCGTCTTCGACCACGAGCACCGATGCACCAGCCGCGGCGTTGCTCGGCCGTTCGGTGGGCAGCGGTGCAGGCGGCTTGAGCGCTTCCGCGCCAACCGGCAGTTCGACGTAGAACGAAGCACCGCGCGCCGGTTCCGATTTCACCGTGATCCGGCCGCCGTGCTCCTGCACGATCGCATACGCGACGGTAAGACCCAGGCCGGTGCCCTTGCCGACTTCCTTCGTCGTGAAGAACGGATCGAAGATCTTTGGCTGGACGTCCTCCGGGACGCCAGGGCCGTCATCGTTGACCTCGAGGACCACAGCGTCGCGCTCCGGATCGTGCCAGGTGCGCATGATCAACGTTCCGCGGCCGTGCGCTCCGAGCATCGCCTGCTCGGCGTTGATCACCAGGTTCAGAAGGACCTGCTGTACCTGGTGCGGATCGGCAAAGACCTGCGGCAATCCGGAGGGCAGCGCCTCGAGAATGGTGATGTTGCTCACGCGCTGTTCGTACGAACGCAGTGCCAGTGTCTCGCGCACGACCTGGTTCACGTCGACCATCGCGCGCGTCGTGTGGCGTTTCCGGGCGAAGGTGAGCAGGTTGCGCACGATCTTCGCGGCACGTTCGGACTCGCTGAGAATCGTCTCGAGTCCGCGGCGGGTCTGGTCGTCGGTCTGCCGCTGCGCGAGGCGTTCTGCCCACGTCAGGATTGTCGCGAGCGGATTGTTCAACTCGTGCGCGACACCCGAGATCGTCTGGCCGAGCGCGGCGAGCTTCTCGGCTTGCAGCAGCTGGTGATACAGGTCGCGCGCCTGGTCCTCGAGCCGCTTTCGCTCGCTGACATCGCGCATCAGGGCTTCGATGCGCAGCCCTTCCGGCAGCCGTTCGGCGTGCGCCGTGACCTCGACCCAGATCGGCGTACGATCGGCGCGTCGCAGCCGAAGCAGGTAGTCGGTGACCGCACCATCTCGATTGAGACGCTCGAGAAAACCCTCGCGCGCCAGCGAGTCGACGAAGCGATCCAGCTCGAATGGACGGACCTCATCCTGCGGGACCTCGCTTCCGTAGCCGAACATCAGCTTGAGGTGCGGATTCGCCGAGAGCGTGAGCGACGCGGCCTTCGTCACCGACCCGATGTACACGCCTTCGTGCACCGACTCGAACAGACGGGCAAAGGCTTCTGCCGGCGCCGGCGTTCGCGAGGATGTTCCTGACACGCTCGGATTATAGACGCAGCTGCGCGTGAAGGCTTGGGCCAGGCGACCTTCTCCGGTAAGCTGATTCGCCATGTTCCAAGAGGGATTGTTCAAGGACCACGTCGCGGTGATCACCGGCGGCGGTACCGGGATTGGCCTGGCGATCGCGACCCGGCTCGGCGAGCTCGGCGCGCGAATCGTCATCGGCAGCCGCAACTCCGAGAACATCGAGCAGGGATCCGCGGCACTTCGTCACGCGGGACTCGACCCGCTCTGCGTGCAGATCGACGTGCGAAAGCCGGAACAGGTCGACGAGATGGTGGAGCGCGTGCTCCGGCACTTCGGACGCATCGACATCCTCATCAACAACGCCGCCGGCAACTTCATCTGCCGCGCGGAAGAGCTGTCGCCGAACGGCTGGAACTCCGTGATCGGCATCGTGCTGAACGGCAGCTTCTACTGTTCGCGCGCGGTAGGCCGCCACATGATCGAGCGGGGCAAGGGTGGCGCGATCGTGTCGATTCTCGCCAACTACGTGTGGACCGGTAGCGCCGGCACTATCCATTCGGCCGCCGCCAAGGCGGGTGTCATGTCGATGACGCAGACGCTGGCGGTCGAATGGGCCAGGCACAAGATCCGCGTGAATGCCGTTGCCCCCGGGCCAATCGAGTCACCGGGTGCCGCCAAACAGCTCTGGGCCAGCCCCGAGGCGGTCGACCGCATCACCAGCATGGTCCCGGCTGGCCGTTGGGGCACTGCTGCCGAGGTAGCCAATGCCGTAGCCTTCCTCGCTTCCTCCGAATCGGGCTTCATCACCGGCGAAATCCTGACGATA
>Ga0114129_10009386_pt1 | contig 13946 bp, 8 predicted proteins | sample RhiMetdeltSRZDD1_FD_80071 | JGI IMG/M metagenome (GOLD analysis project Ga0114129, IMG submission 80071) | Populus rhizosphere microbial communities from Tennessee, USA - Rhizosphere MetaG P. deltoides SRZDD1 (version 2) (version 2) | ecosystem: Host-associated > Plants > Roots > Rhizosphere >...
GAGCGCGCCGAGCGGGGCGAGGGGCCCCCGCGACTAAACAACCGCGCGCGGCGCGGAGCGGGCGGTCGGGCCCCGCGCAGCGGAGCGCGCCGAGCGGGGCGAGGGGCCCCCGCGACTAAACAAAGAGGTGATCGATGAGACACGCACTCGCACTCGCCGCGGCGCTGGCGCTCGGCTTCGCCGCCGCTGGACCGTCGGCCCAGGGCCAGCCGCCGTCCACTGACTGTCCGGAGCTCGTCCGTGCGCTGCAGGACATGATGCGCGCCGACGGCCGGCTGCGCGATTTCGCGAATCTGGCCCGCTACCGCGACGCCAACCGCACGGCGACGCCCGCGCGCAGCCAGGTGGTGTTCATGGGCGATTCCATCACCGACGCGTGGGTGCAGCCGCAGTACGGCGGGTTCTTTCCCGGCAAGCCGTACGTGGATCGCGGGATCAGCGGTCAGACGACCCCGCAGATGCTGATCCGGATGCGGCCCGACGTCATCGCGCTGAAGCCGAAGACCGTCGTCATCCTCGCCGGGACCAACGACATCGCCGGCAACACCGGCCCGATGACCGACGAGGAGATCGAGGGCAACCTCGCGTCGATGTCGGAGCTGGCGTCGGCGAGCGGGATCAAGGTGGTCCTGAGCAGCATCACGCCCGTCAGCGATTATCACGGGCGTCCGCCCGCCTCGCCCATGACCACGCGGCGGCCGCCGGCCCGCGTGCTTGCCATCAACAAGTGGATGCAGGCGTATGCCGCCGAGCACCGCCACGTCTACCTCGATTACTTCGCCGCGATGGTCGACGACCGCGGCATGATGCGCACCGAGCTGACCGAAGACGACCTGCACCCCAACGCGAAGGGCTACGCGATCATGGCGCCGCTCGCCGAGGCGGCGATCGCGCGGGCGCTGGCGGCCAAGTAAGCTGGACGGCCGGCGAACGGCGATTTGGATCGCCGCCGCCGCGGCGCGAAACCCCGGCACGCCAGCCGTTGAACGCCCCCCGGAAAGGTATTAGGATGCGCGCTAAATCGATTGAGCGTCCCAGAACAGGCGAGGGAAGCTGGAGGTGAACGCATGAGTGGACTTCGATTCGTGCGCCGACCGCGCGGAATAGTCGTCGCGGTCGTGGCGCTGGTCGCCTTCGTCGCGGCGCCGGCTGCGGCGCAGATCGACCGCGGGCAGCTCGTGGGCTTCGTCAAGGACCAGACCGGCGGCGTCATCCCCGGCGCGACCGTCACCGCGACGAATACCCAGACGCAGGACGGCCGCACGGCGGTCACCGACGCGACCGGCTACTACGTCTTCACCGCCCTGACGCCCGGCGTCTACGACGTGACGGTCGAGCTCCAGGGCTTCAAGAAGTGGATTCAGACCGGCGTGAAGGTCGACGCGGCGGCGAAGATGAGCGTCGACGCGACGCTGCAGACCGGAACGATCAGCGAGTCGATTACCGTCATCGCGATGTCGACGCCGCTGCAGACCGACGTCGCGCTGCGGAAGACGGTCGAAGCGAAGGACATCGAGCTGCTGTCGTTCTCCGGCCGCAACCCGATCGGCGTCGTCGGCCTCAAGGCCGGCGTGATGGGCGGCGCGTTCAACAGCCGCAGCTTCGACGATCTCGGCAACGGCGGCTATAACATCAACGGCAGCCGCTCCGACGAGAACACCATTTCGCTCGACGGCGCCGTCGGCGTGCGGACGCGCTCGTCGGGCAACGTCATCGGCATCCAGAACGTGGACGCCATTCAGGAAGTGCAGGTGCTGACCGCGAACTACATGCCGGAGTACGGGCGCGCGAGCGGCGGGCAGATCCGATTCGTGACCAAGAGCGGCAGCCAGCGGTACACCGGCAGCGGCTCGTTCTTCCTCCGCGACGAGAAGCTGCAGGCCAACACGTGGTCGCGCAACCGCAGCACGAACGCGATCGAGAACTCCGGGCCCGCGCCGTTCAATTACAAGCAGTACGGCTACGCCTTCGGCGGCCCCGTGCCCGGCGGCCCGTTCAGGAACAAGCTGTTCTTCTTCGGCGCGCAGGAGTGGGTCGACTACTTCGCCATCGACACCAACACCGCGATCGTGCCGACTGAGAGAATGCGGCGCGGTGACTTCAGCGAGCTGCTCGATCCGGCGAACGGCTTCTTCAACGGCGCGCGCACGATCACGAACCCGGTCACGGGCCAGCCGTTCCCGGGCAATATCATCCCGTCGAACCTGCTGTCAGCGAACGGCCTCGCGTTCCTCAACACCTATCCACTGCCGACGCCGGGATTCCGGCAGGGCAGCGCGAACCTGATTCAGAACAGCGACAACCCGAGGGATCAGCGCAAGGATACGCTGCGCCTCGACTACAAGCTGTCGGACCGGCATCAGTTCACGTTCCGCTACGCGGGCTACAGCTGGGTGGCGGTCGACTCGTTCCGCGGCACGTTTCCGTTCGCCCGCACCGACTGGGACCGCCCGAACAAGACGCAGGTGTTCAACTGGATGAGCACGTACGGCAATTCGCTGGTGAACGAATTGAACTATTCGCACTCGCTCGATCAGGTGTTCATCAACGTGTTCACCCAGACCGGCCTGTACAAGCGCAGCCGCACGGGGATCACTTACCCGTACATCTTCCAGGCCAACAAGGAGATCGAGGACAAGATTCCGACCATCGGCATCGCCGGGTTCAGCACGATTGACGGCGGCCCGTATCCCTCGTCGTCGCAGGGGCCGATCCACACCGTGTCCGACACCGCGACGCTCACGCGCGGCCACCACACCTTCAAGGCCGGCGCGGTCGTGGAGTACTCGGGCGAAGACGACTTCGATCAGATCAACGTCGCGGCGATCGCGGGCGGCACCAACAACCAGAACGGCCAGTTCGATTTCCAGGACAACCGCGCGGGCGGAACCGGCCTCGCGATCTCGAACGTCGCGATGGGCCTCTTCAGCAACTACGCCGAGATCGGCCAGCGCGCCTTCACGAAGTGGCGCGCGGTCGCGACGGATACCTTCGTCCAGGATTCCTGGAAGGTCAACGACAAGCTGACTGTCGAGGGCGGCATCCGCTGGGTGTTCTGGCCGCCCTGGCACTCGACGACGAACAACATCGCGAACTTCGATCCGCGGTTCTACGACAAGTCGAAGGAGGCGATCATCAACCCGTCGACGGGCCGGTTGATCGGCGGCGATCGCTTCAACGGCATCGTGCTGCCGGGGAGCGGCTTCGAAGGCAGCGGCTCGAGCCTCGACGTCGCGAAGGATCCGCGCGTGCTCGCGCTGTTCCGCAATCAGCCGGTCGGGTTCTCCGAGACGCACTACAACGTCATCGAGCCGCGCCTCGGCGCGAGCTACGCGGTGAACGACTCGACGATCGTGCGCGCGAGCGGCGGCGTCTTCCACAACCGCGTGACGCTGAACGACTCGACGCTGCTCGGCGGCAACCCGCCGTTCCAGCCGATGGTCACCGTCGCCAACGGCGTGGCCGACAATCCGAGCGGCGGCGGCGGCGGCGCGACCGATCTGCCGTTCGGCATCCAGGGTCAGGACACCACGTTCAAGCATCCGACCGCTTACGTGTGGGCCACAAGCGTGCAGCGCGAGCTGCCGGGCCACTTCGTCGCCGAAGTGACCTACGTGGGCCGGCACGGGGAAAACCTGCAGCGCGAGCGCAACATCAACCAGCTCGTGGCCGGCACGCTCCAGGCGAACCCGGGCGTCAACATCGCCGCACTCCGTCCGTACAAAGGCTACGGCGCGATTCGCATCTCGGAGAACTCCGGACGCTCGACGTACCACAGCCTGCAGATCAGCGCCGACCGCCGGTACTTCAACGGCTTCAAGATGGGTGTCGCGTACACGCTGGGCAAGTCCGAAGACAACGGCAGCAACAAGCGCGACGTCATCTTCAACTCGTACGACGACGGCAGCTACTGGGGGCCGTCGAGCTACGATCGGCGCCACGTGCTGACGTTCCACTACATCTACGATCTGCCGTTCTGGCGCGACGAGCGGTCGCTCGTCAAGAACCTGCTCGGCGGGTGGCAGATCTCCGGTGCGACCTTCCTCCGGACCGGCACGCCGTTCTCGGTGCTCCGGACCAACGACATCGCGGGCGTGGGCGACGGCGGCTTCGGCCAGGCGTACAACCTGACCGGCGACCAGAACGCGAACACGAACAAGACGTTCTCGGCGGGCGCCGGGCTCGACAACAACTTCTGGTTCAACCCGGCGGCGTTCGCGGCGCCGGCGGCCGGCACGTTCGGCAACGCGCCCCGCAACCTGCTGTACAACCCGGGGCAGCAGCAGTGGGACATCGCGCTGTTCAAGAACGTCAGCCTCGGCGGGACGCGCAAGGTGCAGTTCCGCGCCGAGTTCTTCAACTTCCCGAACCGGCCGAATCTCGGGAACGCGCAGACCGGCACGGTGACCGGCGGCGGGGCCGGGTTCGCCGATCCGACGAACTCCAACTTCGGCCGGGTGACGACGAAGACCAACGATCGGCGGGACATCCAGCTGAGCCTCCGGTTCGTGTTCTGAGAAATCCGCCAGGCAGACCGCACGACGCACGGGAGGGCGATTCGCGACCCGCCCCTCCCGTGCGCCGCTCCCTCGCGCTTGAACGCGCCGCGCCCGCCATATTAGGATCCGTCGGCTAATTCGATTTAGCCGGGAGAGACTGATGCATATCCGCCGCACCGCGATTCTCGTCTGCGCCGTCCTCGCGTTCGCGTCGAGCCCTCGGCTCGCCGCACAGCAGATCAATGCGACCATCACCGGTACCGTGACCGATCCTCAGGGCGGCGTCCTGCCGGGCGTATCGGTGACCGTGCTCAACGTCGACACGCAGGTGTCATCGGAGACGACCACCAACGCGCAGGGCGTGTATGTCGTGCAGCAGCTGTTGCCGGGGCGCTACAAGGTGAGCGCAGCGCTGCAGGGCTTCAAGACGTTCGTGCGCGAAGGTCTGACGCTCCACACGGCGGAGGTCGCCACGATCCAGATCACACTCGCGCTGGGCGCCATCGAAGAGAACGTGACCGTGGTCGCGTCGCTGACGTCGGTCGAATCGAACCAGTCGACCATCGCCCAGACCATCGAGAACAAGAGGATCTCGGAGCTGCCCCTGAACGGGCGTCAGGTGTACATGCTGATGCAGCTGACGGCCGGGACGCTGTTCACGCAGACGTCGTTCGGCGCGACCGGCTTTTCAGGCACGCGGGCGTGGGATGTCAACGGATCGCTGTCGGTGCACGGCAGCCGCACGGGCAACAACGAATTCCTCATCGAAGGAGCGCCGAGCTCCGGCACGGGCGGCGGCACCGGATCCTGGAACTACGCACCGCCGGTGGACGCGATCGAGGAGTTCAAGATCCAAACCTCGAGTGTGGACGCCTCGTATGGACGGACGAGCGGCGGCGTCGTCAACATGCGGCTGCGCTCCGGGACCAACGACCTGCGTGGGTCGGGCATCGGTCTCTATCGCGGTACGGCGCTCGATGCCAACCAGATTCAGAACATCCGCAGCAACATCTCGAACCAGGACCATCAGTATTACAACGGCGAGGGCATGGTCAGCGGGCCGATCCGCCGGAACAAGACGTTCTTCATGGGCGGGTACCAAGGGTTCTACGAGAACATTCCATTCCCGGTCACGCGGACGGTTCCGACCGAGTTGCAGCGCCAGGGCGATTTCTCGCAAACCTTCACCTCGGCCGGCCAGCTGATCCCCATCTACGATCCGGTGACGACGCGGCCGAATCCGAGCGGCACTGGATTCATCCGCGACACGTTTCCCGGCAACATCATCCCGCAGGATCGATGGAACGCGATTGCGAAGACACTGCTGCCGTTCATTCCGCGGCCGAACGCACCTCCGAGCAACCTGTCGGGCGCGGACAACTTCGTCAATTCACCGAATCTCGGCCGCTACCGGTACAACTCGTATCTGACGCGCATCGATCACGTCGTCAACGACCGGCATCGGTTGTCGTTCAGCAACAGCGCGAACTGGGGCATCGAGTGGCGCAACGAGAACGGCCTGCCCGAGCCGGCGATTCGCAGCGACAACTACCCGACGCATCGCAACCACTACCTGGCGACGGTCGACGACAACGTCCAGATTGGATCGAGCACCCTCTGGAACACGCGCTTCTCGTGGGACCGGTTCGACGAGCCGCACGAGAAGGTCTACGGCGACGTCGATCCGAAGCTCCCGTTCACGGGCAAGTACCAGATCACGGGGCCGCCGTTCCCGCAGATCAGCGGCGTGGCGTCGCAGACGATGTTCCCGCGGACGTTCAGGAACCCGCGGAACGACGCCTACTCGATCAACAGCTCGCTCTCGAAGACAATCGGGACCCATTTCGTGAAGGCCGGCGGCGAATACCGGGCGTATCAGTTCTTCCGCAACGACGAATTCACGTCGAACAGCACTTTCGATTTCACGAACGACTTCACGCGCCGCGATCCGCTGAGCAACACAGGCGCGGCGTCCGGCAGCAACTTCGCATCGTTCCTGCTCGGCCTGCCGAACAGCGGCAGCGTCGAGACCGGGGTACCGCGGACGGAGCGCTATCGCTACTACGCGGCGTACGTCCAGGACGACTGGAAAATCGGCGCGCGCGCGACGCTGAATGTCGGTCTGCGCTACGACTACCAGCCGCCGGTCACGGTGAAGGACAACCTCACCGTGTCGGCGTTCGACACGACGTCGACCAACCCGCTGCAGTCGCAGCTGCCTGCCGGCGCGATCAACCCGGCGACCGGTCAGCCCCTCGCGCTCAAAGGAGGTCTGATCTTCGCGAATCGCGGCGGCCCGGGGGCGCCGTACAAGAAAGACTGGAACAACATCCAGCCCCGCATCGGCTTCAGCTACAAGGTGAGCGACCGGATCGTCGCGCGGAGCAACTACGGTCGCTCGTACCTGGGGCTCTCGAGCGGCGGCCAGGCCGGCGTGTACTTCACGGACTTCTCGCGGTCGACGCCGTTCGTCGCGAAGGCGCCAAACGGCGTCGATCCGCTGACGCCGTGGGCGAATCCGTTTCCAGAGGGGTTTTTCCAGCCGCGCGCCGGCGAGCTGGGGCTCGCGACGCTGCTGGGGCAAGGGTTCACGATACCGAACCGCGACTTCGAGATTCCGTACACAGATCAATGGTCCGCCGGGGTCGACGTCCAGCTGCCGTGGCACGTCGGGCTCGACCTGGCCTATGTCGGCAACAAGGTCAGCGATCTCGGCGTGAGCCGCAACATCAACCTGCGGCCTCAGTCGGAGCGCGACAAGGCGATCGCGCGATTGGGCGGCAATCCCGCGTACTTGAATCAGACGTTCGCGAATCCGTTCGCCGGGCTCCTGCCCGGGACGTCGCGCAACGGCGCCACGCTGTCACGCAACGATTTACTGCGGCCGTTTCCACAGTTCGGCGACATCACGATGAACCGCCTGAACATCGGGTCGGCGTACTACAACGCGCTCGAGGCGGTGGCGACCAAGCGATACAGCAACGGCGTGATGCTCTCCGTCAACTACACGTGGATGAAGCTCGAGGAACAGACCGGTCTGTTGAATGACTACGATGCGGAGCCGTACCGCGACCTGTCCGGCGATCAGCGGCGGCACCGTCTGGTGATCACCACGCTCGTCGACCTGCCGTTCGGTCCGGGCAAGCCGATCGGCGGCAACACACACGGGCTGGTGGCGGCGTTGATCGGCGGTTGGCAATTCAATACCATCGGCGAAATCCAGTCAGGGCGTCCGCTCGGGACCAACGGCGGCGCGATTCTGTTTGCCGACAAGGTCGCGGTGAGCAACCAGTCGTACGACCATTGGTTCGACACCAGCACGCGAGCCAACCCGCGCCCGGATGGCACGTTTGCGTGGGATGTCATCGGGACCAACGACTACCGGCAGATCGGGTTCCGCTTCCACGACGTCAACGAGCCCACGAAGCCACAGTGGGCGTTTTCGCTGTTCAAGACCACGAGGCTGACGCCGCGGGTCAACCTGCAGATTCGGGGCGAAGTGTTCAACGTCTTCAACGTGCGGATTTACAACGGGCCGAACACGAACCCCAACAGCGCCGACTTCGGCGTCGTGAGCACTGCGAGCCAGATCAACTTTGCGCGGACGGGGCAGCTGGGCCTGCGGCTGACGTTCTAAGATTAAGCCAAGAAGCCGGAGAGGTCGGGAACGAGAACAGCTGTAGCGCGAGGCTTTAGCCGAGCGGCTTTCGCGCACCGCGCATCGGTGCCCAAGCGAGTATGATGACCAGATGAAAAAGCAACTCTTGTTTGTGAGCGCGGTCGCGCTTGCAGCCGTCGTCGTCGTCTCCGCGCAGCCGGCGCCGGGCGGGCGTCTGCTGTTCGACGGCAAGACAACCAGCGGCTGGCGCGGCTTCAAGAAACCGGCGTTTCCGGAGTCGGGGTGGGTGATCGAGGACGGCTGGCTGAAGCACGTCAAGACCACCGGCGCCGATTCTCACGGCGGCGGCGACATCGTCACCGTCGACACGTTCGACAACTTCGATCTCACCTTCGAGTGGAAGATCTCCGAGGGCGGCAACAGCGGCGTCAAGTACCTGGTCGTCGAAGACCGCAGCGGCCCGATCGCGCACGAGTACCAGGTCATCGACGACGCGCGGCATCCCGACGCGAAGATCGGAGCGCATCGTTCGACCGCGGCCCTCTACGACGCGATCCCCGCGCCCGCGACGAAGCGGAGCAAGCCGGCCGGCGAGATCAACTCGAGCCGCATCCTCGTCAACGGCAACCACGTCGAGCACTGGCTGAACGGCGCGAAGGTGCTCGAGTACGAGCTGGGCAGCGATGCGCTGATGGCGGCGAAGGCGAAGAGCAAGTTCAAGGACGAGCCCGGGTGGGGCACGAAGCTGAAGGGCCACATCCTGCTGCAGGATCACGGCGACGAGGTCGCGTTCCGCAACATCCGCATCAAGGAATTGCCGCCGACAGGGACGCGCTAAACACGGAGGGCACGAAGGTGTGAGATCCTTCGTGCCCTCCTTCGTGTTCTTCGTGCTTAGATCGACCAGCCGGGGCGCGCCTCCCGCTTCAGATAGTCGTTCGCGGCCGGCATGTTCGTGATGCGCATGTTCGCGCCATCGTAGTGGATCTTCTTGCCCGCCTTGAGCGCGACGACGCCGAGCAGCATCACCTCGGTGAGCTTCGCCGCGTACTCGAACGGGCACGACGTCTCGCCCTTGCCCTTCGCGGCCTCCGCCCAGTTCATCTCGTGCGCTTCCATCGGGATCCGCGGCAGCTTCTGCGCCGGCTTGCCGACCGACTCGTGCAGCGACTTCGGCAGCAGGCGGGGCCGCATTCCGTACGTCTCGTGCAGCAGCTTGCCCTTGCTGCCGATCAGCAGCCCGCCGCCTTCCTTCTTGAGTTGCTGCTCGCCCTGTTCGTCTTCGCCAAGTTCGTCCGGCCGCGGCGGCACCATGTTGCCGTCGTACCACGTAATCTTTACCGGCGGCATGCTGCCGCGCGCGGGGAACTCGTAGAAGGTCAGCGTCGCGTGCGGGAACGACGCCTTGTTGAACGGCGTCGACACGGTCTCGACGCTCGTCGGATATCCGAGGTTGAGCGCCCACATCGATTGGTCCATCAGGTGCGCGCCCATGTCGCCAATTGCGCCGCAGCCCCAGTCGACCCAGCCGCGCCAGTTGAAGGGGTGATAGATCGGGTGATACGGAATCTGCGGCGCGGGGCCGAGGAAGAGCTCCCAGTTGAGGCCTTCCGGAATCGGATAGCTGCCCGCGGCGAGCGCGCCCGCGAGCCGCGCGTCGACCGCCTGGCCGTTCCACCGCGTCGGATCGATCGCCGTCGTCGGCGCAACCGGACGCGGGATGCCCTGCGGCCAGTAGCCGAGCGGACGGTTGGTCCAGATGTGCACCTCGCGGACGTCGCCGATGGCGCCGGACTGGATCCACTCGACGATCGTCCGCGTGTCGTCGAAGGAGTGTCCCTGGTTGCCCATCTGCGTGGCGACCTTCGTCTCCTTCGCCTTCTTCGCGAGCTGCCGGGCCTCGTAGACGGACCACGTCAGCGGCTTCTGCACGTATACGTGCTTGCCGAGATCCATCGCGGCGAGCGCGATCGGCGCGTGCATGTGATCGGGCGTCGCGACGACGACCGCGTCGATGTCCTTCTGCTTGTCGAGCATCTCGCGGTAGTCGCTATAGCGCTTCGCCTTGACGACGTGCACGTCCCTGAAGCGCTTCATGTTCTCGAGCGAGGCGATCGCCTTCTGGCGATCGCGCTCGGTCGGCGGCGGCTGGTCCGGCCGCGGCGCGGGCGGGTTGGCGAGGCGATCCTCTGCCGACTTGATGTCCCGATCGAGGCGGTCGACCGCGATGGCCTTGCCCGCGTAGCCCCAGTCGACGTCGCAGATGGCGACGATGTTCTGGCTCGAGAGGGCGATGGCGTTGCTGCGTCCCATGCCGCCGATGCCGACACTGGCGATATTGAGGATGTCGCTCGGCGGCGTCAGCCCGCGTCCGAGCACGTGCCGGGGCACGATCGCGAACGCCGCGCCGGTGCCGGCCATGGTGGACACGAACGTGCGCCGCGAAACGCCGGTCTTCCCGTCGCGCTTGCTCATGCACTCCTCCTAGAAAAGCAGGCACATGTTAGCGCGAACCGGGCGGGTGTGACGGTATCATTTCTCCCATGAGCTCCCGCGCGCTGACCGTCGCCGGACGCGGCGGGGCGAACCTCTCGCTCGACGCAGCCGATCTGCGCGCCATCGTGGAGGAGGCGCTCGGCGACGTGCGTGCCGGGACGCGCGTGCTGGCCATCGTTCCCGATCGGACGCGCGACGACAACACCGACGCGCTGTTCCCGCTCGCCGCCGAGGTGCTGCGGCGGCGCGATGCCGCGCGCCTGGACGCCCTCGTCGCCCAGGGGACGCATCCGCCGATGAGCGACGCCGCGAAGCGCGAGAAGCTCGGTGCGGCGTCGGGCCTGCCGCTGCTCGAGGCGATCTTCGATCATCAATGGGACGTCACCTCGGAGCTGGTGACGCTCGGCGAGCTGAGCGCGCCGCGCGTCGCCGAGCTGACCGGCGGCCTGATGCGCGCGTCGGTGCCGGTGCAGCTCAATCGCCGCCTGGCGCCGGGGACCTACGATCTCGTGCTCGTGTTCGGCGCGACCGTGCCGCACGAGGTCGCCGGCTTCGCGGGCGGCGCGAAGTATTTCTTTCCGGGCGTCGCCGGCCCGGATCTGACGCACATGACGCACTGGCTCGGCGCGCTGGCGACGATCGAGCGCGTCATCGGCCGCGTCGAGACGCCGACGCGCCGCATGATCGAGGCGGCCGCCGCTCTCGTGCCGACTCCTGTCATCTCGTTCACGTCCGTGTCGACGCGGAACGCGGGGACGCTGCGCACGCACGCGCTGTTCGCGGGCGACCTCGTGGAGACGCTGCGGCGCGCGGCCGCCGTCAGCGCGCACGTCCACATCCGCTACGCCGGCCGCAAGTACCGGCGCGTCGTCGCGCTGCTCGATCGGCACTACGACGAGCTCTGGGTCGGCGGGAAGGCGAGCTACAAGCTCGGAGGGATCGTCGAGGACGACGGCGAGCTGATCATCTACGCGCCGCATCTCACGAAGATTTCGACGACGCACGGACGGCTGATCGAGAAGTACGGCTACGCCCCGCTCGAGCAGGTGCGCGAGATGGTCGAGGGATCCGACGAGCTGCGCGCGAACCTCGCCGTCGCCGCGCACCTGGCGCACGTCAGCTACGGCAGCCGGCGGACGCCGGCCGGCGAGACCGTCGCGCGATTCCGCATCACGATGGCGAGCGGGATCCCCGAGGACGTGTGCACACGGATCCACCTCGGCTACCTGAATCCGCGCGCGTTCGATCGACGCAGCTACGAGAACGATCCGAACACGCTCGTCGTCGAGGACGCCGGGCGTGACTTATATCTCGTACAGTAGAACCAATGCAGCCACAGAGGCACAGACCGCACAGAGAACATTTATCTCAGGAGAGAAGAGCGTGAAGAGAATGATCAACTCTGTGTTCTCCGCGACTCTGTGGCTGCATGTGTTCTTCGCGGTATCACCGGCGCTCGCGCAGGAGCGTGCGCCCGCGAGCCCGATGGCCGCGACCGTCGTGCAGTGGTTCGACATGATCGAGCGGCAGTTCGTCGGCCTGGCCGACGCCATGCCCGCCGACCGCTGGGACTTCGCGCCGAAGGACGGCGAGTTCAAGGGCGTGCGGACGTTCGCGCAGCAGGTCAAGCACGTCGCGTGCGCGAACTACGCGTTCTTCAACCAGGTCGAAGGCAAGACGCCGCCGCCGGACTGCGAAACGGGCGGGCCTCATCCGGGCCGCACCAAGGACGACCTGATGCCGTACCTGCGCGACTCGTTCGCGTACGCGGGCGGCGTGATGCGGCGGCTCACGCCGGCAAACGCGATGGACGGCGTGGAAGGCCGCTACGGCGGCAAGACGACGCGCCTGGGGATCTCGACGCTGGCCATCTGGCACGCGACGGATCACTACGGCCAGCTCGTCGTCTATCTCCGGATGAACGGCATCGTGCCGCCGAGCACCGCGGCCGAGCGCCGTTAGATCAGTCGACGCGGGGCGTGGAAGGAGGATCGATGCGGCGGAGAGATTTTCTCGGCGCGCTCACGGCGCCGCTCGTCGTCGGCCCGATGTCCGCCGCGCAGACGGCGGCGCCGTCGCAGCCGGCTCGCAAGGGACGCATCAAGCAGGGCGTGACGCGCGGCGTGTTCGGGCGCGGCGCGACGCTCGACGACAGCTGCCGCGAAGCCGCGCGCCTCGGGATCAAGGGCTTCGATCTGATCGGTCCGGCCGACTGGCCGACGCTGAAGAAGCACGGGCTCGTCCCGTCGATGTATCCGTCAGGGCCTGGCGGCACCATCGCCGACGCGCTGAACCGCAAGGAGAACCATGATCGGCTGCGCGCGTCGCTCAACGCCGCGATAGACGAGGCGGCGGCCAACGGCGTGCCGAACGTCATCACGTTCTCCGGGAATCGGAACGGGATGGGCGATCAGGAAGGCGCCGACAACTGCGTGGCGTTCCTGAACACGGTGAAGGCGCACGCGGAGGACAAGCAGATCACGATCTGCATGGAGTACCTGAACAGCAAGGTCAACCACAAGGACTACATGTTCGACCACATCGCGTGGGGCGTCGACGTCGTCAAGCGGGTGAATTCGCCGCGCGTCAAGATCCTCTACGATATCTACCACGCGCAGATCATGGACGGCGACATCGTCCGCAACATCCGCGATCACTTCCAGTGGATCGCGCACTTCCACACCGGCGGTAACCCGGGGCGCCACGAGATCGACGAGACGCAGGAGCTGAACTACCGGTTCGTGATGCAGGCGATCGCCGACCTGGGATTCACCGGCTTCGTGTCGCATGAGTACTCACCGAGTCAGGGACACGAGCCGATCGCGGAGCTGCGCAAGGCGATCGAGATCTGCGATGCGTAGGTGTGAATGTACATTGGTGATTTGGCGATTGCAGATCTGGTGATTGATTGGAGATTGAGGGGATTGTGATTGAAAGGGCATTGGCGATTGAAGATTGTTGATTGCCCGACGCGTGCGTGCGCGCTCGACAATCCTCAATCTCCAATCAATCGCAATCTTCAATCAGCAATCGTCAATCAATCACCAAATCAGCCCTCGCCAAATCAACCATGCGAGGATCACTCACCCCTCGCCAAATCAACCATGCGAGGATCACTCACCCCTCGCCAAATCAACCATGCAAGGATCACTCACACCTGAGCGCGACGATCGGCTCGATCCGCGTGGCGTGGCGCGCGGGCAGGAACGCGGCCACGACGCCGGCCGCCATCATCAGCACTGAGACGGCGGCGAGTGTCCCCGGATCGCCCGGCGTCACCTGATACAGGAACGTCTTCAGCAGCCGCGTGAGCGCGGCCGCGGCCGGCACAC
>Ga0114129_10009387_pt1 | contig 13946 bp, 19 predicted proteins | sample RhiMetdeltSRZDD1_FD_80071 | JGI IMG/M metagenome (GOLD analysis project Ga0114129, IMG submission 80071) | Populus rhizosphere microbial communities from Tennessee, USA - Rhizosphere MetaG P. deltoides SRZDD1 (version 2) (version 2) | ecosystem: Host-associated > Plants > Roots > Rhizosphere >...
CATCCTCGACTCCTTCGGGTTCCGTGGCGTGTTCTCGGCATGTTCCGTGCGCGTGTTCTGTCGTTCGTTCTGCGTATCCACCCGCGATGGATCTTGGGAACGAGTCAGCGGCGCGACAGCAGGCGCTCCAGCTGCGCCTTCGACATCTTCGATCGGCCGTCGATGCCGCGGTCCTTCGCCTCCTGATAGAGCTGGCGATACGTTCGCCCGCCGGGTCCATCGTGCGAACGGAGCCCGCCGCGACGTCCCGACGAGATGTCCCGCACCGAGGTCGGGCTCGCCTCCTTGGCCTCACCGGCTCGGGCACGCTCCTTGTTCACGGTGCGCGCGGCGATCTCCTCGGCGGTGTCCTCCGACCGGCCGCTCTCGACCAGGCCGTCCTTGATGTGCTCGTACTGGCGTTCTCGCTTGTCGCTCCACGCGCGTGGGGGCATGTGCGGTCCTCCTCACGTCCGGTGTCCCGGCCGTCTCTCGACCGTCATTCCCTACCCACGCGGCGCCGCCGACACACCTCGCCCACATGCGTTTGGGTTTGGGGCTTCTCGGGTATCCGGCTCGCAACGAAACGAGGAGGAACCGATGCAGCTGTCCGTCGACGTCGAACCGACCTCCGTCAAGACCGAGTCGATCGAGGACGGTCCTCCCGTCCCGCGATTCGACGAAGGCCGCACGTGCGACGAGCCCGGGTGTCGGACGGTCCTTTCCATCTACAACGACGGCTCGAGATGCTGGTCACACCGTCCGATGGAGCGCGTCGCACCCCTCCGGAACCACCGCCGCTAAACCCCGCCGGCTCGCCTCGTTCAGCCGACGACCGTGTCGTGCACGGTCCAGAGCAGGCGCTGCGTCTCCCGCGCGCCGGCCGACAACTCGAGCACGATGCCGACGCTGTCGTCGTCGCGCCACATGCACGCCGTCGCCGTCTGCGGTCCGGCGGTCGCGGCCACGCATCGGTAGTCGCTCCCCCCGCGCGTCCCGCTCCGGACGTCCGACTCGTTCACGGCCGCGCCGGCCTGCGAGAACCCCATCACGAGCGCGTCGAAGAGCTGATCGGTCGTCTCCACGGCCGAGCCCTCGACCAGGATCACGAAGAACTCCGGTGCCATCGGCGAGCCGTAGACGCCCCCCTCCGCTTCGATGTGATAGCGCTCGCCTTCGTCGGCCGTGAAGTCCTCGAAGCGCTTGGACTCGGCGTCGGTCAACCGCTCGGCGCCGGCCAGCGTGTCGGGCAGCTGGATGCCCGCGCCCATCAGGTACTGGACGCCGAAGTAGCCGGCCGCCGCGGCCACGATCGACACGATCGCGCCCGCGAGCTTCGAGGAGGCGCCTCGCCTTCTGGCCTCCTGCGGCGTGGGCGGGATCCACGAGCCGGGCGGCGGCGGGAGCGTCCCCGGATGCCCCACGGGCCGCCCAGGGCCGGGCGGCGCCTGCCCGAACGGGGTCAGGCATCGCCAGCAGTAGGAGGCCTCGGGCGCGTTCTCCGACCCGCACGTCGTGCATGCGCGTCTCTGCTCGACCTTCATCGCGTACCTCCGGGTACGGACCGACGCCTCCGGTATCGGTCGAACCATGGGCCGACCTGAGCGAGGGTCGGGTCGCCCTCCTTCCCGCTTCGAGGCCGAGGAGGTTGCCGCAGGGGCGAGCGGAAGCCACGATGGTCGGCGTGGAACACCGAACGACCTTCGATCTGATCCCCGAGGCGGCGTCGCAGGCCCGGGCCGTCATCAGCGATCAGCTCGGACCGGAGGTGTCGACCAAGGTGCTGGAGGACGCGACCCTCCTCGTCAGCGAGCTCGTGACCAACGCCGTTCGACATGCGCCGAGCGCCGGGAGCCCCGAGGTGGAGCTCCGCCTCAAGGTGGACGACGAACGCGTACGCGTGGTGGTGTCGGATCCGGGAGCGGGGTTCGTCGCGGAGCCGCGGCTCCCGACCGCCGCCGACGGTTCGGGATGGGGCCTCTACCTGGTCGATCGGATCGCCGACCGGTGGGGCGTGATCAGGAAGGATCGCAACGAGGTCTGGTTCGAGATCGACGTGGCGGGCTGACCCGTGGAGCCCAGCCTCGAACCCCGTCCCAGGACCCGGAGGCGACGCCAGCCCGGTCCGCTCGCCCCGTGGATCTGGAACCCGCGGTGGATCCCCGGATTCGTCCTGGCCCAGGTCGGCGCGCTGCTGATCTTCGCCGACAAGTCGCCGGGGAACTTCGAGGGGGTCCCCGGCGGCCTCGGCGCGCTGATCTCCGTCGCGGCCGCGATCGTCTGCGGGCCGCTCGCCGGGACGCTAGTGGCGCTCGTCGGCGGCCTGATCTTCGTCCCGATCGTCTCGGACTTCCGCCCAGGAACCCAGATCGCGATCTTCCTGTGGGTGGTGGCCTCCGTGCTGGCCGGGGTGATCTCGGGCCGCCTCCGCCAGGCGAGCGCCGACCGTGCCACGGCGATCGCGCGCGAGCGGATCGCGGGCAACCGGCTGCACCGCCTCCAGGCGATCACCGAGAGCCTGGCCGGCGCCGTGACCCGCGAGGAGGTCGCCCAGGCGGCGGTGACGGCGGCGATGTCGGCGATGGGAGCCGACGCCGGCGGCCTCACGGTGCGCACCGAGGACGACCCGACGACGCTCCAGGTGCTCGCCGGCTCGGCGTTCGACGACGTGTTGGTCGCCGGCTGGCGCCGTCATCCGATCGACACCCCGATGCCCTCGCCCGAGATCGTGCGGACCGGTCGACCGATCTTCATCGAGACGCGGACCGAGCTCCTCGCCCGATTCCCCAGGGTCCAGCGGACCGAGGAGGAGGGCCAGCGCTTCGGCGGGTTCGCCGGCGTTCCCGTCGCGCTCGGCGGGGAGGTCCTGGGCGCGCTCTCCCTCGGGTTCCACCGCGATCACATGGTCCCTCCCGAGGCGCGCGGACTGCTGCTCTCGATGGCGCACCAGGCGGCGATCGCGCTCACGCGGATCCGCGCCACCGAGGACGAGCGGCGGGCACGTGCCGAGGCCGAGCAGGCCGAGGACCGACTCCGCAAGCTGCAGGCGGTGGGCGACGCGGCCAACGCGTCCACCGGCCTCGGCGAGCTCGTGGGGAAGGTGCTGCCGGTCGTCCGCGACGCGGTGACGTCGGACGGCGCCTCGTTCCTGCTGCTCTCGGACGACGGCCGGGAGCTGTCGATCAAGGGGAAGGTCGGCGACCAGGAGGAGGGGACCGACGAGGTCTCGATCCCCCTCGGTGCGGGCGCCTCCGGGCGGATCGCCGAGACCGGCACCGCCCTCGTGATCGGCGAGTTGAAGCCCGAGGACGTGGTCAGCCAGGCCCTCCGCGGGCGTCGGTCCTACGTGGGGGTCCCGGTGCGGGTGGGCGGTCGCGTCGTCGGGGTCCTGCACGCCTCGTCCCGCGAGCCCGACGCGTTCGACCACGACGACGCCGACTTCCTGCAGAGCATCGCGGACTCCCTGGGGGTCACGATCGATCGCGCGCGGCTCTTCGACCAGCGCGACCGGATGGCCTCCGCGCTCGGCCGGGCGCTCCTGCCGACCTCGCTCCCCCGGATCCCCGGCTTCGAGCTCGCGTCGACGTACCGGCCCTCGCGCTTCGGCGACGAGGTCGGCGGTGACTTCTACGACGTGTTCGGCGAGGGGGACGTCTGGTACCTCGCGATCGGCGACGTGTGCGGCAAGGGTCCGGAGGCCGCGGCGATCATGGGGATGACGCGGGTGGCGCTGCGGAGCCTGGCCCGCGAGGACGACGAGCGCCCGCTGTCGAGGATCCTGGAGCTGCTGAACCGCTTCTTGCTGGAGAGCGAGGTGATGGGCGACCGGTTCTGCACGGTGTGCGTGGCGCGTCTCGAGCTCCGCAACGGCGGCGGCAGCCTGACCACCTGTCTCGGAGGGCATCCGCCGCCGCTGTTGATGGGCTCGGACCGATCGTTCACGAGGGTCGGACGGCCCGGATCCCTGCTCGGCCTGTTCCCCGACGTCGTCCTCCACGACACCCGAGCGGAGATCGCGCGGGGCGACACGCTCGCCCTGTTCACCGACGGCGTCACGGAGCTGTCCGTCGAGCACCCCGATGAAGGCGAGACGATCCTGCGCTCCACGCTGGTGGCGGCGGCCGACGAGGATGCCGCCGGCATCGTGAAGACGGTCGAGCGAGCGATGCTCGATCCGCGTGGCGATCTCCGCGACGACGCCGCATTGGTGGTGGCCAAGCGCACCTGACGCGACGGGTAGGCATCCCTCGTCGTGGGTACACCCTCTTCGATCGCCCCATGACAAGAGGAGGGTCTGCGATGAAGCAGCCGAACACGATGCGAGAGGCGAAGTCGATGGTGAAGGAGCGCTGGCTCGACCGCCGACTCGAGAAGCTGTCCCAGCAGAACGACGAGCTCCGTGACGAGGTCGACACCCTGCGACACGACCTCGACGACGAGCGCGACCGGTCCAAGGAGACCATGGTCGCCCTCTCGAAGACGCGGCGCCGGCCGGGCCGGCTCAAGTGGCTCGTCCTCGCCGGGGGCGCGTACGTGATGGGTGCCAAGGCCGGTCGCGCCCGGTACGACCAGATCCGTGACTGGGCTCGCTCGATCGCCCAGCGGGACGGCCACGGGGACGTCACGCCGGGGACGATGACGGGCACCTCCGTGTCGCAGGCGCCCGGCACCAAGATCTGATCCCCTCCAAGGTGGGGCACGGGCGGGGCCGCGAAGCGGCCCCGCCCTTCGCGTTTGCTGGCCCCCCGCAACGGGAATCGGTCCGCGTGGACGGGACGACCTCGGTCGTCCGTCCCACGAACGAGGCATCGAGACAACGAAGAAAGGAGCGCACGATGGCAGGCCTGCTCGCACTGACCGGTGGCGCCGCCACGCTGCTCTGGATCCTGGCCGTGATCCTGGTGATCGCCGGGATCGTCAGCATCATCCGGGGCGGCGTCCTGGCGGGCGTCGTGCTGATCATCGTCGGGCTGCTCGTCGGCCCCGGCGGCGTCAGCATCTTCTGACGACGGAGGGAGAAGTCCGGGCCCGCCCGCTCCTCCGAGCGGGCGGGCCCGGCACCTTCACCCATGCCTGAACGCTCGGAGCTCAAGCGCCGGTTCGAACCTCGCCTCAAGGCTCGGCTTTCTGGCGGCCTGCTCGTGGGCGTGCTCGTCGGCGGGGCGCTCGGCCTCGTCATCGGGATCCTCGCGTTCGACGGCCGCGCGCCCGCGATCGTCGCGTGCACGCTGGGCGGCGCGATCGCGGGGCTCCTCTACGGCGGACTCGTGGGGTCGTTCTCCGGCCTGGAATCGCCCGATCCCGGGAGCGAGCCCTCGGATTCCCCCCATCCGCTCTCGGACCCTGCGACCGAGACCGAAGAGGAACGGCCGACCGATCGACCGGGCTAGTCGTCGACGATCGAGCCGGACAGCGGTACCGCGAACCAGGAGAACCCGAGCACCGCGAGGACCGCGAGGGACACCCCGATCGCCGGGCCGGTCCCGTACAACACGTTCGTGATCAGGAAGACCACGCTCGACATCGCGAGCGTGAGCAGGATCAACCCGGCGATCGCGAACGCGTTGGAGAGCCGGAGCATCCGCTCCTTGTCCCCCCGCCTGAATCGGATCCGGTGGTACGCGGCGGGCATCGTGAGGGCGCCGGTCGCGGCGACCGTCAGCAGCACCGTGACGAAATAGACCACGTGGTCACCGGAGGTGGTCTTGTCGAACCCTGCCGAGAACACGACGGTCAGCAGGAAGGCCAGCAGCACCTGGACGCCGGGAAGCAGCACACGCAGGCCGTTCAGCAGCTCGATCAGCTCGCGATCGACGCGCTCCTTCGGCGATTCGTCCGGCTCCGGTCCCGACGCAGGCTCGAGCCCACCCTGTGGGGTCATGGCTCCCCGCATACCCACCCGCGATGCGGAGGAATCGCGTTTGCGGGAGCCCGCTGCCGGGGAAGAGGGGCGGTGACGATCCGCGGGGCGATCCTGAGCGCCTCGTGACGACGTGGGGCGGGAGCCGGTCGCGGGCCCCCTCCGTCCGGCTCCCGCGTCACCCTCCCTGCTGGCCCCGAAGCTTCTCCAGCGACTGCGACACCAATCGCGAGACGTGCATCTGCGAGATCCCGAGCTCCTCGGCGATCTCGGTCTGCGTCTTCCCCTCGAAGAAGCGCAGGTACAGGATCATCCGCTCGCGCTCCGGAAGGTCGCGCAGAGCCGGCGCGAGGCTCAACCACTCCTCCGAGATCTCGAAGCTCACATCCTCTTGCCCGATCGACTCGGCGGCCGTCGAGGACGCGTCCGAGGTCGGGGCGTCGAGCGAGTCGGTCGTGTAGGCCTGCAGCGCGTCGAGCGCCTGCAACACGTCGTCCTCACCGATGTCGGCCGCCGAAGCGATCTCCGGGACGGTCGGCGCCCGACCCAGGTCCTGCCAGAGCGAGGACATCGTGCGGTTGACGAGGATCGCGGTCTCCTGCACGTTCCGCGGCACGCGGAGGGCCCAGCCGCGGTCGCGGAAGTGACGCTTGAGCTCACCCACGATCGTGGCGGCGGCGTAGGTCGCGAACGGGACCCCCCGGTCCGGGTCGAAGCGGTCGATCGCGTTCAGGAGCCCCAGCGAGGCGGTCTGCGTGAGGTCCTCGATCGGCTCACCCCGGCCGGAGAAGCGCCGGGCGAAATACTCGGCGAGCGGCAGGAACTCCTCGGCCAGCTCGTCCCTCGCGGACGGATCCGGCAGACGCCGGAAGAGGTCGGCGACCTCCTCCTCGGACCGGGAGGATGCGGCCTCGGCGCTCACCGAGACACACGCTCACGACGTTTGGTGAACCCGATCGACGGACGGTGCTCGTCGACCATGTCGGCCCGCACCTCGTCCGTCAACCCCTTCACCACGAGCCACGGCCACGACGCCAGCGCCCGCTCCGACGGCCAGGGGTCCGGCGTGCCGTCCGAGCTCAGCGTGATCTCGATCGCGTCGTCGTCGCGCGCGATCGACATGCGGAGCTGCTCGGCCGAGGCCTCGTTCAACAGGAGCGTCGCGGCCTCCGTCACGGCGAGCCGGATCTCCTCGATCTGGTCGATCGGCATGTCCATCCGCGCGGCGACGCCCGCGGCGACGTTGCGCAGCACCTGGACGGACTCCGGCGTGGCCGGGACGTCGGCGGAGACGGTGGTGGAGGGGTCGCTCACGGTGTCGACCTATACTAGACAGCGCTCCAACGTTCCCCCGCACAGACACCGAAGGAGGGCATCGCCTTGGACTTGACCCTCGACCGGCGAACGCACGGATCGTGGACCGTGGTGGAGGTCGGCGGTGAGCTCGATCTGTACACCGCCCCAAGCTTCCGGGAGTCGGTCCTCGAAGCCGCCGGCGACCACGAACCGCCCAAGGTGATCGTGGACTTCTCCGGGCTCGGGTTCATCGATTCGTCCGGCCTCGGCGCGATCGTCGCCTGCCTGAAGCATCTCCGCGAGCGGGGCGGCGATCTGACGCTCGCCGCGCCGGAGGGCTCGGGCCTTCGGCGGCTCCTGGACCTCACGGGGCTCGACCGGGTGCTGACGCTCTACACGAGCACGGACCAGGTTCCGCAGGACTGAGGCGCTCACCGGCGTGTCGAGCTCCCGTCTCCGCGTCGCGACCGACCCGTCGCTGGCCCTCGTGGTCCGCATCTTCGTCGGCTCGGTCGCCGAGCGGTGGGCGATCCCCGAACCGGTCCGCGACGACCTGCGGCTCGCCGCGTCCGAGCTCTTCAGCGGCGCCGTGGAGGCCGGCGACAACGACGAGGTGACGTTCGATCTGGCGACGAGCGATTCGGGCTTCGAGCTCCGCGCCGAAGAGGTCCATGCCGTCGCTCAGGGACGCCCCGTGCCCGAGAGTTGGGCCGCCCGGTTCGACCTGATCCGGGCCCTGTTCCCCGACGCGCAGATCGGGGACACCGTGTTGATCCGCGTGCCGGCCGGCTGACGCGGTCTCCCTCCCGTGATTGGAGCTCGTATCCGCTGGGTATAGCCGTGCTCGGACGATGGCCGGAAGGAGGCCCTGAGATGGCTGCGATCGACCACCGCCACGACGCGGATACGAGCACCACCCAGACCCGGGCGGTCGGGGAAGCGCCCTCGCCGTGGCTCGCGCTCCGCGTGATCCTGTCCGTGGGCGCCGCTGTGCTCCTGCTGGTAGGGAGCTTCCTCGAATGGGCGAACGGGACGGACGGCTCCGCGCTCTCGATCCGGAGCTACTGGGAGACGGACGCCGGATCGGCGGAGTCGTTCCTGATGTCGGCCGGGATCGTCACCGCGATCTGCGGCGCCGTGATCATCCTGGGCCTGGCGTTCAGGGGTGGATGGCTCACGCGGTTCGCCGGAGCCGTCGCGCTCGTCGCGTTCACGCTCGTCGTGGTCCAGCTCGGACGTGAAGGATCGTTGGACACGATCGAAGACGTAGGGCTCGGGCTGTGGTTCGTCCTGGCCGGCGGCGTGCTCGCGCTGATCGGCGGGTTCCTGCCGAGCACCCGCACCGTCGACGCCGTCGACCGGTCGGTGGATGTCGACAGCGACGTCGACACGGTGCACACGCACGACGACGACGACTGAGGATCCGACGACACCGTTCGTCGGTTCATCGCGACCCGGCCGTTCCTACGGCCGGGTCGCGGTGATCCTGGTCCCGTTGCTGTCGCCGTCGGGGTCGTGGTTCCCGCCGCTCTGATAGGTCCACCCCGACTTCGTCACCTGCGCGACGGTGAACACGATGCTCGTCTTCGATCGCTTCAGGTCCCGGCTCAGCGTGCAGGCGCCCCCGGCGCCGGTCGTGCACGTCACGAAGCGCCCGGTGGGTCCGAACCGCCCCTTCACGACGGCCCCGGCCAGCGCCGCGTGATCGCCGTCGTGCACGCGGATCGTGACGCGCGCGCGCCAGCTCGTCGACGACAGCGCGACCGAGGTGCGATCCAGGTCGCCGACGTGGACCGTGGGAGGAGGAGGCGGCGGAGGAGGCGGCGACCCCGAACCGGCCGGGCCGGTCGAGAGATCCATCCCGAACGATCCGCCCAGTCCGTCGTTCGGCGACCCCAGGTACGCGTACACGCGGATCTCGTAGGTCCCGGCGACGGTCGGCATCGCGTGGAGCGTCTCCTGCCGGCCGAACCCGCACTCGGTGCCGTCCATGCACTGGCTGAGCGAGAGTTGCGCGCCGTTCGGATCGAGGAGCTCCGCGTCGAGGTCGGGAGACCACTCGGCGTCCAGGCACCCGAAGATCGGGAAGAACAGGACGCACTCCCCGCCCAGGACGATCGAGGCCGCGATCGGGACGTCCAGATCGTCTGCGCTCAGGTCGAACGTGTACGTCCATTCGCCACCGTCGGGCACGACGCCGTCGACGTGGACGTGGGTCGGGAACGTCGTCTCCGCGACCTCACCCTCGGCTTGGGCGGTCAGCGCGAGCACGTCGATCAACCCGGCGCCCCAGTCCTGGTCCTTGCCGTCGGGGCCGAAGTCCTCCGCGGTGGCTTCGAGCGCGGCCTGGGCGTCGGCCGACGTCCAGCCGGGCGCCGCCTGGAGCGCGAGCGCGAGCGAGCCCGCGGCGAACGGGGTCGCCATCGAGGTGCCGCTGTGCACGATGTAGCCGGCCGTGGTGTTCGCGTTCGCCGCGTCGATCGAGACCCCGGGCGCGACGATGTCCGGCTTCATGTCGCCGGCGAACGTGTCGCCTCCGCGGCTGGAGAAGTACGCGAGGTAGACGCCGTCGCTGTGGTTCGGGGCGCCCGGCGCCGCCGACCAGTCCGACGAGGCACCAACCGTGATCGCGTCGGCGGCGGCGCCGGGCGCCCCGATCGAGTCGGGCCCGTCGCCCGAGTTGCCCGCCGCCGCCACCACGATCTTGCCGTCCGCGACGGCCGCGTTCGCCGCCAGGCTGAGCGCGTCCCCGCCGTCGGAAGGCAGCAGCGTCCCGAGGCTCATCGAGATGATGTCGACCTCCGGGCTCGCCGCGCACCACTCGATCCCCGCGACGATCCCGCTCTCCGTGCCGGAGCCGTCGGCCTTCAGCACCTTGCCGGCCCAGAGTGCGGCGCCCGGCGCCACGCCGCCGAAGCGGGCCGCGTCGGGCCCGCCGACGCCGTCACCGACCGCGATCGAGGCGACGTGCGTGCCGTGTCCGTGGTCGTCGATCGGGGTCACGGCCGACCCCACGAAGTCCGACCACACGATCTGCTTCGAGTCCAGCTGCTCGTGATCCGGGTCCACGCCGGTGTCCAGGATGCAGACGGTGACGCCGGCGCCGGTGAGTCCGTACGCGGTCCGGGCCGCATCGACGCCGTAGTCGGCGCGAGAGGAGTCCATCGTCACGCGCACGACCGCGTCGTGATCGATCCGAACCACGCCGGGCGTCCGCGCCAGGCGGCGGATCTGCGCCTCGGTGAGGCGAGCCGAGAAGCCGTCGATGATGCCGAGGTGCCGGGTGGCACGGAACCGGCCGATCGCCCGGTGCAGCTCTCGAACGCTCAGCGTCCCATCCGTGGCGACGACGACCGACTGTCGGGTGCCCGGCCCCGTCCTGCGGAGCCGGCGCTCGAGCACGTCGTCGGTGCGATCGCCGTCGGTGTCTTGGAGGCGGACCCGTCCCGTATGCCGGTCGGCCGAACCGGACGACGCGTTCGCGGTGATCGACGGGAGCAGCACGAGGCTCGCCGTGATGAGGCCGATCAGGATGCGACGCATCTGCAGGGAACCCTCCTTCCCGGGTTGGGCTGAGGGTGGGACCGCTGCGCCGCTTCGTCAATCGGGCGAACGGTCGCACCCGAGCGTCCCGTCGCCATCACCCAGACGGCCGAGGGGCGATCGAGATGATTGGGCCAGGGCCCTCCGGGGAATGTGGGTGGGAACGTTCACCAGCGCGATCGGAGGACCACCGATGGATCAGGACCGATTCCGGACGCTCCTCGAGCAGGAGCGGAGCAGACTGACGGAACTGCGGGGCAGCCTCGCGGAGGCGACCGAGGACGTCGAGCGGAACCCGACGGGCGACCCATCCGCGGGCGGGCACGTGGCCGACGCCGGCTCGGAGATGTTCGAGCGATCCCGTGACCTGTCGATCGTCGAGGACATCGATTCCCAGCTGGCCGACATCGATCACGCGACGGCCCGGCTCGCTATCGGCGAGTACGGGACGTGCGAGGCGTGCGGCCGTCCGATCGCCCCGGCGCGTCTGGAAGCTCGCCCGGCGGCGCGGTTCTGCATCGAGGATCAGCAGGGCGCAGAGCGCGACGTCCACGTCCGTTGACGGGGTAGAGCCGATCGAACGCGGGTAGGGGTGAAGCAGGAGGTGGTGCGCGATGCCCGACGAGCGACCCAGCGTCAAGAACGAGGATCAGTACGAGGCCCTGCGCGACAAGGGGATGTCCAAGGCGCGCGCGGCCCGGATCGCGAACTCTCCCGGTGCGTCCAAGCGCGGCGGCGAGCGATCCGGCTCGGGCACTCGACGCCGGACCTCGAAGCAGGGCGGAACGACGGCCCAGAAGAAGGCCGCCGGCCGCAAGGGCGGGAAGGCGACGGCTCGGAAGCGCGGGTCGTGAGCAGGACCCCGGGCCTCTCGGTCGTTCGGATCACGGCGGACGGCCCGCTCGTCGTCCGCGGTCCGATCCTCCTGGTGGACGAGCGGGGCCGGAGCGTCCCGCTCCGCCGCCGCGTGAACGCGCTCTGCCGATGCGGCCGCTCGACCCGGCAGCCGTTCTGTGACGGCACGCACAAGGTCGTCCCGTTCAGCCCACGGACGTGCGGAACCGACGACGAAGCTCCCGCGGGGGGGTCGCCGCTCGCCGGATGACCGTGCCGGCGTAGGGACACCCGCCGCCGAAGACGCGGCGGCCGAAGGCCAGCCAGCTGAGGATCGCTCGCTCGACGACCCAGAGCGGAGCGAGCCACGGAGACACGGGATCGAACACCCGCCGGCCGCCGCGCCGGATCCGACCGACGCTCGCGGCGAGGACGACCGAAGCAGCGCCGACGGCGAGCAGCGCGGGCCGGCGCCGGGCGACGGCGACCGCGAGGGGCGCCGTCGCGAGGAACGCCGCGAACCGGACCGGTTGCGCCCAGTCGTCGTAGGCCTGGCGAGGACGCTGCTCGAGGAACCGGGCGAGGGTCGGCGGGCGTCGCCGGACGAACAGGTCGGGCGCCTCCACGACCCGTCCGCCGGCGGCCGCGACGGTCCGGACCAGCTCGAGGTTCTCGAACAACACGTCGCCGTCGTAGCCGCCGATCGAGCGCAGGAACGATCGACGGACCCCGAGGGTGCCCGGATGATCGCTCGCGACCGAGCGATTCAGGAGTATCCGGGCGGTGTCCCACCGCGCGTGCCACGGGAGCGGATCGAAGTGGTTCTGCGGACGCACCAGGTCGGCGCCCGCGAGCAGCGCCTCGAGGCGCGCCAGGGCCTCGTCGTCGTAGCGGACGTCGTCGTCCGCCACGACGACGAGGTCGCGGCGCGCCACCCGAAGCCCGGTGAGCACACCGACGACCTTGCCGTTGCGGCAACGGATGTCCTCGTCCGGAGGGACGTGCGTCGCGTGCGCCGACCATCGCTCGTGATGGGAGCGGAACGCCTCGGGATCGGACCCGTCGACGACGATCACCTCGGCGCGCTCCGAGAGCCATCGGAGGTAGTCGGTGAGCTCGCCCGGAGGAGCGTCCCCGGGACGCGTGCGGATCGGCAGGACGTAGGAGAGCGACGTCATCGGCTCGCCGACGGCGCGGCGAGCAACGACGATCGTCCGGATCCCCACGCGTCGAGGATCGCTCCGGAGGAGCGATCCTCGACGAGCGACAGCGCGGACGCACCGAACACGACGTCGGCGGCGAGCGCCGGCTCCTCGGCCGCCACGAGCGCCGCTAGGTCCTCCGCGAGCACCTCATGGAGGGCGTCGGCTTCGACGTGCTCGTCGAAGAACCTCGTCGCAGGCTCGGCGAAGCCGAGCCGGCGGAGCCCGTTCGCGTAGGCGCGGTTCGGCAGGCTCGAGGTCATCTCGAAGAGCGCCAGGTGGCCGATCAGGGCGCCGCGCAGACGCCGGTGCAGACCGAAGAGGCTGATCAGGTTCACCGTCGCCAGGGTCGTCCCGGGAAGGCGCTCCACGTACGCGCCGTACGTACCGTCCAGGCCGGCCGCGATCATCGTGGTCCGGAACAGCTCTGCGTGCATCCACGCCGGGTCGCCGCTGCCGTACTCGTCGTACTGGATCTCCATCAAACCGGTCTTCGCCGCGCCCGTGAGTCGCGGGATGCCCCACGAGTGCGGATCCGCCTCCTTGAGCTGGTAGGCCGACCGGTGGATCAGGAGCTCGCGGACCTGTTCGATCGTGGCCCGTCGCTCGACGAACGTCGAGAGCGACCCCTCCGTCGGAGGAGCCGCCAGCCCCCGGAGCGTTTCGCGAACGTCGCGCACATCCACCGAGCGATCGTCCGCCCGCCGCCGGAGCCCGTCCTCGAACGCCGTTTCGAGCTCGCGGCGGAACGCGAGCACACGCGGCTCCCACTCGAACCGGTCGGGGACGCCCGGCAGCCCGCGGTAATGGAGCTCGTAGGCGAGGTACAGCGCGGACTGGAGATCGTCATCCGCGAGCGGGTCGAGGACCGGCGGCAGGTCCGTCCCGTCCAGGGGCTCCCCCGCGAGGAGGCGCCCCAGCGCGGCGCCGATCGGCCCGTGAGCCGCAGGGATCGTCGGCGCCGGAGGGACCTCCCGAACGGGGCGCGCGCTCATCGCGGTGCTCACCCGGACGGGATACCCGGTGCCCGGTGGCTCTACTCCCCCGGGGTTCGGACGCCCGCGGCGCCGGTCCGGGGGCTCTCGGACCTGGGCTCGAGCGTGTAAACCGCGTACCCCTGCTGGATCACCGCCTGGGCGACGTTCCGTACCGGGATCCCGCCGGGCGTTCGGCCTCGCTCGATCCCGCGGTGCGCGTGACCATGCAGCACCAGATCGACCCGATGGCGATCG
>Ga0114129_10009389_pt1 | contig 13944 bp, 13 predicted proteins | sample RhiMetdeltSRZDD1_FD_80071 | JGI IMG/M metagenome (GOLD analysis project Ga0114129, IMG submission 80071) | Populus rhizosphere microbial communities from Tennessee, USA - Rhizosphere MetaG P. deltoides SRZDD1 (version 2) (version 2) | ecosystem: Host-associated > Plants > Roots > Rhizosphere >...
CTCTCGATCGCGTCGAGAACGGCGCAGATCGCGGCGGAGGCGAGCGCGTTGCCGCCGAACGTCGAGCCGTGGTCTCCCGGCACGAAGTGCGATGCGGCCTCTTCCGTCGCGAGGACCACGCCCGCCGGCATCCCGCCGGCGACGCCCTTAGCGAGCGTCACGACGTCGGGCCGGACGCCGGCATGCTCGAACGCGAACATCTTCCCGGTGCGCCCGATGCCGGTCTGGACCTCGTCGAAGAGGAGGAGCAGATCGTTCCCGTCGGCGAGCGCGCGCAGGCCCGGGAGGTATCCGGTCGAAGGCGTGAGGATGCCGCCCTCTCCCTGAACGGGCTCGACCAGGATCGCGACCGTCGCCGGAGTGATTCCCCGGCGCATTGCTTCGAGGTCGTCGTAAGGGACGAACCGGAAGCCGGCCGGCATCGGCTCGAAACCCAACCGGTAACGGGCGTTTCCAGTGGCCGCGAGAGTTGCCAGCGTACGCCCGTGGAACGAGTTGTCTGTCACCAGGATCTCGTGGGCCTCCGGCCCCTTCACCGCTTTCCCGCGCTTCCTGGCGAGCTTGATCGCGGCCTCGTTGGCCTCCGCGCCGCTGTTGCAGAAGAACGCGCGGGGAAGTCCGGCGAGAGCGGTGAGCCGCCGCGCCGCTTCGACCTGCTCCGGGATTTGGTAGAGGTTCGAGACGTGCATGTAGCGCGCCGCCTGCTCGGAGATCGCGCGGACGAGCGCGGGGTGGGCGTGGCCGAGGCTCGACACCGCGATCCCGCCGATGAAGTCCAGGTATTCCCGACCCTCCAGGTCGAAGAGCCGGACGCCCCGTCCGCGCGAGAAGGCGACCGGCGCGCGCTTGTAGTTGCGGAAGAGGACGCGGTCTGCTTCCCGGATCACCGAGGCTGTGCCGGCGAGCTCGCGTTTCTCCGTCATGCCTGGGAGGCCAGCGCCAGAGAGTCGGGCGCGACGGGGTGGATCATCGTGCCGACGCCAGACCGCGTGAAGAGCTCGAGAAGGAGCGAGTGCGGCGTCTCCGCCCCGACGATGTGTGCGGAGGGAACGCCTCCTTCGACGGCCGAGAGTGCGGCTTCGACTTTCGGGATCATGCCGCGGGAAACGACGCCGCCGGTCACGAGAGTTCGCGCTTCCTCCGGCGAAAGCTCGGAGAGGAGCTCGCGACCCCCCGGGATCTCCCGATAGATCCCGGGGACGTCGGTCAGGAGGACCAGCTTGTCGGCGCGCATGGCCACGGCGAGCGCGGCGGCCGCCGTGTCGGCGTTCAAGTTGTACGCCCGTCCGTCGGGCCCGACGCCGAGCGATGCGACGACGGGAAGGAAGCCTTCTCCGAGCAGGACTTCCACGATGCGCGGCTCGACCCGGTCGACCTCACCGACGAAACCGAGCTCGAGAGCGCGCCCGTGGGGCTTCGCGTGCAGAACCCGCGCGTCTTTCCCGGAGACGCCGACGGCGCGCCCGCCGGCGTGCGCGATCAGATTCACCAGCCGCTTGTTCACGGCGCCGCCGAGAACGCGCTCGACGATCTCCATCGTCTTCGCGTCGGTCACCCGGAGTCCGTCCACGAATTGCGAGGATCCTCCCGCACTCTCGATCTCGCGGGTGATCTCCGGGCCGCCGCCGTGCACGAGGATCGGCCGGACTCCCGCCTCCTGGAGCAGGACCAGGTCCTCGGGAACCGTCCCCGTCGCCGCGGAGTCGACGGCGCTGCCGCCGAATTTGACGACGACCGTCTTGCCCCGCCACGCCGCGACGTAGCGGAGCGCCTGCGCGAGCGAAGACCCGATCGCATCGGGATTGGCCGAGAAGCCGTTCCAGGTTCCGCTCATGTCGTGTAGCTGCCGTTGATCCGCACGTACTCCTCCGAGAGGTCGCAGGTCCACACGCGCGCGGCGCCGGTCCCGACGCCGAGTCGGATCCGGATCGCAATTTCCTTTTCCTCGAGCGCGGCCGCAGCGGCGTCCCACACGCCCGGGAGGCCCAGCCCGCCGCGGACGACCGCGAGCTCTCCGAAGAACACGTCCGTCGTCTCCTCGGCCATCTCGACGCCGGAGCGCCCCAGCGCCGCCAGGATCCTTCCCCAGTTCGGCTCGCCGCCGTGGAGAGCGGTCTTGACCAGCAGCGAGTTGGCGACCGTCATCGCAGCCTGGTGCGCCTCCCCGGGGGAGACCGCTCCGTCGACCGCGATCGAGACGAGCTTCGTCGCGCCCTCTCCGTCGAGCACGACCATGCGCGCGAGCTCCGACGCGACCGCGGTCAAACCCGCCGTGAAGCGGGAGAGCGACTCGCCGTTCGTGATCGGAGGGCCGCCGGCGCGGCCGTTCGCGAGCACGAGAAGCGTGTCGTTCGTGCTCGTGTCGCCGTCGACGGTGATCGAGTTGAACGACTCGGCGACCGCGCGCGTCAACGCAAGCCGCAGAACGGCGGGGGGCAGGGCCGCGTCGGTCGTCAGGAAGCAGAGCGTGGTCGCGAGGTTCGGATGGATCATGCCCGCGCCCTTCGCCATTCCTCCGATCGTCACCTCGACTCCATCGATCTCGAGAAGGACTGCGCAGGTTTTCGGGAAGCTGTCCGTCGTCCGGATGGCTTCCGCGGCGGCGCTTCCTCCGCCGGCGGAGAGATCGAGGGCGGCGCGCGGGATGCCCCGGCGAATGGCGTCCATGGGAAGGGGAACGCCGATCACGCCGGTCGACGCGACGAGAACCAGTTCGGCGCCGAGCTCGAGCGCCTCGCCGGCGATCCGCGCCATCTCGGCAGCGTCGGCGAGTCCGGGTTCGCCGGTGCACGCGTTGGCGTTGCCGCTGTTGACGACGATGGCCTGAGCTCGTCCCGGGGCGATCGCGCGCTGCGTGTACCGGACCGGCGCGGCTTTCACCTTGTTCGTCGTGAAGACGCCGGCCGCGGAGGCGGGGACCTCCGAGACGAGGAGCGCGAGGTCCGGCTTCTCCCGTTTGACCCCGCTGTGGATTCCGGCCGCGCGGAAGCCCTTCGGGCTCGCGGCGTTTCCCTCCGTGTGGGTGATCGTTGCGGCGTCCGTCAGGGTCTCGGCGGATCTTTTCGTCATGGATACATCCCGGCCGCCCAGAGACCTTCGGTCTCCGGGAGGCCGAACATCAGGTTCATGTTCTGGATCGCCTGGCCGGCAGCGCCCTTGACGAGGTTGTCGATCGCCGAGACGACGACCGCCAGGCCGCGCTGCCCGTCGACGCGCACGGCGACGTCGCAGAAGTTCGAGCCGAGTGTCGCTTTCGTCTGAGGAAGGTCGTGCTCGAGAACGCGGACGAAAGGCTCTCTCGCGTAGGCTGCCCGATAGAGCGCGACCAGGTCGGAGGCGTCGAGCGTCTCCGCGAGCGGCGCATAGCACGTTGCCAGGATCCCGCGGGTCATCGGCGCAAGGTGCGGGGCGAAGTACACGGACACCGGGCTCCCGGCCTCCGCGAACGTCTGCTCCATTTCCGGGCCGTGCCGGTGCTCGCCCAGCTTGTACGGCTTCACGTTCTCGTTGACCTCGGAGAAGTGCGTCGCCGCGGAGGGATTGCGCCCCGCGCCGGAGACGCCCGACTTCGCGTCCACGATCACGGGTCCGCGAACGTGACCGCTCGCCAGCAGCGGGAGGAGCGCGAGCGCCGCTGCTGTGGGATAGCAGCCGGGATTGGCGACGAGTCGCGCGGACCGCACCTTCTCCCGGTTGGCTTCGGGCAGCCCGTAGACCGCCTCGGTCAGGAGGCCCGGGGCTCCGTGGTCGGAGCCGTACCACCGGGCGTAGGTCGCCACGTCCTTCAAGCGGAAGTCGGCCCCGAGGTCGATGACCCGCGCAGCGCCTTCGAGGAGGATCGGAACCGCCTCGATTGCGGCGCCGTGGGGAAGCGCGAGAAAGACCACGTCGGAGTCCTCTCCCATCTGTCGCCAGCCGGTGCCGTTCAGCGTGTGGTCGGCGAAGCCCCGCAGGTTGGGAAAGACGTCCCCGAGCGGACGGCCCTGCTCGCGGAACGCCGTCAGATGCACGACCTCGACGCGCGGGTGATGCGCAAGCCAGCGCACGAGCTCTCCGCCCGCGTACCCCGACGCCCCGGCCACGCTCACACGGATCCGTTCCATCTGCATATTTATACAGAGAGGCGGATTTAATTGCAACCGGTCACGCCGGCCCTCTCCCGGGAGGAGAGGGAGAGGCCGGTCAAGCCTGTTCGGGCTCGAGCGACGGCACCCCGGCCGGCGTTGCAGCGAGTCGCCGCTCCTCCTCCGCCAGGAGGGCCCGCAGCGCTTCGAGGTCTTCTTCGGTGGAGTCGGCCAGGCCGGCGAACGGCGCTTCGGCAAGCGCATCGCGGTACGGCAGCGACGCGATCCCGCCGTCGCGCAGGGCGTCCAACAGCCCGCGAGTCGAGAATGCGTCGAAGGAGGAGTGGAGCCGGCGCAGGACGGTAACCTCGTCGCCCGGCTCCAGGAGGGCAGCCCGTACGGCGGCGAAGGCCCCCATGTCGCCGAGCGCCTCTTCCAGCAGGTCGGCGCGGAAGAACGGATTTTCCCGCGGAAGCGCGGACAGTGGCGCTGCGAGGTCGGGCCCTCGCCGCGCGATCGCGCCGAGCACGCGAATCCAGGCGGCGAGGTGGGCATAGACGAGCGGATGATGGAGACGAAATGAGTTCTCGACGCCGCGCTTGCCGACGAGAACCGAGAGCGCCTGCCCGGTGGAGGTCGGAACGCGCGTCGAGATCCTGCCGGCGAGCAGGATTGGACTTCCCGCCAGTCGCTCGATCGCGCCGATCTTCGCGAGATCGTTCAAGATCGTGAAATCCTCGATCTCCTTCTTCTTCGGAAACCCGCGAACCTGCGCGTACGCGGAAGCCCGGATCGCGAGGCACGACCCCATGCTCTGGTAGGCGTACGGCGACCCGGCCCACGCCAGGCCGAGCGTCTGGTAGCGGAGCGAGATCTCGTACAGGCGACCGGCGCGGGCGAGCGGTTCCTCTTCGGAGAACCGGTGCTCGAAGAAATAAATCGCCGCGGTGCGGTCCGCCCCGACTGCGGCAACCTGCTCGAAGTAGTCGCCGGGCAGAACCGTGTCGGCATCGGTCGCATGGATCCAGGGCGATGCGATGCGGCCCGCCGCGCGGAGGCGAAGGACGAGATCGCACCCGATTTTTCGAGCCAGGCCGATGCCCTGCCCGGCCGGCAAAAAGCGGCCCGGCGCGGAGCGGTCGATGACGAGCATCCGGCCGTGGGGTTGATCGAAAAGATGAGCCGGCGGATCCGTGGAAACGGTCCGGGACGGAGCGAAGATTCGGGCGACCTCTTCCAACGCCGCCCGGTTCGCGTGGTGGACTTCCGGGGGCGAATCCGCCCGCGCGTTGACGACGACGACGAGGAGCACGGGCCCCATGGGACCGGCCGGAACGGAGCGGAGTGTTTCGAGGAGGCTCTCGTTCTCGGCATACGCCGGGATCTCGAGCGCGTGTCCAAAACTTTCGTCGATGGAATCCGCGAGGGCCGCTTCGGGCTCGGCGTCGCGAGCGAGATATTCTGAGACGGTCTTCGTCACCGTCGCCGCGGATCAGCCTCCGCTGACCGCGGGCAGAATCGCGATCTCGCAATCCTCCGGAATCGGGGTTGCGAGCCCGTCGCCGAAACGGACGCAGTCCGCGCCGACGAAGAGGTTGACGTGCGGCCGCACTTCGCCGCGCTCGTCGAGAACTCGCCGCGCAATGCCCGGATATTTCGCGCCGAGCGCGTCGAGCGCCTCGGCAAGCGTTCGGGGCGAGCTTTCCAGGTCGACCCGGGAACGGCCCTCGGCGAAATCGCGCAGCGGGCCGGGCACGAAGAAATGGACCGGCATCAGGCCGCCTTCTTCCGCCGCCGCCGCTCGCCAGCCCGGGGTCTTGCTGCCGGCACCCGGGCCCGCGCCTTTGCACGGCCGCGCACCGTCACGGCGCGGACGCACGTTATGGCCGGAAGATTTTCCGCGAGCTGGGACCAGCTCTCTCCCTCGTCGCGCGAACCGTAGAGGCGTCCGTCCCGCGTCCCGAAGTACACGCCCACCGGGTCCTCGCGGTCGACGGTGAGCGCATCGCGCAGGACCGTGTCGTAGCAGTCCTCCTGGGGGAGGCCGCGGGCGAGCGGCTTCCACGACCGGGCTCCGTCGCGCGTTCGATACACGCGCAGCTTCCCTTCCGGCGGGCAGCGAAACTCGTCCGACTGGAGCGGGACGATGTAGACCGTCTCCGTGTTGCGCGGATGGATCGCCATCGCGAAGCCGAAGTCGGACGGAACTCCGCCTGCCGCTTCGCGCCACGTGTCGCCAGCGTCGTCCGATCGGTAGAGCCCGAAGTGGTGCTGCAGGAACAGGCGGTCGGGCTTCGACGGATGCCGCACGACCTTGTGGACGCACTGTCCGAACTCCGGGTCCTTCTCCTTTAAGAAGTAGGCCTGGATGCCGCGGTTTCTCGCCTGCCACGTTTTGCCGCCGTCGTCGGTGCGGTACACGCCGCCGGTGGACGTCGCGATCGTCAGGCGGTCCCGCCGCGCCGGATCGGTCAGGATCGTGTGGAGACAGAGCCCGCCGCCTCCCGGCATCCAGCGCGGCCGGTGCGGATGGTTCCAAAGCCCCTCGTTCAGAGACCAGCTCTCCCCGCCGTCCCGCGACTCGAACAGAGCGGACGGCTCGACTCCGCAGAAGAGCCGATCCGGCTCGTCGTCTAAACCCGGCTCGATCTGCCAGACGTTCGCGAGCGAGGCCCCCGAGGCTTCCGGAAAGGAGATCCGCGGCACTTCCGGGCGGCTCCAGCGGCGGCCGAAGTCGTCGCTCGCGCAGAGCTCCGCCCCCCAGTGAAGACTCTTGGGCGCCGCCCAGATTCGATGGCGACCCTCCCGTCCGTCGTAGGCCATCGCATAGACCGACCTGCCCGCGAAGTGCGGGCCGCCGACGTCCCACTTCCGCCGCGAGCGGTCGGAGCGGAGGAGGAAGGCGCCCTTGTTCGTTCCGACGAGAATCAGAATGTCTCCGTCGCGAGCGGAGATGGGTTTCGCGGAGATCGCCGGACGGGCAGGCACGCGCGGATGCTAGACGCTCTGTTGCGGACGCTCGACGCGGCCGGTAGAGAGCAAACAGCCGCGGTTCACCATCCCATGGCGTTTACGCATGGACGAATGCTACTCCTTCGTCCACGACCGAAAAAGTGCCTCGACTTTTTTCCGCAACTCATCGAGCGAGCCGTCGTTGACCAGTACGTCGGCCGCGCGCCGCCGAGCCTGTTCCGGAGAGATCTGCGCCGCCATCCGCCGCCGGGCATCGTCGGGATTTCCGCCTTTTCCGCTCCAGCGCTCGATCCGTTCTGCTTCCGGCGCGACGACCAACAGCACCCGGTCATAGCGGCTCTCGGTCGCGGCCTCGAGGAGCTGGGACGCCTCGGCGACGGCGACGCGCGCGCCTTTTCTCCGGGCTTCTTCGAACAGCCGTTCGATCTCGGCGCCCACCATCGGATGAATCCGCGACTCGAGCGCATGACGCTTCTCCGGGTCCGCGAAAACGATCCTCGCGAGTTTCGTCCGGTCGACCGCCCCCCGGGAGTCGAGGATCTCGGTCCCGAAGAGCTCCGCGGCAGCCGCCTCTCCGGGCCCGCCCGGACGGTACAAGTCGGCGACGATGCGATCCGCGTCGAAGACCGCGGCGCCGAGCGTGGAGAAATGCGCCGCGACCGTCGACTTGCCCGACGCGAGACCGCCGGTCAGACCGATTCGAAGCACGAATCAGGGAACCGGCGCGCGAACGACTTCCCCCGCCTTCATCACGAAATCCACGCGCGACAGGACGCCGACGTCCTTCAGAGGATCTCCGGGGACCGCGACGAGGTCCGCCCAAGCGCCCTTCTCGACGACCCCGATCTTTCCCGTGAGTCCCAGGAGCTCCGCGGCGACCGTCGTCGCGCTGCGAACGGCTTCGAGAGCCGACATTCCGACGCGGACTTCGTGCTCGAACTCGCGGGCCTGGTTGATCTCGGTCCAGGGGAAGCCGCCGGCGTCGGTCCCGAAAGCGATCTTCACGCCGGCCTTCCGGCAGTTCGCGATCGATCGCGCATGCGACTTCGGGATTTCCGCCCAGATCTGCCGACCTTCTTTCGCGCGGGGCTCCGCCACGTACGCGGTGACCGTCAGCGTTGGGGAGAGAAAGATCCCCCTGCGCGCCATCTCGCGCGCGAGCTCCGGCCGGATCGAATCGCCGTGCTCGATCGAGTCCACTCCCGCTTCGACCGCGATTCGCGCGCCGGTATCGGAGGTCGCGTGCGCCGCCACCTTCGCGCCGCGCGAGTGGGCCTCGGACACGACCGCCGCGAGCTCCTCCTTCGTCCAGTTCGGCGGAGAATCGATGTAGCCGTCCGACGTCGTCCGGAGCCCGCCGGTGTTCGCGTAGATCTTGACCCAGTCCGTTCCGTAGGAGAGCTGTTCCCGGACGGCGCGGCGGCAGCCGTCCGCGCCGTCGCAGAGCTGCACGCCGGTGGGAAACTTCCAGGCGGGACGGAAGTGGAGAATCGGATACGTCCCCGTCGTCGACAGGGCGGGTCCGGCGACCTGGAGACGGGGCCCCGGGATCACTCCCTCGTTGACCGCGTCGCGCAGCGCCACGTCGTCGTAGGAGGCGCCTTCGGTCTCCAGGTCGCGGAGCGTGGTGAAGCCGTGTTCGACCGCGATCTTGAGCGCGCGCACGGCCCGCGCCACCCGGTGCGCCGGGTATTCCTTCAGGATCTGCTGCTCGTACTCGGCCTGCGTCGCGTCTCCCTGCAGGAGCACGTGAGTGTGAGTATCGATCAGACCGGGCAGGAGAGTCCGATCGCCGAGGTCGATCACGCGGGCGCCGGCGGGTGCCTCGCGCGCGACGTCCTCGACGAGCCCGCCCCGGACGACGACGACGGGCCGGTCGACGTATCGGCCGGTTTTCACGTCGAGGAGGCGGGCGGCTTTCACGGCGATGGGCGGCGCGTCCGGCGGAGTGGCAGCGAGAGAGTCAAACAGGAGCGTCGCCAGCGCGGCGAAAGCGAGCGCCGTCTTCACAGTCGTTGAGAAGATCTTATCGGAGCTCGCGCGCGTGACGGAGGCCGCGCTCGTATCCGCGACGGAAATCGTGGTTCCCGAAATGCCCGGGATGGAGATCCCGCAGGTCGTTCGAAGCCTCTTCGTAGCCGCGGCCGCGAAACCGGGGCCGCATCGCTGCTTCGAAACCTCGACGGTAGGCGGGCTCCGCATCCGAAAAGCTCGCCCCGTCGCGTTCGTAGTCGGCCCGCTCGGCCTCGCGGATCCCGACCCACCAGCTCTCCCGCGCGGCGTCCAGGCTTTCCGCCCCCTCGGCCTCGAGCGCCGCCCGCGTGCGGGCCACCTGATCCTCTTCGACCAGCGCGAAGACGACCGAATGACCTTTTCTCAACGCGTCTTCGTAGAGGTAGAGCTCGTCCTTCGGGAGACCGCGGGAGAGTTTTTCTTCGAGCGCGCCGCCGGCGATTGCGCCGCCGACCGCCCCTCCCGCGCCGAAGAGCGCGAAGGCGAGCACGCCTGTCGCGACGACCGGCCCCACACCGGGGATGAGAAGACTCGCCGCCGCCATGCCCGCCGCGCCGCCGACCACGCCGCCGACGGCCTTGCCCATGCCGGACCCCTCGGTCTCGGTCGTCGCAACGCGGGAATGAATTTCCGTCTCCGAGCTGGCCGGGGTGAGAACGCTCACGCTCTCGCGCGAGACGCCTTCCCGGACCATGGCCTCGGCGGCACGCCTGGCCGGCTCCGCTTTACGGAAGATTCCGACGACCGACTCCACGACGGGGAGTCTAGCTCTCCGCCTCGGTCGGCTCCCAGAGATCGAGGACACGTTCCGCTTTGCTGCGCGGGGTGCGGAGGTCCTCCGGCCCGGCGATATCGTCGCCGGATGCGTACGTCTCGAGCCGGTTCTCGACGTTGACGACCCCCGACACGCCGAGGACGGCATAGAGGACATCGCCGAGCTCGCTCACCACGACCGGCCCGGAGAGCGTCACGGTCCCGCCGACCGCCGTAACGTCGACTCTGCCCGGATTCGAGACCAATCGGCCGAGCTCGGCGCGCACGCGCTCCTCCAGCACCGCGTCGTCGACCCGCTCCGACCTCGTCAGCGCCTTCACTTCGGCCGCCACGCCGCGGGCGCGGTTTCTCCAGTCCCGCGAGCGCGCGCCGAGAGTGCCGCTCGCGCGGTTCACTGCCCGAACCGCCTTGTCACGGACGAGAGCGCGGCGCCTCTTCCCGCGCTCCGGATCGAGCACGTACATCAGGGCCGCCCCGAGCCCGAGCCCGCCGATCAGCATTCCCACGGTCCGGATCGCTGCATCGCTGTCTTTCAAAAACTTCATTCGAGGTCCTCCACCAGAAAGATTTGAAAGAAGGATGTCGAGCAAGAAGCAGGCCAGAGAAAGAAGTGCGGCGCCGCGGAGGAGGAGCGCGGGATCTCTAACCGCGCCCGTGGATTCGCATGCTGACGAGCTCGTCGACCGTCACTGCCGGCTCGCGCTCCTTGACTCTCCGCGCAAATTCGGTCGTGACGCCGTGAATGCGCATCGAAACGAGGTCGGCCACGGAAACGTCGCGGAATCCGATGTCGCGGATCTGACGAACGAAGTCGGGCGTCACTCCGTGGATCCGCATTGCGACGAGGTCGTCGGGCGAGAGCCGCTCATAGCCGAGCCGGCGGAGCTCCCGCGCGAACTCGGGCGTCGCTCCGTGGATCCGCATCGCGACGAGGTCGTCGGCGGAGAGATGTTCGTAACCGAGCGAACGGAGCTCGCGGATGAACTCCGGGGTCGCGCCATGGATCCGCATCGCGACGAGGTCGTCGGCGGAGAGATGTTCGTAACCGAGCGAACGGAGCTCGCGGATGAACTCCGGCGTCGCTCCGTGGATCCGCATCGCGACGAGGTCGTCGAAGGGCAACCGCGAGTAGCCGAGCTCGGCCAGCCCGCGGATGAACGATCGTCCGATGTCGTGGATCGCCATCGTGTAGAGGTCGTCCTCGGAAAGCGAGGCGTAGCCGAGAGCGCCCATCTCCTTGGCGAAGTCCGGGTTCGGCTTGAAAAAGAACCGGCCCGCGCCGCCGGAGGAGTCGAGCTGACCTTCGAAGGTCACGGATCCGGCGTCGCGCACGAGCTCGAACCGGGCCGGTGAGGAGGTCGACGACGCAGGTCGCACGAGTCCCAGGAACGACGAGCTCGGGTAGGAATTCGAGTGGTTGGAGTTTGCCCGCTTCGTCGTCAGCTGGACGCGGTCCCCGCCCCGATCGAAGTCGAGCATCCAGCGACCGGCGACCTCCGCTCCGGCCACCCGCGGAAAGAGGAGAGCTCCGGCGCTCAGGGAGAGCGCGAAGATCACGCCGCGGGCCACGAATCGAATCCGTTCTTCATTTCTCATCGTCTCGATCCTTTCCACAAAGGCGCCTTTCGATCATCTCGTCCAACGGGAGCCGCCGGCCCGCGCGGCCGTTCTCCTTTCGAATGGTCTCGACCGAGATCCCGTGGACCCGGAGGGCGACGAGATCGTCCGGGGACGGTTCGTCGTAGCCGAGCGCCCGAACGTCCCGGACGAGCTCGGGAGTGACTCCGTGGACGCGGAAGGCGACCGCGTCGTCGCCAGAAAGGCCGGAAAGCCCGAGGGACTTCATCTCGCGGACGAACTCGGGCGTGACGCCGTGAATCCGGAAGGTCACCAGATCGTCGAGCGAGTCCGGCGTGATCCCCGCCGCGCGGATCCCGGCCCCGAACTCGGGCGTCACACCGTGGATTCGAGCGGACACGAGATCCTCGAGGGACGGATGCGGGTAGCCGAGGCGCGTCCACGCCGCGGCGTCGGGCGGGTCGACTCCATGGATCCTCGCCGAAACGGCATCGTCCGCGGAAAGGTGCTCATACCCGGCGGCGCGGAGGCTCTCGACGAAGGCGGCGTCGACGCCATGAATCCTCATCGCCAGAACGTCATCGGGGGACAGCTTCCCGAGACCGAGCTTCGAGAGGCGCCGAACCGACTCCGGTGTGACGCCATGGATCTTGAACGCGACGTGCTCGTCGAGGGAACGCTTTCCGAAGATCCCGTTCATCTCCGCGATGTCTTCGGGCGTCACGCCGTGAATTTCGAGAGCGAGGATGTCCTCCGGCACCGCGCGGTCGTATCCGAGCGCGGCGACGGCGTGGACGAACTCGGCCGTGACGCCGTGATCGCGGAACGCGTCGAGCTGCTCGGCGGTCAAGACCCGGCGCGAGGGGGGATTCATTCTCTTGAGCCCTCGGGAGGTGCGTTTTGTAGGCGCCGCCGGAGCCGACACGACGGCGTCGGCGGGACCCGGCTCTGCGACGGAAACGAAGCCTCCCGAACCCGAATCCGAACCGAGGACCTCTGGCTCTCCCGAGCCCGACGGTCCGACGCGGGCCGCGGCGCCCAGAACGAACAGGAGGATGAGAGCGACCGCTCCGGCGAGCCACGCGGAGGGGCGCTCCGCGGTAGCGGGAGCGTCGCGCAGCAGTCGGCCGACGCGCTTCCAGAGGTCTTGACCGCCGGCCGCGACGGCGAGCGCCGGTGCCGCCCCGCGCATCTCCTCCAGGCGCACGAGCGCCCGCGCGTAGGACCGCGCGTCGCCCGTGGCCGAGATCGCGAGGTCGTCGCAGCAGTGCTCGCGTTCGGCGCGGATGCGGCCGGACACCCACCAGACTGCCGGGTGGTAGAACAGCAGCGTTTCCGCGACCGCCTGGAGCAGGTTGACCAGATAGTCGTGCCGTCTTATGTGCGCGAGCTCGTGCGCGATCAGGGCTTCCAGCCCGCGGGTCGGCAACCCCGTGAAGACGCTCGCCGGGAGAAGGATCGCGGGTCGAAAGAAGCCGATCGCAGTCGGAACTTCGACGAGCGCGGACTCCAATAACCGGACGGGCCGTGTGATGCGCAGCCTCGCAGCGAGGTGCGACAGAATCTCCTGCCATTCGGGAGCGGCCGGTCGCGTACCGCGTCGGGTGAGGTGGTTGGCCGTGCGCAGCCCTCCCAGGAACCGGAGGGACAGAACGAGGACGCCGGCGAACCAGACGGAGAGCGCCCAGGGCCGCGCCGCATCGACCCGACTCGCGATCGTGGTCGAGAAGAACCCTTTGGCGATCGCCCGTCTCGAACCGGAGAGTCCGGAAAACGCGGCGGCGTCGGCCGATGGTCCGGCGATCGACGCGGGGGGGTCTGCGGAGCCGGCCGCCGCGAGGGACCATGCCGTCGCAATCGGCAGGGCGAGCATCGTCGCAAGCGCGGCGCACGCGAGCGCGTAACGAATCGGGGGCGGCCGCTTCGCGAGCGAGAGATCCAGGCCGGCAACGACTCCCGCGACCAGAGCTCCCTGCCACAGGAAGTGAAAGAGGGCCCAGCCGAGCGCCGAGAAGAAGTGGCCCGAGAAAAGAGCCGGTGCGGTCATCGCTTCCCCCCCTCGATCTCGTCCAACAGCGCCCGGATTCGATCCAGCTCCTCCGGGGTCGCTTTCCTCGAGGACAGAGCCCGCATCACCAGGCGGGAAGACGAGCCGCCGAACGCCCGGTCGAGCAGGTCTCCGACGATCTGCTGCTCGGTGCGCTCGCGGGGGAGACGGGGCGCATAGCGATGCGCCCGCTCCCTCTCATCGCGGCGGACGAGCCCCTTCTCCGTCATGATCTGGAGGAGCTTCAGGACAGTGGTGTAGCCGGTGGGCTTGCGGGCCTCGAGCGTCTGCTGGACCTCCCGGACCGTGGACGGCCCCGCGTCCCAGAGCACGCTCAGGATCTCGAGCTCCGACTGCGTGGGACGGGGAGGATCCTTCGTCATATCCGTTCCCGGATACGCGAATCTAATACGAAATATTTCGTAAAGGGAAGGAATTTTTCGATCGCATTGCGGAGGATGGGCGCCGAATTTAATTAGGCGAGAATCGCTTTTC
>Ga0114129_10009391_pt1 | contig 13941 bp, 12 predicted proteins | sample RhiMetdeltSRZDD1_FD_80071 | JGI IMG/M metagenome (GOLD analysis project Ga0114129, IMG submission 80071) | Populus rhizosphere microbial communities from Tennessee, USA - Rhizosphere MetaG P. deltoides SRZDD1 (version 2) (version 2) | ecosystem: Host-associated > Plants > Roots > Rhizosphere >...
AAATGCGATCGCTGTTTTTATGAAACCGGTCGTAACTGAACTGGTGCACGGCATACAATACAAACAGACTGAAACAGGCAATGCCTACCGACAGCCCGAAGATATTGATGCCTGTAAGCACCTTTTGCTGCGCCAGGTTGCGGATCGCTATTTTGATGTAGTGTTTGATCATTGAGTTCTATGTTCTTAGTTCTGAGTTCTTAAATCATTGCCAGAAAGGTTTACCAGAAAACATACCGGGTTCATAGCAATTGAACATCAACGAGTTTCATATAATAACCTACGAAGCTGTTCGTTAACAGTACAGCCAGTGTACGGTTTTGATACATAGGGCAGGGGGATCATTCACTACGTAATGCTGCGACCGGATTGGACAGTGCTGCTTTGATCGACTTAAAACTTATTGTGAGCAACGCAACCAATACCGCAATGCAACCTGCAGCAATGAAGATCCAGCCATTTAAATGAATGCGATAGGCAAAGTCCTGCAACCATTGATGCATGGCCCAGTATGATAACGGAAATGCCAGTATACAGGCGATCAGTATCAGTTTTATAAATTGTTTCGACAACATGGCATTGATCTGAACGGCAGTTGCCCCCAGCACTTTGCGTATACCTATTTCTTTGGTGCGTTGTTCAGCAGTGTAGGTGGCCAGGCCAAATAAACCCATGCAGGCCACCAGTATGGTTAAAGCGGCAAAAATATTCAGGATGCGACCGGTTCTTTGTTCTGCCGCATAGGTTTTATTGTATAGCTCGTCCATGAAAGTGTACGAAAACGGTTCCCCGGAATTAAACGTTGCCCATTGTTGTTTCATGAATGCAAGCAAACCCCCAACATCTTTTGTTTTGATCTTTACAATTAAGCCTGTTTCGGGTTTCAATACCATCAATAAAGGGGTAATGGCTTCATGCAGCGACCTGAAGTTAAAATCTTTTACCACGCCGATCACTGTATATGGAACATTATGCCCACGGTCGCTGTTCTCCCTGATTATTCTTTTACCTAGGGCATTGTTTCCCCAGCCAAAAGCTTTTGCTGCTGATTCATTGATGATCATGCCCTGCGAATCGGTTGGCATTGTTGCAGAGAAGTTTCTGCCTGCAACTATTTCCATGCCCAGCGTGGGTATGTATTGCTCGTCTATTTTATATTCAAGCGTTTTCATTAATTCATTATCCCTGCCTTCGGGCCAGGCCAGTGAATTATTATTAAAACTGGGACCGGCCGGTTTGTAACCCGAAATAGTGGCATTGATCACACGCGGATCGTTCAACAACTGGTTTTTGAATACCCTTTCATTTTTACCCAGCGCCCAGGTATTGTTCAGCACCAGTAACTGGTCTTTATCGTAACCGAGCTTTTTGTTTTGAATAAAATGCATCTGTTCATATACAACGATGGTACCCGTAATTAAACAAACCGAAATAAAGAATTGAAAAACCACCAGACCGCTTCTTAAAGTATAGCTTTTGTTAACGTTGGTGAATTTACCTTTGAGCGTTGCAATGGGTTTAAATGACGACAGAAAGAAGGCGGGATACAATCCGGCCAGTATGCCCACCATAATGCTCAATCCGGTTAGTGCGGCCAGTGGTTCGATAGCGAAGCTGAAGGTTAAATTTTTTCCCGACAGCTCATTGAATACCGGCAACGCCAGTTGTATTAGCACCGCAGCAATGATTAAGGCAATACCGGTTATACATACCGATTCCAATAAAAATTGTTTAATAAGATCGGATTTTCGCGAACCCATCACTTTTCTTACGCCTACTTCTTTTGCCCGTTTGGCTGCGCCCGCTGTACTGAGGTTGATGAAGTTGATACAGGCGATCAGCAACATAAACAGGGCCACCGCACTGAAAATGTAAACATATTTTATATCGCCGCCGGCTTCAAATTCTGAAACGGTATTCGAATGCAGGTGTATACTTGTTAATGGCTGCAGGGCAAAACCCAGTTCATTGCCTTTGGTACGAAACTGCGCCAGGCTTAAACCCATGGCCTGTTGTATCTGCGGGCCCATGTATTTTTCTACCATGCCCGGCATTTTCGCTTCAAATTTTTTATAATCATATCCATCTTGTAATACCAGGTAGGTAAAGTAATTCGACGACATCCATGAGTTGCTTTTTTCGTCGGCATCGGAAGAAATAGAACCGAACATATCGAAATGAAAATGCGAATTAGATGGAATTTTATCAAATACGCCGGTTACTATAAAAGGCGGTACATTATTGTCTTTTTTAAAATTGATGAATTTGCCTATAGGATTTTCATTGCCAAAAAGCTGCTGTGCTGTTGCTTTTGAAAGTACAACGCAATTCGGTTGCAGCAGGGCGGTTTTGGCATCGCCCTGTATAAACGGAATGGTAAATACATTGAAGAAATTCGAATCAACCAATGCCAAAGATGCATCACTGAACAGTTTTCCGTTCAGGTCAATACGCGGATGACCCATAGTGCGTAAACGGGTAACTTCTTTTACTTCGGGATAATCGCGTTTCAGCGTTCGTGCAACCGGTGGCATTACATTGCTTTCGCTTATTTTACCGCCATTGATGCTGGCTTTGAAAATAATACGGTAAATATTGTTTGCATTCGTATTAAACCGGTCGTAACCCAGTTCATCCTGCACAAACAGCATAATAATAAAGCACACGGCAATGCCGATAGACAGCCCCAATATATTGATGGCTGAAAAACTTTTGTTTCGCATCATGCTGCGAAATGCGATCCTGAAGTAGTTTCTGAACATAGTTCTGAGTTCCAGGTTTTAAGTTCTGAGTTCACCATTCACGTTACTCGCTTCTCAGCGAGGTTACCGGATTGGCAAGCGCCGCTTTAATGGCCTGTATGCTGATGGTGGCCAGCGCAATAAATGCGGCAATCGCCAGCGCTGTAATAAATATCCACCACTGTATATGGGTACGATAGGCAAAGTCCTGCAGCCAGCTGCTCATGGCATACCAGGCAACAGGAAATGCAATAATGGCTGCAATGAGCACCAGCTTCAGAAAATCTTTTGATAACAACCCTACAATGTTGCCAGTGCTGGCGCCCAGTACTTTTCGTATGCCTATTTCCTTTATGCGTTGGGTTATAGTGAAAGTAGTTAATCCGAAAAGGCCCAGGCAGGCTATAAAAATGGCAATGCAGGCAAAAGTGGTAAACAGGTTGGCCTGTCTTTCTTCCGACTTATACAGCTTGTCGAAGTTTTCATCCATGAACGTGTGTTCATAGGGAACATCGGGTAAAAACCGGTTCCAGGTTTGCTGAATATGTGAAAGCGCCTCCGGAATAGCATTGCCGGCTATTTTTACTGAAATTCTTCCGTAATTGTTTGGGTCAGCCGGCATGAATACAATCAGCGGTACAATTTTCTGATGCATCGATTCAAAATGAAAATCATTGATAACACCCACTAACTGACCGCGACGGCCTCCGTAGACCATTGTTTTACCAATCACTTTTTCGTTATTGGTATAACCAAGCGCTTTTACTGCTGCCTCATTGATCAAAAAAGAAGAAGTATCTGTTGTGAATTCTTTCGATAAACTACGGCCGGCAACAAGGTGAACACCATAGGTTGACAGAAATTGCTGATCGGCGGCCACATATTTTATATCGGCCGATACAGGCATTGCCGTGTCGTTATTGATAATTTGCGTACCCATGGCATCGAGCAGCCTGCCGGTGGGAATGCGCGACGAACGGGTTACATCTTTAATGCTACTGTTGGTTAACAGGTCGTTTCGGAATGCTTCAAATTTATTGTTCAGTCCGCCATTGTACTGCAGCGTAACAATGTGTTCGCGGTCAAAGCCAAGTGATTTTTGCTGCATATACCGCAATTGCTTAAACACAACCACTGTACTGATAATAAGTATGATTGAAATGGCAAACTGGGCGGTAACCAGCACCTGGCGGAAGGATATATTGCCTCCGCTTGCCTTAAACAATCCCTTTAACACTTTCACCGGCTGAAACGACGACATGAACAGGGCCGGATAAATACCTGAAAGAAGTCCTGTTACCACCGGAATAAACAGCACGGGTACCAGTATGTACCATTTTAATAAAATATTCAGCGATAATGTTTGGTTCGATATTTCATTGAGCCAGGGCAGGGCCATGGATGTACAGGCAATGGCCAGTAACAAGGCAAGTGCTGATAGTAATACCGATTCACTTAAAAACTGGGCAATGATCTCTTTTCGCCGGGCGCCCACCACTTTGCGAATGCCTATTTCACGTGCCCGCAGCGCCGAACGGGCTGTACTCAAATTCATGTAATTGATGCAGGCAATGAGCAAAATAAACAAGGCTATTGCCGAGAAAACATACACACGTTTTATATCGCCATTTTCTTCTGCTTCATAATCGAGGTGCGAATGCAAATGTATGTCGGTTAGTTTTTGCAGGGTAAGACTGGTCCACTGTGACGTTTTATATTTTGCGCCTTCAACAATGTGCCGGTTTAAAAAAGCAGGGAATTGCGCTTCGAGTCTTTTGGGATCATAGTTGTCAGGCAACAGCATGTAAGTGAAAAAAGAATTGTTACCCCAGTTGGTGCGCAGGTTTTGTTCACCATATATTGCCGAATCTTTCAGTGTATTGAAAGAGATCATTATGCCCGGATGAAAATGCGCATTGGAAGGAAAAGCTTTATAAACGCCGGTCACTTTCACGTTACTGCGGTTATCCATCTTAATTACCTGGTTAACCGGATCGGCATCACCGAAATATTTTTTGGCCATTTCTTCCGATAGCATCACCGTAAAGGGATCGGTCAAAGCATTGGCCGGGTTTCCTTTTACAACCTTCACATCAAATACATCGAACAAATGTTCATCGGCAAAATATACGTTTCGTTCAATGAATTTTTTTTCCTGCCAGGCGAGCGGGAGCACACCTACGCTTAATAACCGGGTAAGAGCTTTGATTTCCTTAAAATCATTTTGCAGCAAAGGCCCAAATGGAGGGGCAACGGTTCCCAGATGTAAATTCACCGCCCCTGTTTCGGGGCTTTTGAAAATGCGGGTAACCCGGTAAACATTGGCTGCTTTGCTGTTGTATTTATCAAAGCTTAGCTCATGAATAATATAAGTTAAAATCAGCAGGCAACAGGATAGTCCTATCGTTAAGCCAAACAGGTTTATAAACGATATAAACCTGTATTTGAGCAGGTTTCTCACTGCTATTTTTATATAATTGATGAGCATATTTTATCTATTAAACCATTATATTTTCAAGTACCGTTTGTCCGTCGAGCATGCGAATGATGCGGTGGCTGTAGCGGGCATCGTGTTCGGAGTGGGTTACCATTACGATAGTGGTTCCCTGCTCGTTCAAATCGGTTAACAGGGCCATCACTTCATTACCATTGCTGCTGTCGAGGTTACCGGTAGGTTCATCCGCCAATATCAGTTTGGGATTGTTTACCACGGCCCGGGCCACTGCCACACGTTGTTGCTGACCACCGCTCAATTGTTGGGGATAGTGATTTCGGCGATGCATGATCTGCATTTTGTCGAGCACATCTTCCACGCGTTTTTTGCGATCGACCGATTTTACACCGGTATATATCAATGGTAATTCAACATTTTCAAATACGGTCAATTCGTCGATAAGGTTAAAGCTCTGAAAAACGAAGCCGATATTATGCTTGCGCAAATCAGCCCGTTTCCGTTCGTTAAATTTGGCCACTTCAATACCGTTAAATACAAAACTGCCGTTATCGGGGTCGTCGAGCAAACCGAGAATATTCAATAAGGTCGATTTGCCGCAACCCGATGGTCCCATAATTGCTACAAATTCGCCTTCCTTAACGTCGATCGATAATTTATTCAATGCTACTGTTTCAACCTCTTCTGTGCGATAGATTTTTTCAAGATCCCGAATCTTAATCATGTGTGTATGATTTGAGTGAATAGTTATTTAAAAATTGTTCAGAAAATTGTGAATGGGTAACAACTCGGTTTCATCTAACATCATCATGGCCGGTTTAACTTTTGTTACCTGTACCTTCGACTGCTTTTTTTCAGTGCAGGTTACGCTGTTGCACGTACACCGGCGGGGCGATGCAATGAGGCTGCAGTAAAACAGCACAGTCAGCAAACAGATGAATTTTGATTTCATGGCTATAAATTTAATCGAACGGTTTTCTTTTTACATCATTCTTTTTTCAACACCAGCTCCTGCATATTGCCGTAATTTTCGTAGCTGCTGGTCACTACTTTATCTCCGGGTTTTAAACCTTCGAGCACTTCATAGTAATCGGGGTTCTGACGGCCTAACTGAATATCGGCTTTGTAAGCTGTTTTGCCGTCGTCGCTTACTTTAAAGATCCAGTTACCGCCGGTGGTTTGATAAAATCCTCCTTTAGCAACCAGCGTTGCCTGGGTTTCATCGCTAAGGGCCAGTAATATCTGCAGGGTTTGCCCGCGGCGAATGCCCTGCGGAACTTCACCCACAAATTCCATATCAACCTGAAAGCGACCGTTCACCACCTGCGTGTAAACTTTTTTAATTTTCAGTTTATATTCTTTATTCACTAATGTAAACTTGCCAATTAAACCAGTAAATACATTTGATAAGTAGTGCTCATCAATATCGGCCCTGATCTTAAAGCCGGTAGTTACATCCAGTTGTCCCAAACGCGTTCCGGCGCTGATGTTCTGACCAATTTCGGCATCAAATGAAGTAAGCAGTCCGCTCACCGGCGCTTTAACAACCAGGTCGCCTACTTTTTTCTTCATCAGTTCCAACGCCTTTTTCATATTCAGGTACGATTGTTCATTTTGTTGCAGTTGAATTTTGTTGGTCGAAGAATCCTGCCGCATAATATCTTCGGTGAGCTTCTTTCTGCGCACCTGGTATTGATAGGTATTTTCTGCCTGCTGGTATTCCTGTAACCCGATCACTTTTTGATCGTACAGTTTTTTATCCAGTTTATATACCCGTTCGGCTTCCTTCAGGGCATTGTCTACTTCTGCCATCTGGTTCAAACGGTTCACGGTGTTTTGTTGTGCGTTGTTACGGGCTATCTGCATTTGCGTTAGTACGTTAAATACACTGGTTTCCTGGTTGGCGAGGCTTAGTTCCAGGTCGGGATTCGATAAGCGTATTATCGGCTGGCCCTCCTGCATGGTGGCGCCGTCTTCAACAAATTTTTGTTCTACACGACCGCCTTCCTGCGCATCGAGGTAAATAGAAGTTTGTGGTAATACAACGCCGTTGATAGGAATTGTTACCTGGAACGGGCCCATTTTAACTTCACTGATGGTAATTCTTTCTGTATCTACATTCAAACGGCTTTTACCCGATGTGAAATAATAACTGGCCGCAATCAAAAAAGCAATAGCTGTTATACCTGCAATGGTTAAAATTCTTTTTGAGGTCCATTTCTTTTTAGCAATAACTCTGTCCACGGTTTATATGTTTTTAATTTAAGTCTGACTTTCCATCTTTTCCGACCCGCCGGCTGTCGGGCAGGCTTTTTTGAACAATCATGAGAAAACTGGCTGCTCATCTGCCAATAACAATATGCCAGAATATAAGAACAATGATTTACAGCAGTTTAGACCTGTTAAATGTACGAAGCTGTTCGTTACTAATACAACGGGTGTACGGTTTTGATACAGTTGTGTAAAAGCGGTATTCACTCATAAAAAATTGTTTGCCACGCCTTTGTAATTATGGTATAATTGTAGTTGTGTTTTGTTGCATCAAAACAATAATCTATTTATAATAATTCTATGTTGCTGAAGAATGCCTCAATACTGGCGATCGACGATGACCCCGATGTGCTGACTGCCGTTCGATTGCTGTTGAAAACAGAAGCGAAGGAAGTAGTAACTGAAAAGAACCCCGAAAACCTTCGCTGGCTGTTATCGAAACAGCCCTTTGACGTGATACTGCTCGACATGAATTTCAATAGTTCCATTAATACAGGGAATGAAGGAATATTCTGGCTGAAGAAAATAAAAGAGTTTAAGTCTGAAGCTGCCGTAATTATGATCACGGCGTATGGCGATATTGATCTGGCGGTTCGTTCACTGAAAGAAGGGGCGGCTGATTTTGTGGTAAAACCCTGGCACAACGAAAAGCTGATCATTACCATTAAAGATGCTTTAAAAAGAAAAGAAAGCAAAAGCGCCGCGCCGCCCGTTCGCAGCAGCGATTCAATTATTGGTACCGAATTGCTGGGCGAGTCGGAAATTATGGAAGATATTTTTTATAAGATAGAAAAGATCGCTCCCACAGATGCCAATATTCTGATATTGGGCGAGAACGGAACCGGTAAAGATCTGATCGCAAGGGCCATTCACCAGCAATCGCTGCGCTTGAATAAACCATATGTAAAGGTTGATGTAGGCGCCCTTACCGAATCGTTATTTGAAAGCGAGTTATTTGGTCACAAAAAGGGGGCATTCACCGATGCGCGCGAAGATCGCATAGGCCGTTTTGAAGCTGCCAATGGCGGAACACTTTTTTTGGATGAAATAGGTAATATTTCGCTGCATCAGCAGGCGAAACTGTTAAGCGTGTTGCAAAACCGGCAGGTGATCCGCCTGGGAACAAACGATCCCATACCGGTTGATATACGGTTGATTTGCGCTACCAATATGCCGCTGCCCGAACTGGCCAATGAAAACCGTTTTAGAAAAGATCTTATCTATCGCATCAATACGGTGGAAATTATGGTGCCGCCATTGCGTAAACGGGGCAATGATATAGTGCAACTGGCAAAGCATTTCAGTATAATGTACAGTAACAAATACCTTAAACCGGCGATCGAATTCGACGATAAGGCTTTGGAAAAATTATTGAGTTATCATTTTCCCGGTAATATCCGCGAATTGCAGTATACCATCGAGCGGGCAGTGATCATGTCAGACGGCCACGTGCTAAAGGCAAGCGACCTGATATTTTCACCCATTGAATCGAACACCGTTAAAGATAAAGAACCCGACGAGCTGAACCTGAGTGCGGTTGAAAAGAATACTATATTGCATGTAATTGAAAAACACAATGGCAATATTACCCGGGCAGCCAAAGAACTGGGACTTACCCGCACCGCGTTGTACCGCAGGTTGAGTAAGTACGATATTTAAGAAGGCAGTGGGCAAAAGGCAATGAGTAAAGGTCTGAACTTAGAACTTACAACTTAAAACTTAGAACTGAATTTTGTTTTATAAAAAATTTGAATGGCGCATTATTATACAGGTGTTGTTTTTATTTATAACACTGGCCATTTCTTCTTTTCTGCTGGTAAAAGGGTATTATGTTTACCTGATCGTAATGATACCGCTCATAAGTTATGCAATTGTTGAGCTTTACCGTTTTCAACGTAAGGCGCATACTGAGCTCAACCAGTTTGTTGAATCGGTGCATTACCGCGATTTCTCGCGCTATTTTGATGTTAAGCATGCGCCGGTAGAATTGCAGCCGTTGCGTCAGGGCTTTAACGAAATCAACACAACGTTTAAGGTAATCAGTAAGGAAAAAGAAACCCAATACCAGTACCTGCAAAAAATACTGGAACTGGTAGATACGGGCATTTTATCGTACCGCGAGCATAACGGCGAGGTAGTATGGATGAATGAATCGCTGAAACGCATGTTACAGTTACCATATCTCAAAACCATACATTCGCTGGCACGTCGCGATAGTGAATTATACCGGCAGCTTACTTTGCTGAAACCCGGTGAAACAAAAATTGCAACGGCGCATCTCGAAAAATCATCGTTCAAGATATTGTTATCGGCTACCGCGTTTCAAACCGAGGGCAATAAGTTTAAGCTGATCGCTTTTCAAAATGTAAGCGAGGCGCTGGATGAAACGGAGTCGAAGGCCTGGCAAAAACTGCTGAGCGTAATGACACATGAGATCATGAATTCGATTGCGCCTATTTCATCGCTGGCCGAAACGTTGAAATACCGGTTACAGCAATTTGCCGTACGACCCGATATTGAATCAGGTTCTATGGATGATCTTGAATTGGGAATAGATACCATTAAAAGAAGAAGTGAAGGGTTGTTGAAATTTGCCGAAACTTATCGCAACCTGAACAAGATCACCACGCTAAACTTAAAAAGAGTTTATGTGCGCGACCTGTTCGAGAACCTGCATCACCTGATGCAGCCAACGCTTGAACAAAAGAACATTGAACTCGAAATTGTATTGAAAGATCCCGATCTGGAGCTCGAAGCCGATACCAACCTTGTTGAACAGGTATTGATAAACCTGGTGGTAAATGCCATGGAAGCGGTAAAAGAGCGCGAAGAGCCGCGAATAGTATTATCAGCCTGGTACGCCAATAATCATAAAACGGTTATTAAAGTGGCCGATAACGGAACAGGCATGCCCGAAGAAATTCTCGATAAAATATTCATACCGTTTTTCAGCACCAAAAAAAGCGGCAGCGGCATTGGCTTAAGCCTGTGTAAACAAATTATGATGCTGCATAAAGGCAATATACAGGTGCAGTCGGTCGAAGGGCAGGGCACCGCGTTTATGATGCAGTTTTAGGGGAGAGCTTAAAAGATCCTTCGACTTCGTGCGGAGAATCAGAATAAATAATCCTAAATAATTTAGCAAAAATTTTGATGCATAACAAAAAAATGCTATACTTGTGATAGTGAAATCTTATCTATATGTTCGCAAATAACTATAAAGGTTCTTTTTAGTAGTTGAAGATCAGGGCAGGAACAAATTTCAAAAATTGGGTTAAAAAAATACTTTATGGTTATTTCTCAAATTAAATTGTACGAGCTGTTGAAGAACAAAATTGGTGATAAAGAAGCAGAAGCCTTTGTTCATATAATTGAAGAAAAGATGGATACAAAAATTGATCAAAGGAAGAATGAATTGGCAACTAAGGAAGATATATTTTTACTGAAAGAGGATATCTCTTTGCTTCGCATTTCTGCAAAAGAAGATAATCTGGCCCTGCGAACTGAATTGAAAGAAGATAATTCAGCACTTCGGGCTGAATTATTACGTACAATGTATCTGACTTCTATGGGGCAGTTAATTGCTGTTATAGGTTCTGTTATTTCAATAATATTTGCCCTCAGGAGATAACAGGAGAAATTTTTGTTCAAAAAATTGGCACAAAATGGTTACAAATTATGACTTGAAGGAGGAATATTTAGTGACTCAGAATAAACTGATCAGCGCCATTTATTTAACCGCTATGATACAATTGTATGCAATATTTTATGCTTCTTTAATAATCATAGTGATTTTATCAGAATAACAAATTAAGGCAATTTGCTCGCATAAATAAACACTGCTTCCGGTTCGATAAGAACAGCTTACTGCCCACTACTTACTGGTTTAATCCTCTTCGCCAGCCAGCTATCCTTCACAGGTACCATCCAGTTATTTTCCAGTTCTTCTTTGGTTTGAACCAGGTTGTTGAAGTATGTCGTATCGGGAGCAATAAAATTATTATCAATGGCATATTGCAACTGGGCCATTGGTAATAACTGTATTTTATCTTTCACCATAAAGGCCAGGTTTTGCCGGTCGAACATATTCACTTTAAATAATTGCTCAATTTGCTTGATCAGTCGAACAGAGCTGTCGGTACTGCAACCGCTCACGCCGGTAGCCCGTTCATCGGCCATCAGCACAATAAACTGACCGAAAAACAAATTGCCATATCCTTTAACCGGTGAACCATGCGATTGCCAGTTTTCGGTAAAATTCTTTAACAGATCTTCAACATGAAGCGCTTCGCTCAGCATGAACATGCGACTGCTTTGATATACCCATACTCTCGAGTCCGGCGCAAAGTCAGCCGGCAATAATTCTCTGTAATTTTCTACCATGATGCAAAGGTAAGAAAATGAGATCAGAAGTCTGAAGTCGGATGTCGGAAGGAGGTTTTGTATAGCTTCGGCCTGAAGCCCGGAGAAGAAAAGAAGATGAAGGGGGAATTAATGTTTTAGAAAAATAGCGGCATATAAGCCCATGATCATAATAACGAGGGTGATAAAAGTACCGAGCATCCATCTTTGCATGGAGATGGTATTAATATTCATCTCATTGCGCATTGAATGGATATCACCTTTTAATTCATTGCGCAATTCATGGAAGTCATTACGCAATTCATGTATGTCTTCTTTTAAAAGATACATATCTTTTTTTGTTGCTAATATTTCAATCTTACTATTCAATTCATCTTTTATTTTAACTTCAACATACTGCGTTAATGTTTCAGCTTCGTTTCTGCCAATTTTTTGTGCCAGGGCCTCATAAAGCCTGGTTAAAGTTATGGTTTCCATTCAAAGGTTATTTCTGGTATTTGACTTATCAAATATAATCATATTAAAAATAATAATCAAATTAAACTGTCAGTAATAAGTAAGCGCAGTAATTATAGCGTACGGTTGCTGTAAGAAATTGATTTTTATTAGATTATATTAAAAATAAAAAAGGGCCTTTCAACAAGCCCTTTTAAAATTCATTACATGGAAACTTATAAACCTCTTAACTTTTAAACTGGTCAACTATTCCCCCTACACATTAAACCTGAAGTGCATTACATCACCATCTTTAACAATGTATTCTTTTCCTTCGATGCGCAGCTTACCAACTTCGCGGCAGGCGGCTTCGGAGCCATAGCTAACAAAGTCGTTGTAGGCAATTACTTCGGCTTTGATAAAGCCTTTTTCAAAATCGGTATGAATAACACTGGCTGCCTGCGGAGCTTTCCATCCTTCGTGGATCGTCCAGGCGCGAACTTCCTGCACACCGGCCGTAAAATAAGTTTGCAGATTGAGTAATTTATAACTCGAATGAATGAGCCGGTTCAGGGCCGGTTCTTCCATTTTATATTCTTCCATAAACATCTGGCGGTCGCCGGGGTCTTCCATCTCCGAAATCTGCGCTTCGATGTTGTTGTTCATTATAATAACCTGCGCATTTTCGTTTTTAACGGCTTCCTGTAAGGCGGCAGAAAATTTATTACCGGTATGCATACTGGCCTCATCAACATTGGCCACATACAGCACCGGTTTATTGGTAAGCAGGAACAGGTCGGCAACAGCGGGTAGCTCATCTTTACCCAATCCCAGCTCACGAATGCTCTTTCCTTTTTCAAGGTGATCTTTACATCGAACCAATACTTCGTATTCTGCTTTCAGCTTAGGATCGAGGCGGGCCTGTTTCTCAGTACGGCTGATCTTTTTTTCCACACTATCCAGGTCTTTCAGTTGCAGCTCTATATCGATGATCTCTTTATCGCTAACGGGATTGATGGCGCCTTCTTCACGTAAAATATTTTCATCTTCAAAACAGCGGATCACATGAATGATGGCATCTACTTCGCGAATATTGGCCAGGAACTTATTGCCCAATCCTTCGCCTTTGCTGGCCCCGCGAACCAGTCCGGCAATATCCACAATTTCTATCTGAGTAGGCACAATACGGTCGGGATGAACCAGTTCGGCCAGTTTATTCAAACGGGGATCCGGAACGTCTACCAGCCCCACGTTCGGTTCAATGGTACAGAATCGGTAATTGCTGGCCTGCGCTTTGGCGCTGTTGCTCACTGCGTTAAATAAGGTTGATTTTCCTACATTCGGTAATCCTACTATTCCTGCTTGTAAAGCCATATACAGTTCTAAGTTTTAAGTTCTTAGTTCTAAGTTTTGAATTCTGAGTTCCTGGTTCCGAGTGCTAAAGTTGGTTACCAACTGAGAACATAGAACCCAGAACTTAGAACCTTTTTCGGCGCGCAAAGATAGGGTATTACGGGGTGATTATATATGGCGGGATTCCTTTATCTTCAACGCTTAATCTTATTCCCTTATGGCATTAAGTCGTATCTGGAGTGCCTTTATTCTTGTTGCTATATTAGTTGCTGCTATTAAGTTTATCGCCCTGGGTGAAAAGCAGATATTCAGCTCAATGGTGGTGGG
>Ga0114129_10009392_pt1 | contig 13941 bp, 10 predicted proteins | sample RhiMetdeltSRZDD1_FD_80071 | JGI IMG/M metagenome (GOLD analysis project Ga0114129, IMG submission 80071) | Populus rhizosphere microbial communities from Tennessee, USA - Rhizosphere MetaG P. deltoides SRZDD1 (version 2) (version 2) | ecosystem: Host-associated > Plants > Roots > Rhizosphere >...
CGAAGCCCAGACGTATCTCTATTCCTCGACCGGGACGGGTCCCTACAACAACGAAATCGATCCGATCGTCGTCAGCGAATGGTGGACGCTCGCGCAGAACGACGTGATGGAGATGACGAAGCGCGGCGTCCCCGGCGTGTGGACCTACGGGTTCTACGACGGCTGGGTGCCGAACTACATGTTCTTCATCGCGCACAGCCACAATTCGATCGGCCGCTTCTACGAGGTCCAGAGCTACGGGCCGGATCCGTACGAGGTCCGGCCGGGGCCAACCGTGACGAGCAAGGAATGGTTCCGGCCCAACCCGCCGCTGCCGCAGATCAAATGGGGCCCGCGCAACAACACGAACATTCAGCAATCGGCGCTGCTGTTCTCGCTCGCGCACGTCGCGAGGAACCGCGAGCTGTATCTCGAGAACTACTGGCTGAAGAACAGGCGGGCGGTCGATCGCGGCCGCAGCGGGCCGACGTACGCGTGGGTGATTCCCGCCGCCCAGCGGCGGAAGGCCGACGCCGCCGACGCGGTGAACGCGCTGCGCCAGCAGGGCCTGGAGATCTCACGCGCCACGGGCGCCTTCGCGGCCGGCGCCGTCGACGTCAGGGCCGGCGACTACGTCGTGCGCGGCGATCAGCCGTTCCGCACGCTGGCCGACATGTACTTCTCGATTCAGAATTATCCGCCGCAGAATCCGGCGCCGTACGACGACACGGGATGGACCTTCCAGTACATGCGCGACGTGAAGATCCTGCCGGTGTCGGACAAGGGGATTCTCGATCAGTCGATGACGCTGCTGACCGTCGACGCGAAGGCACCCGGCGGCCTGATGAATGATGCGGGGGCGGGCCGCGTCTTCGTCGTCGATCACACCGCCGACAACAACATCGCCGCGTTCCGGTTCAGGAACAAAGACGTCAAAATGCTCGCGGCAGAAGACGACTTCGAGATCTCGGGTCCCTCAGGCCACAAGTTCCGCGCCGGCGCGCTGATCGTGCCGGACGCCGATCGCGCGAAGCTCGAGCCGACGCTGAAGGACCTCGGCCTCTCGGCGTGGGCGGTCGATGCGGCGCCGAACGTGAAGACCCACGATCTCGACGTGCCGCGAATCGGCTACGTCCACAGCTGGACGCGCACGCAGGACGAGGGCTGGTGGCGCGCGGCGCTCGACGCGTACGGCATCCCGTACACGTACTTCGCCGATCAGAAGCTGAAGGAAGGCAACCTGCGCGCGAAGTACGACGTGATCGTCTTTCCGCACGTCGGCGGCAGCGCCGTCTCGCAGGTCAACGGCATGCCGATGACCGGCCGCTCGCCCCTGCCGTACAAGAAGACCGACGCGACGCCGAATCTCGGATACGTCGACCAGAGCGACGACATCCGCGGCGGGATGGGCGTCGACGGGCTGCTCGAGCTCGCGAAATTCGTGCAGCAGGGCGGCACGCTGATCACCGAAGGATCGACGGCGATCATCTTCCCGCAGTACGGTCTGACGGCCGGCGTGACCGTCGAGGAGCCGGCGCAGCTGTTCGTGCGCGGCTCGATTCTGCGCGGCCGGATCAGCGACATGAAGAGCCCGATCGCATACGGCTACGGGACCGCCGATCTTCCGGTGTACTTCAACCAGGCGCCCGTGCTCAGCGCGGGCGGCGGGTTCGCCGGATTCGGTGGGCGCGGCGGCGCGCCCGGGTCGAACCCGAACGCGGGCGTCGGTCAGAACGTGACGCCGAACGCGGTGCCGCTGCGCATCCAGCCGCTCGCGCCTGATTCGTCGCTGGAAGCGGATACGGCGCCGCCGGGCGGAGGCCGCGGAGGCCGCGGCGGAGCCGCCAGCGCGGCGGCCGGAGCGGCTGGAAACGAAGATCAGCTGCGGCAGCTCGCGGCGCAGTTCGGCTTCACGATCGAGGAGGCGCGGCCGCGCGTGGTGATGCAGTTCGGATCCGATCCGAACACGCTGCTCTTGTCCGGCACGCTCGCGAACGGCCAGCTGCTCACGAACCGCGCCGCCGCGCTCGACGCATCGATCGGCAAGGGGCATCTCGTGATGTTCGCGATTCGGCCGTTCTGGCGCTGGCAGACGCAGGGCACGTACATGCTCGGCTTCAACGCGATCATGAACTGGAACGACCTCGACGCGGGTAAGCCCGCGCCGGGTGCGCGCACGACGAACAGCCAGCAGCGGTAGGACGGCCCTGTCGCGAACGCTCTCAAATCTGTTCGCCAACACCAGGCGGTGGGCTGACGAGCTCACCGCCGCGCGCGTCCCGGGGTATACGATGTGCTCGACGTGTTCACCCGCGACCTTCGCGACGCGGTGCGCTCGCTTCTCGCCACGCCGGGGTTCACGGCGATTGCCCTGGCGGTTCTGACGCTCAGCATCGGCGCGACGACGGCGATCTTCTCGGTCGTGGATGCCGTCGTCCTGCGTGCGCTGCCGTTCGACGAGAGCGATCGGCTCGTGGCCGTCGGCGAAATGAACGTGAAGGACAGCTCACCAGCCTCGCCGAACCTCGTGGCACCCCAGAACTTCTTCGATTGGCGCGAACGGCAGGATGTGTTCGCGAATCTCGCCGCGGTCGCCTACGGCGAGATCAGCCTGCGCCGCGAGGGTGACAATCTCCCGGAGAACGTTCCCGCGCGGCGCGTCACCGCGGACTTCTTCTCGGCTCTACGCACGGCGCCCATGATGGGCCGCGCGTTCTCCGTTGACAACGAACGCGAAGGCCGCGCGTTCGTCGCCGTCATCAGCTACACGCTCTGGCGACGACGGTACGGCGGCGCCGCCGACGTGATCGGGAAGTATCTGCCCGGGCAGCAGGCTGCGTTCGAGATAGTCGGCGTGATGCCGCCGGACTTCACCTATCCCATAGGCGACGCGGAGCGCATCGACGTCTGGGTTCCGTACGCGGCCGGGAACGACGAGCGGGTACGAGGCAACAGCTTCGGGTACTACCTGCAGGTCATCGGCCGCCTTCGCGACGGCGTGTCACTGGACCGTGCGCAGGCGCGGATGGATCAGATCACGACGCAACTGGCCGCCGAGACGCCACGCTGGTTCACCAATCGCGTCGCGAAGGTCGAGCCGCTCCATCGATATCTGGTCCGCGGTGTCCGGACGTGGATGACGATGCTGCTCGGTGCGGTGTCGTTCGTCCTCCTGATTGCCTGCGTGAACCTCGCGAACCTGATGCTGGTCCGCGCGACCGCCCGGACGCACGAGCTCGGCATCCGCTCCGCGCTCGGCGCATCGAGATGGGAGTTGTCGAGGCTGCTGCTGATGGAATGTCTCGTCCTGTCCGTGACGGGCGCCGCGCTCGGCGCGATGCTCGCGGTGCAGGGCGTCGGGATCCTGCGCGCGCTGATGCCTCCCGAAGTGCCTCGCGTCGCGACCATTGCCGTCAACCTGCGCGTGCTGGCGGTCACGGCTCTCGCCGCTACGCTGACCGGAATGGCGTTCGGTCTTGCGCCGGCGCTGCAGTTCTCGAATCCGACGGTCGCGCGTACGCTCCGGCAGGCGGAGCGGGCAACGGTCGGCATCGGCACGCACAGGCTCCGCGCAGCGCTCGTTGTCGCGGAGGTGGCACTCGCGGTGATTCTCCTCGTCGGGTCGGGACTGTTCCTGGCAAGCTTCGCGCGACTCATGCGGGTCGATCTCGGTCTCGATCATCATCGAGTGCTCGCCGTTCAAGTTCGTATCGTGACGAGGCCACCGAACCTGCAGCAAGCCTATGAGGCCACCCGGCAGCGGTTCATGACTCTCCTGCACCGGGTTCGTGCGCTCCCCGGCGTCGAGGCTGCCGCTGTTCTCGGCGGCGGCCTTCCCCTTCGCGGGGACCTGCGAACGATGGATTTCGCGATTCCGGGACGTCAGCTGCCGAGAAACACGGACATCGACTTCAACCAGATCTCGCCGGACTACTTCAACGCGATCAAGGTTCCTCTCGTTGCGGGCCGATTCTTCACCGACGCGGATGGTCCGGAAAGTCAACCGGTCGTGATTCTCAATCAGGCGGCGGCCGCACGATATTTCGGCGGCGAGGATGCCCTCGGTCGGGTCGTCCGGCTGCAGGGCGATCGGATTATTGTCGGCATCGTCGGAAACGTCCGCCATGATGGCCCCGAGAGCGCGTGGCGAACGCAGGCGTTCGTGCCGATTGCGCAGAGCCGGATGCTCGGTGGGACGCTCGTGGTCCGGACGACGCCGACGGCGCACGCGCTGCTGCCGGCGGTGAGGCAGGCGATCTGGTCCGAGGTTGGCGAGGCGATTCCCGTCAAGATCGATGAAGGCGCGCTCGATCAGTACTTCGACCGGCTCGTCGCGCGACGGCGGTTCAACATGCTCGTGCTCGCGCTGTTCGGCGGCCTCGGTCTCGTCATTGCGGGCGTTGGCATCTACGGTGTGATGGCCTACATCGTGACGCAGCGCACTCAGGAGATTGGGATCCGGATGGCGCTTGGCGCCTTGCCATCAGGGATTCTTCGCTCGGTCCTCGGACGCGCAGCGGCGTACCTCGCCGTCGGCCTTGCGATGGGACTGACGATTGCGTGGGCTCTTGCGGCGCTCGTGCAGGGGTTTCTCTTCGAGATTCAACCTCACGACCCCGCCGTCTACGCGGCGGTTCTGTCGATTCTGATGATGACCGGTCTTGCCGCTGCATTCCTGCCCGCGCGCCGCGCAGCGGGCGTGGATCCCGTCATCGCGCTCCGACAGCTGTAGGCCGGGTCCTCTCACGACAGCGTGCGCCGAGGGCCGACCGCGCCCGGCAGCCCCCACCAGCCCCGCCTGGCCGCCACCCAGCACCAAGCACCAAGCACCCAGCACCCGGCAGTGGCACCCGGCAATGGGCGCCCGCGGACACTACGACTAAGCTAAGCGGTCGTGGACGTGATCGTGGTCGGCGCCGGGATCGTCGGATGCGCGGTCGCGCACGAGCTCGCGCGCCGCGGCGCCTCGGTCGAGGTCCTCGACGATCGGCCGATCGGGATGGGCGCGACGCAGGCATCGGCGGGCGTGCTCGCGCCGTACATCGAAGGCCGTGAGGGCAGTCCGCTCCTGCCGCTCGCGGTTCGCAGTCTGGGTCTCTACGACGACTTCGTCGCGCGCGTGTCGGCGGAGAGCGGTATGGCGATCCCGTATAAGCGCAGCGGGACGCTGGATGTCGCGTTCGACGATCGCGATCTGCAGGCGCTGCGGAAAACGGCCGACGCACTGACGAAGCTTCGCGTGTCCGCGGCTCTCCTCGATGGTCCGGGCGCGAAACGCGAGGAGCCGCACATCGGCGACGGCGCGATCGGCGCGCTCGTCGTCGAGACGCACGGCTTCGTGGCGGCATCGGCGCTGACGCGCGCGCTCGCGGCGGCCGCGCGGAATGCCGGCGCGAGCTTTCTCGACGCCAGCCGCGTTCGCGGCATTCGACACGACGGCCCTACCGAGCTCCTCGTCGAGACGGACAAAGGCGCGCTCACCGCGGACACCGTGATCGTCGCCGCCGGCAGCTGGTCCGGCGAGGTCGCGGTCGCCGGCGTCACCGAACGCGTACCGGTCCGTCCGGTGCGCGGCCAGCTCCTCTCGCTCCAGTGGCGCGGCGCGCCGCTGCGCCGCGTGACGTGGTCGAGCCGCTGCTACCTCGTTCCGTGGGACGATGGGACGGTGCTGGTGGGAGCGACGGTGGAAGAGGCCGGATTCGACGAACGGCCGACGGCCGCCGGCGTGCGCGATCTCCTCGAAGCGGCGTGCGAGGTCGTGCCGCACGCGTGGACCGCCGGGTTCAGCGGGGCGCGCGCCGGGCTCCGGCCCGCGACGCCCGACGATCTGCCGGTGATCGGGCCGTCGACCGTCGTTCCGAACCTCTGGTACGCGACGGGACACTTTCGAAACGGCGTCCTCCTCGCGCCGCTGACGGCACAGCTCGTCGCCGACGCGGTGATCGGCGGACGACGCGATTCGATGCTCGCGGCCGTCAGCGCCGCGCGATTTGGTGCCCTGTGAACGTCGGTCGCTTCAGACTTCAGACTTTGGGCTTCAGGCTTTGAACTTTCGCGTGACCTGCGACGAACGCGACGGTCAATGGATCGCCCGCGCCGTCCGCGACGACACCGGCGATCCGTTCGGCATCGAAGTGGCCGCGCCGACGAAAGACGAAGCGACCGCGCGCCTCGCGCGATGGCTGGAGTGGCAGCGCGAGCACGCGGCCGCCCTCGAGGCGCTGCAGGCGGCGCAGCGCGCCTATCATCGGACGATCGCCGGCAGCGCGTTCGCGAGTCCGACCGAAGGCCCGACCGCCATCGAGCTGCAGAAGGAATCGCTGGACGCGGTCGAAGCGGCGCGTGTCGCCCTCGACGCGGTCCGCGCGCGGAAACCGGAGTAAGAATCACGAGACGACCCGCCTTCGCTCGATCGGCTCATGGTGAGCTACGGCGGGCAAGCGAGATGACGAGCATCGGAGGAGTCGTATGGCAAAACTCTCCCGTCAGGATGCGGAGCAGCGGCTGAAGAAGCTGAATAACGGTTGGAAGCTGGAAGGCGACGCGCTCCGCAAGCAGTACACGTTCGCCGACTTTCCCGGCGCCGTCGCGTTCGTGAATCGCCTCGCGCCGGAAGCCGAGGCCGCCGATCATCATCCCGACATCCTGATCAACTACAAGCGCGTCACGCTCACGTACTCGACGCACAGCGAAGGCGGCCTGACGGAGAAGGATTTCGCGGGCGCCGCTGCGGCGGACCGGCTTGCCGCCGGGAAGTAGCGTGGGCGAGCCTCCGAGTCAGATGCGGCTCAAGAAAACGTATTCGTCTCGTGAGGTCGCGGCCATCACCGGCCTTACCGCGCGGAAGCTGCAGGGGTGGGACGCGAGCGGGCTGCTGCCGCCGGCGATTCGGCCGCACCGGACGGCCGCGGGCGGATATACCGAGCGCCGCTACACGCCGATCGAGTTGTTCGAGCTGCTGGTCCTCGCGGATCTGCGGCGCCGGGGATTCTCCGTGCACCAGCTCCACGCGCTGCTGCGGGTGCTCCGGGAGCAGTTCGGCCAGCGGCTGTTCGATGCGACCGGCGGCGGCGGGTCGGTGCAGCTCCTGACCGACGGCCGCGAGATCTACGCGCGAACCGAGAAAGGCGCGTTCTACAACCTGCTCGCCGCGCCCTCGCAGCCCCTGCTCGTGGTCGGCAACGAGAGCGCTCTGAAGGCGCTCAGCGGGAAGCTGCGCCCCAGGAAACGGCGAAAACTGAAAACTTAGAACTCAAACTCACAACATCGTTGAAGTTGCGAGTTGGAAGTCGAACGTTCAACGGATCGGGAACACTTTTTCGAGATCGTCGGCGGGGCGCGGGATGACGTGCACGCCGACGAGCTCGCCGACGCGCCGCGCGGCCGCGGCGCCGGCGTCGGTCGCCGCCTTCACCGAGCCCACGTCGCCTCGCACGATCGCCGTCACCAGTCCGGCATCGACTTTCTGCCAGCCGACCAGCACGACGTTCGCCGTCTTCACCATCGCGTCCGCCGCCTCGATCATCCCGACGAGGCCGCGCGTCTCGATCAGGCCGAGCGCGTCGCCGATCTCCGCTTTGGGTTTGGTGTCTTTCGAATCAGCCATGGGTGGCGGCAACGCTCCGCGCGGAACACGCAGAATCCGCAGAGATCATTGAGATCTTCGGCGCGTTCTGCGGTTTGTGCGCCGGTGGTTCGAAACGTGACTATACCCCAAAACTACGTGATCCGTCCGCGTGCGGCGACCGGAACGGTCTCCACGACGCGATCGCCATCGACGAGCTGCACGGCGTCGACGAGGTTCGACACGACGCACGCGTGATTCGGCACGACCCGGACGCGATCGCCGGGCTCGAGCCGCGTCGTGCCGGTCACCTTCACCGTTGCGTGCTCTTCCGACAAACGCTCGATTGTCAGCGTCTCGTCGATGCGCCGCGGCGACGCGCCATCGTCCGCGAGGACGGCCCCGTAGCCCGGCGTCGGCGTCATGCCGCGCGCCTGGTCGTTCGTCAGCGTCTTGCTGCCGCAGTCGAGGATGATGCGGCCCGCGTGTCTGGCGACGACGGTCGCCAGCACGGTCAGCGCGCAGTCGTCGAGCGTCGCGGCGCCGAGAGCGACCTGCGTGCGATCGAAGTAGACGTAGTTGCCCGGCCGCAGCTCGGTCAGCCCGTGCTGCCGCGCGCTGTAGCGCAGCGTCGGCGTCGCGCCGACGGAGACTTCCTCGAGCGCGATGCCCGCACGCGCGCCGTCGCGCTGCAGCGACGTGAGGATCTCGGCCTCGCGGCGTGCCACGGCGCAGAGCTCCTCCTCGGACGCCGCGTTGTAGCCGTGACCCGCGTGGCTCAGCAGACCGCGCAGCCGCAGGCCCTTCATCCCCGCGACGGCCCTGACGAATTCAACCGCGCCGGTTTCAGGGTCGATGCCGCAGCGGTGGAACCCGACATCCACCTTGACGAGGACGTCGAGCGTGCGCCCCGCCCGCTGCATCGCGTCGGACCATCCGCGAGCGACGCCGGGATGGTCGACGATGATCGAGATGGCGGAGCGATCCATCAACGCGACGAGGCGATCGGCGTTCGAGGGATGAACCGGATAGGGCAGACGGATGTTCTCGATGCCCGCCGCGGCGAAGACTTCGGCCTCGCCGACCTTCGCGCAGCAGATGCCGACCGCTCCGCGATCGATCTGCCACCGCGCGATCAGCGGCGACTTGTGCGTTTTCGCGTGGGGCCGAAGCCGGAGGCCTGCCGAGTCGGCGAGCGATTGAACGCGATCGATGTTCGAGCGGAGGCGGGCGTGGTCGATGAGAACCTGGGGAGTCGGGAGATCTCGAAGCAGCACGTGGGTACTCTACAACCATCGCCTGCTTATCACGAAGCCACGAAGAACACGAAGGCCACGAGGTTGCCTTGTACAAGACAACTTCGTGCACTTCGTGGGTCTTCGTGACTTCGTGATGAATTGTCGGTCTATGCGAGCAGGCCCGGGAAGCGCGACGGCTTCACGTCGTACCCCGGAAAGATCGCCCGCGCGTCCGCGACGCCGAGGTGCCGGACGACGATTTCCCCGAACACGTCGCGGAAGTCGGTCGTGATGGCGAGGTCCCGGCTTTCGTAGCGCTGCTCCGGCGCGAGGCCCGGCCACTTGCCGTACACGCGGCCGCCTCGGACCGCGCCGCCGATCACCATCATCGCGTTGCCGTGCCCGTGATCGGTCCCGCGGTTGCCGTTTTCGCTGACCGCGCGCCCGAACTCCGACATCGTCAGCACGATGGTATCGGCCATCCGATCGCCGAGGTCGGTCACGAGCGCCGCAATCGAGCGCGCGAAGTCGTCGAGGCGGTTCGCGAGCTGCCCCTGCGCGGCGCCCTGATTGACGTGCGTGTCCCAGCCGCCGACGTCAGCAAACGCGACCTCGAGGCCGACGTCGCTCTTGATCAGCTGCGCGATCTGCTGGAGCGCCTGGCCGAACGGACCGCGCGGATACTCGGCGCCGTCTTGCGGTTGATAGTGCGACGGGTCGGCGTCCCGAAGCATCCTGATCGCCTCGAACGCCTCGCGACCCGTGCCGCTCAGGACCTTGTCCGAAGAGTCGGCGTACATCGCCTCGAATCGATCGCCGCCGCCGCCGCGGACCGCGAACTGCGAGAGCTGCGCGATTGCCAGCGCCGGCGCGCGGCCCTGGAGCATTCTCGGCAGCTGCTGCGTCACGGCGACGCCGCGGAACGGCGAGTGATCCGCCGTGCGCTGCGCCTGCAGCGTGCGATTCAGCCACCCGTCGGCCGTGCTCTTCACGCCCGGCGTCGCCGTCTCCATGTAATCCTGCGCGTCGAAGTGCGAGCGCGTCGCGTCCGGCGAGCCGCACGCGTGGACGATGGCGAGGTGGCCTTCGTCCCAGAACCGTTTCAGCGGGCCGAGCCGCGGGTTGAAGCCGAAGAAGCCGTCGAGATCGATAGCGGACGCGCCGTCAGCGCCCGCGCTGACGAGCCCGGTCGGCTGCGCGATCGCGATGCTCGGACGAGCGCGGTAGTACGCCGCGTCGCCGAAGGGGACGACGACGTTGAGGCCGTCGCAGGCGCCGCGCTGGAAGATGGCGATCAGGCGCTTCGCGCGAGCGGTGGAGCCGGCCGCATAGGCGGTGCGCGCGAGAAACGACGGCGCGAAGCCGAGGCTCACGAGCGCGAACGCCCCGTCCTTGAGGAACACTCTGCGCGAGATCATGCGGTCCTCGCCACGCCAATCTGAAATCTGAACTCTGAAATCTGAACTCTCATCTTCGTTGAAACTCCGGTGAGCCGAGCTTCAGCGCGAGCTCGCGGTCGCCGCCGGCGAGCCGCGTCGCGACGTTCATCCGCGCGACGAGCGCGCCGGTGTTGATCCACGCGTCGGCGGTGTCCTTGTATCCGGTCGGCGGCTGGCACTGGTAGAGCGGCATGCCGAGCTCCTGCAGCGCCCGGACGAGCGGCCGCGCGTCCTGAACGTCGGTGCCGGCGGTACGCACGGCGCTCACCACGAACTCGAACGGCGTCTTCGCCTTTACGTCGAACGCCGCCGGCGAGAGAAACTCCGGCGACGTCAGGATCGTGCGCATCACCTCGCGCAGATCGCCGTCGGTCTTTCGAAACCGCTCGGCGGCGCGGTCGACGAGCGCGGGCGGCGGGTCGTCGCTGACGAACCGGCGCACCAGCTTGGTCGCGATGAAGCGCGACGTCGACGGATGCCTGGCGAGGATGTCGAGCACCGTCTCGCCGTCGGACTGGCCGCCGTTGGCCGCGATCGTATGGCCGAGCACGACCTTGCGGTCCGGATCGTGGAGCTGCGGCCGGAACACGAACGGCGCGCCGTCGCGGCGGTTGTCGATCGTCCAGCCGGTGAACGCGCGCGCCACCTCCGTGACGTCCTTCTGCGTGTAGCCGCCGTCGACGCCGAGCGTGTGGAGTTCCATCAGCTCGCGCGCGTAGTTCTCGTTGAGCCCGCGCGGCGCGTTCTTGTTCGGGGGGCGCTGCCGCACCATCCCCGGCACCAGCACGCGCTGCCCGAACGGCCCACGCGCCACGCGCGGCGGCGCGGCGGTCGGATGCGGCCCGTTCGGATCGACGCTCATCCAGTTATCGAGGTAGAACAGCATCGCCGGGCTTTTCGCCGTCGCGTCGAGCAGATCCCGGAACCGGCCGAGGACGTGCGGGCGGATGGCGTCGCGCTCGTAGTCGGTCAGCAGGAAGCGGTCGCGGCCCTTGCGCGCGTCGACGTTGAAGTGGTTGAACCAGAAATCGGTCAGCACTTCCTGCAGCTGCCGCTCGCTGTACGCGGCGAGCAGAATCTTCTGCCCCGCGAGCTCGAGGACGAGCGAGTTCGCGCGCTGCTGCACCGGATCGGGCATCCTCGGTGCCGTGTCGCCGTCGGCCTTGCCCGCACCGGCCGCGGCTTCCTTTCTCGCCCGGCGCGCCTCGATCAGCGGCCGCTCGAACTGCCGAGCAATGTCGCTGGCGCTCATCGTCACCGTCGTGAAGCCGGCGAGCCGTGCCGCGGCCGCGGCGTCCGGAATCCGCTCGGGGTGCAGTTGCCGATCGATGTAGGCCGCAAGGCCGATGGAACGGACGCGCTCGACGTCTCCGGCCCGCGCGCCGAAGCCGATGCGATTCAGCGCGTGCGCGATCGTCCGCTCGTCATTTGGAATCGAGGTGGCAGAAACTGCCACCATCGCGGCCAGGACGAGGGCAGAAACTGACTTCATCGCCAGCTTGGACCGCCAGAACCGCCAACAGGTTTAAAACGTGCCCTACAATTTCTGCGTCATGACAATTCGTGTCAGCTCGCTGGCGATCCTTGCGATTCTTGCTCAGGGCGTTTCGCCGCCGCCGCCAGGGTTGCTCATCCGGAACGCCCAGGTCGTCGACGGTACCGGGAGCCCGGCGCGGCGGGCCGACGTTCGGGTCGCCGGCGACACGATTGCCGCGATCGGGGACAAGCTGGATCCGGTTTCGGGCGAGCGCGTGATCGATGCAGGCGGGCACGTCCTGGCGCCCGGTTTCATCGATATGCACAGCCACGCGGACCGCGGCGTCGACGAGACGCCCGACGCCACATCGCAGGTGATGCAGGGGATCACGACCGCGGTCGTCGGCCAGGACGGCGGCAGCGAGCTGCCGATCGCGGACTTCTACGAGCGCATCGCGCGCCTCCACCCGGCGATCAACTACGCGACGGCCATCGGCCACGGCACGGTTCGAAAGGCGGTGATGGGCGGCGACTACAAACGCCCCGCGACCGCGGCCGAGATCGAGACGATGAAGGCGCTCGTCGAGCGCGGCATGCGCGACGGCGCGATCGGCCTGTCGAGCGGGCTCGAGTACGACCCGGGCTTTTACTCCAGCACCGACGAGCTGATCGCGCTCGGCTCCATCGTCGCGAAGTACGGCGGCTACTACGCGAGCCACGTGCGCAACGAGAACGAGGGCGCGTTCGACTCCTGGCGCGAGGCGATCGAGATCGGCCGCCGCAACGGCATCCCGGTCGAGATCTCGCACATCAAGCTCGCCGTCAGGCCGGTGTGGGGCCGCGCCGCCGAAGGACTGAAGATCCTGGAAGACGCCCGCCGCGCCGGCGTGCGCGTGATGGCCGACTGGTACCCGTACACGTACTGGCAATCGTCGATGTACGTGCTGATCGAGACGCGCGACTTCGAGAGCCGCCAGGCGTGGGAGAAAGGGCTCGACGCGATCGGCGGCGCGCGGAACGTGCTGATCACGTCGTATCGGCCCGACCCGTCGCTCGACGGCAAGACGCTCGCGCAGATCGCCGACGCCCGGAAGGTCGACGCGGTGACGGCGGCCATCGACATGATGCGTGCGGCCGGGCCCGGCACCGGCGTCATCGCGACGTCGATGGCCGAGGACGATCTCGTCACGTTCGTGAAGCATCCGCTCGTGCTGATCTGCTCGGACGGCGGCCTCAGCGGCCGCCACCCGCGCGGCTACGGGACGTTTCCGCGCGTGCTCGGCCGATACGTCCGCGAGCTCGGCGCGCTCGCGCTGCCGGAGGCGATCGCGAAGATGACGGGCCGCTCGGCCGCGCAACTCGGTCTGTCGGACCGCGGCACGATCGCCGCCGGGCGGCAAGCGGACCTCGTCGTCTTCGATCCGGCGGTCGTTCAGGACCGCGGCGTCCCCGGCGACGCCGCGCGTCCACCGGTCGGCATCCGCTACGTCGTCGTCAACGGACAGGTCGTCCTCGACAACGGCGCGATGACGAGCGCGCGGCCCGGCCGCGGCCTCCGCCGCGCGCGCTGATGGCGCGCGAGCTCGTCCTCGCCGAAGGCGTGGTCCTTCAGCGGATCCTCGACGCGACGCACGTCATCTGGCACGACGGCCTCGACCGAACGAACTACGAGCGCTGGTACCGCGCGCAGCTCGCGACGCCGTGGGGCCGACTCCACCTGTCGCGCTGGGCGCTCGTCGCCGGCGGCGACTTCCTCGCGAGCGCGAAGCTGTACGATCTGGACGCGACGCTCGACGGCCGCGCGATCCGCGTCGCGGGCATCGGCGCGGTGTTCACGCACGAAGCGCACCGCGGTCAGGGCGCGGCACGCGAGCTGATCGAGCGGCTGCTCGATCGAAAGTCGCGCGAGGGCGCCGACGCGGCGCTGCTGTTCTCGGAGATCGGTCCCGAGTACTACGCGCGGCTCGGATTCGAGGTCGTGCCCACCTTCGAGCTGCGGCTGTCGGTCGTCGAGGATCCGCGTCGCGGCGCGCCGGCGACGCTGGTCCGCGCGGGGGACGATCGCGACCTGCACGATCTCGTCGCGATGGACGCGATCCGCGCGGCGCCGTACCGGTTTCAGCTGAACCGCGACCGCGATCTGGTGCGCTTCGCGATTGCGAAGAAGCGGCTTCTCGCCGGTCTCGCGCCGCCAGGGACGCGTGCGCTGGAGTTCTTCGTCGCCGAAGAAGGCGCGTCGGCCGTC
>Ga0114129_10009394_pt1 | contig 13938 bp, 13 predicted proteins | sample RhiMetdeltSRZDD1_FD_80071 | JGI IMG/M metagenome (GOLD analysis project Ga0114129, IMG submission 80071) | Populus rhizosphere microbial communities from Tennessee, USA - Rhizosphere MetaG P. deltoides SRZDD1 (version 2) (version 2) | ecosystem: Host-associated > Plants > Roots > Rhizosphere >...
CACCGTGACCGCCGACAGGCCCCGGCCCGCAAGCATCTGCGCAAGCAAGCCCCCGGTCGAGTGACCTATGACCGCCGGTTTCTTGTCCAGGGCATCGATGATCTCGATCGTGTGATCGGCGACCTGCTTCAAGGTCTTCTTGGCGAGGACGTCGGGGTCCGCGCGCGCCTGTTCAACCGTTTCTGGATCGTCCGGCCAGTCGGGCGTCAGTGGCGCGTATCCGGCCTGTTTGAAGAAGTCCGCCCAGTCGGCCCAGCTGCTCGGCAGCAGCCAGAGGCCGTGGATGAAGACGACCGGGGTGTTGTCAGAGGCGTTGGCCGCCTCGATCTCCCGTTTCTCCCGCTCGGACATCGACGCCATGACGACCCCCTCCGGTGGGTGAACGTAACCCGACCCTATCGAACGTCCAGCGGGCGAGGAAACCCGGGGCCGTTACCATCGATCCGTGCGGACCGAGAGCGACCTCCCGCTCGGCGGCGAGATGCCGGACGGCGTGCGCTTCATCGGCCGCCCGCCCGGCGCCGAACGCGCCTGGCGGTTCCCGGCCGATGCCCCGGCGGACGCCGACCTCGCGGCGTGCGTCGCGTGCGGCTTGTGCCTGCCGCACTGCCCGACGTATCGGGTCACGGGCGAAGAGTCGGCGTCGCCCCGCGGACGGATCGCCGCGATGCGCTCGGTGGCCGATGGCCAGGGCGAGCCCGACGAGCGCTTCTCGAGCTTCATGGATCTCTGCCTCGCGTGCCGGGCGTGCGAGGACGTATGCCCGTCGCACGTGCCGTTCGGCCGGATGATGGAGCGGGCGCGCGTGCAGGTCGAGCCGCTGCGGTCGCGCCGCGCTCGAATGCTCCGGTGGCTCGGTCTCGATGTCGTCCTGCCGCACCGCAAGGCGCTCTGGCTCGCCGCCGCGCTGCAGCCGATCGGACGACTGGCGTTGCCCAAACGCGTCCGTTCTCTGACGCCGGAGCGTTCCGAGCTCTTCCGGCGACTACCGCGCGTCACCGACCCGTCCGGCGAGATTCGTGGGACGGTCGCGCTGTTGAGCGGGTGCGTGCAGGACCGGTGGTTCCGCGACGTGAACCGCGCCACGATCCGCGTGCTCGCGCGCAACGGTTGGCGCGTCACCGTTCCGCGGATTCAACAGTGCTGTGGCGCGATCGCCGCGCACAACGGCCGGCTCGACACGGCCCGCGCCCTGGCCGAACGCAACCTGCGTGCGTTCGCCGGTACCGACGTCGTGCTGGTCAATGCGGCCGGATGCGGCGCGCACCTGCAGGACCTCGGCGACCTGCTGGAGTCCGACGAGTCACGCGCGTTCTCGGAGAAGGTGCGCGATGTGACTGCGTTCCTGCATGACGAGGGCCTCACGGATCCGCCCGGGGGCGATCCGGGGTTCGAACGCGTGGCGTACCACGACGCGTGTCACGCGCTCCGTGTCCAGCACGTCCGCGAACAACCGAGAGCGTTGCTGCGCTCGATCCCCGGCGTCGAGGTCGTGGACATCGAGGGCGGCGACGTCTGCTGCGGCGCCGCGGGGCTGTACAACGTGCTCGAGCCAGAGATGTCCTCGGAGCTCCGGCGCCGAAAGGCCGAGGCCGTCGCGAGCTCGGGCGCCCCGGTCGTGGCGAGCGCGAACCCCGGATGCACGATCCAGATCGCTGCCGGGCTGGCCGAACTCGGGGCTCCGCTTCCGGTCCTTCACCCGATCCAGATCCTCGACCGGGCCTACCTGGCCGAGCCCCCGGAGGCGGCCCCGGCCGCCTCCGGTGGTGCGTCTCACATCCCGAGCGCCTGACGGGCCTTGGCGTTGTCGCTCGTGACCGCGATGGCGCGGTTCTTGGTCGCGAGATACACGACCTGGATGTTCACGCCGGCGTCGGCCATCTTGCGCGCCATCGCGCCCACGACGCCCGGCTGATCCACCTGGCCGGAGGGAAGGTCCGAGACCAGCGGATCGGCCTCGCCCTCGACCTTGATGCCGGCGCCCTCGAGCGCCGTGCGCGCCGCCATGGCGTCTTCGACGAGCACGTGCCCGATGGCTCGTCCCTCGAAGGCCACGACGGTCAGTCCCTCGATGTTGATCCCGGCCTTTCCGAGCGCCTCGCCCAGATCGGCGAGGGTCCCCGGCCGGTCCTCGAGGGAGACGGTGAGGTCCTTCATCGGCACCTCCTTTTGGGGGTCCGTCACATGCGGGTGTACGCCCGGCGATCGCGGCCGTCAAGCCGGACGTGCGCTGCGGCGAAACCCGTTCGGAAGTTCGGCTACCCCAGGGCGGTGCGGAGCGCCCCCGCGTCGTCCGCGGAGAAGACGAGCCTCGAACCCGACGCCACGTAGCACGCGGCGAGGTTCACGCCGGCGGCGCCGACCTTCTCGGCGAGCTCAGCCAGCTTGCCCGGCCGGTCCTCGCTCGACAGGTCGACCACCACGGCCTCGCGCTCGCCCTCGACCGTGACGCCGGCGCCCTCGAGCGCCGACCGCGCGCTCGCGGCGTCCTCGACGAGCAGGTGCACATGGCCGTGGCCTCCGCCGCCGAGTCCGGCGATGCCCTCGATGTTCACGCCCGCGCCGCCGAGCGCCCTGGCCGCCTTCGCCAGGCCGCCGGGCTCGTCGGGCAGGGAGATCGAAAGATCGGTCGCCATCCGAACGCCTCCTTCAGTCGGGGAGCCTCGGTTCGTATCCCGCGCGGGCCTGTCGCGTCAAGGCCGTAGCATGCGCCGGTGCGCGTGGCGGAGCGGTGGTTCGAGCACGAGACCGTGGACGAGGGCGTCGTCCTAATCACGGAGCCGAACGTCGACCCGTTCCTGCGCGCCAACCTCTTCCTGGTCCGGGGCCGCGATCGGGACCTGCTGGTGGACTCGGGCCTCGGGCTCGCGTCGCTGCGCGCGGAGCACGCCGGGCTGTTCGAACACCCGGTGATCGCGGTCGCCACGCACCGGCACTTCGATCATACGGGCGGGTTGCACGAGTTCGACGAGGTGGTCGTGCACCGCGACGACGCAGAGGCCGTTGCGACCGCGGAGGGCTTCGCCTCCCTGCGGATCGAGGACTACCCGCCCGAGGAGCTCTCGGGCTACGCGGCGCCGCTGTCGCTGCTGACGGCATTTCCCCGGGACGGGTTCGACCTCGGCTCGTACTCGGTCACGGCGGTGACCCCCACGCGGATCGTCGACGAGGGCGACGAGATCGACCTGGGCGATCGCCGCTTCGAGGTCATGCACCTGCCCGGCCACACGCCCGGCGAGATCGGCCTGTGGGAGGCCGACACGAGGGCGCTGTTCTCGGGCGACTGCGTGTACGAGAGCGGCCTCCTGCTCGACGAGCTGCCGGAGTCCGACATCGCCGCCTACGTTCGGAGCATGGAGCGGCTGCGCGAACTCCCGGTCCGGATCGTGCACGGCGGCCACGACGACAGCTTCGGACGCGAGCGCCTGCTCGAGCTGATCGATGGATACGTGCGAACACGCGGATGAAGCCGACCTACTTCTCGACGTCCGCCGAGTTCCGCGCGTGGCTGAAGGAACATCACGACACCGAGACCGAACTCTGGGTCGGCTTCTACAAGAAGGCCTCGGGCGTGCAGAGCATCACCTGGTCCGAGGCCGTGGACGAGGCGCTGTGCTACGGCTGGGTGGACAGCATCCGAAAGGGCGTGGACGAACGGCGCTTCATGAACCGCTTCACGCCCCGAAAGCCGTCGAGCAACTGGAGCGAGGTCAACATCCGGCGCGTCGAGGAGCTCACGAGGCAGCGGCGGATGCGCGCGCCGGGCCGGAGAGCGTTCGAGGCCCGGCAGCCGAGGAAGGCCGGGGCCTACTCGTACGAGCAGCGCTACGAGGTGAAGTTGTCGCCCGACCTCGATCGGCGGTTCCGCGCGTCGAAGAAGGCGTGGGCGTGGTTCGGGGACCAGCCCGCCAGCTACCGCTCGTTCGCGCTGTACTGGGTCATGAGCGCGAAGAAGCCCGAGACGCGCGAGCGGCGCCTCTCGACGCTGATCGAGGACTCGGCCGGGGGCCAGAGGGTTCCCCCGTTGCGCAGGCCGACGCCCAAGCGGTAGCCACCGGCTATAGGTGGCTCCGCAGACCCCAGAGCTCGGGGAAGAACCGCTTGTCCAGGGTCGAGCGGAGGTACTCGACGCCGGACGAACCGCCGGTGCCCTGCTTGGCCCCGATCTCGCGCTCGACCATCAGGACGTGGTGGAAACGCCACTGCGCGAACGCCTCGTCGTGATCGAGCAGGCCCTCGGCCACGCCGAACAGGGTCGCGTGCTCACGCTCGCGCGCCATCCTCAGGAGGCTTTCGCGACGTCGTTCCTCGTCGTCCTCCGGCATGTCGAGGCCGTGGCGTTCGAGCAGGGCGACGAACCCGTCCCACACCGTGGACTCCTCCAGCCGCCGGGCCAGCCTCGCGAGCTCGTCCGGAGAGGCCGCGAGGTCGTTCAGGTAGCCGCGCTGCTTGAGGCCCGACAGGAACTCCACCTCTCGGAACTGCGCGGACTGGAACCCCGAAGCCGGCGAGAGCAGCGAGCGGAACTCCAGGAAGTCCTGCGGCGACATCGTCTCGAGGACCTGGATGTGGTCGATCAGGATACGCTCGATCGCGTGGATCCGCGTGAGGTAGTGCCGGGCGCTTAGGGCGTCGCCATCCACCATCCGGTCTCGGACGGTCTCGAGCTCGAAGATCAGCTGCTTGAACCAGAGCTCGTAGGCCTGGTGGACCACGATGAACAGCAGCTCGTCGTGCACTGCCGGGTCCGAACGCAGCCGCTGCAGCGAGATCAGCTCGGGGACCGCGAGGTACTCGCCGTAGGTGAGCAGGCCTTCCGCGGAGGGCTCGGTCAGCCGGCCCATCCGCCGGACGCGTCCCTCCGCTTCCTTTGCCGGTTCCTTGTCCGGTTCCTTGTCCGGCTCGGTCACGGCCCCATCCTAGAGGGCGGTCCTCAGGCCGAGCGAAGGAACGCCAGCACCGCGAGGACGCGTCGGTTCTCGTCGGTGTCCGGCAGGAGGCCGAGCTTCGTGAAGATGCCCCGCACGTGCGCCTCGACGGTCTTCTCGCTCAACGACAGGGCGGTCCCGATCGCCCGGTTGGAACGGCCCTCGGCCATGAGCCCGAGGACCTCGCGTTCGCGATCGGTCAGCTCGGCGACTGGATCCACGGCGCGCCGGCGCCCCACGAGCTGCGCGATCACCTCCGGGTCGACCGCGGAGCCGCCCTCCCCCACCCGCCGAACGGCATCGCGGAACCCGTCGAGGTCCGACACACGATCCTTCAACAGGTACCCGGTCCCGCCGGTGCCGTCTCCGAGCAGGTCCATCGCGTGCTCGGTCTCGATGTACTGGGACAACACGAGCACGCCGACCTCCGGGTGCTCCGCCCGGATCGTCTTCGCGGCGACGAGACCTTCGGTCGTGTGCGAGGGAGGCATCCGGATGTCGACCACGGCGACATCCGGCGTTCGACTCGAGGGTGCCTCGCGGACGATCGCGAGGAGCTCATCCGCGTCTGCTGCCTGACCGACGACGTCGAAGCCCCCGTCGGTGAGCAACCGCGCGAGGCCCTCGCGGAACAGCACGGCATCGTCCGCCACGGCTACGCGCACGGGATCTCAGCGTGCAACGTCGTGCCGGTACCCTGATCGCTCCGGACCTCGATCCGCCCGCCAACCGCCTCCACGCGATCCGCTAGTCCCCGGAGTCCGGAACCGCCGTTCATCTGGGCGCCACCGACGCCGTCATCGCCCACCTCGATGGTGAGGCGTTCTCCACCGTCTTCGACGGCGACCCACACCCGAGTGGCCTCTGCGTGTTTGGCGACGTTCGCCAACGCCTCGGAGACGAGGAAGTAGGCCGTCGCCTCGATCTCCGGCGAAAAGCGCCGCTCCGGAACGGACCGCACGTCAGCGGGGACCGCCGATCGTTCGGCCAGCGATCGGAGGGCGCCGCCCAACCCCGTCTGCGTCAGGATCGCCGGGTGGATCCCGCGCGCCAGTTCCCGGAGCTCGGCCAGGGAGCGCGCAAGCCCCTGCTCCGCGGTGGCCAACCGGGTCGTGAGCTCGACGTCACCGCGCGCGTCCGCGCGTTCGCGCGCCATGCGCAGGTCCAGCGAGAGCGTGACCAGCCGCTGCTGCGCGCCGTCGTGCAGGTCGCGTTCGAGGCGCCGCCGTTCCTCGTCCTGCGAGGCGACCAGTCGTTGGCGGGAACGCTGGAGCTCCTCGACGAGGGCGATGTTCCGAAGGACGAGCGCCGCCTGGCCGGACAGGTCGGAAAGCAGCCGCTGGGTTGCCGGCATCATCGGCTCCTGTGGCGGCATCTCCACGCTGATCGCGCCCAGCAGATCTTCGCGGTCGCGAACCGCGAAGGCTTGACCGGCCCCCAGGCCCGGAAGCTCGCCGCCCTCGACGCGCACGGGCGGATGCGTCCCCGTGGACGGCCAGCCGGCGACGGCGTGCAGCTCACCACCCGCCCGGAGCCAGATGCCGACGCGTTGCGCGCCGGTTCCCTCGGCGACCAGGTTCGCCATCCGCGGCAGGATCTCGGGAAGCGACGCCTCGTCCAGGCGTTCGCTGAACGTCGCCACGAGGTCGTACGGGGATGCACGGTCCCCGTACACGATCCGGTCGGCGAGTTTGTGTGCGCGTCGCCGGGCCGGCTGGAAGGCGATCGCGGCCAGGGCCGTCGCGCCGACGGCTGGGAAGACGCTCTCGCCAGCCACGATGATGCCGGCGATCCCGACGACGACTGCGTAGATCGCGGTCACGAACGCCGCGAGGGCGCCGTAGACGATCGACCTGCTTGCCAAGAACTCGATGCCGCGGACGTGATGACCGAGAAGCGCGATCGCCGCCGACAACGGCAGACCGAGCACCACCGACAGGAGGAACGCGACCCCGAACGGGTCGCCGATCTGGTGCAGACCGAGCGTGCCCGCCCCGATCGCGACGATCAGGAGCGAGGCAGAAAGGACGGCCACGACCACCAGCCAGCGGAGCGCCTGCCGGTCCTGTGGTGAGGCCCGGCGGAATCGCAGCACGACCGACACGACCGCCAGGATCAGCGCCGCCGCGAACGCCAGCGAGACGACCGCGAAGACGGTCTCGACGATGGACGCCGCATCGGGCACCGCGAGCGGGTTGGTGATCGGCTCCCCCTCCCAGGTCTGCACCATGCGCGCGCCGACGCCCACGGCAGCCAGGGCGACCACCGCGGAGCCGACCGGCCGCCACCGGCGCGAGGGCAGGGCCCCCGTCGGGAACACGAGCAGGTATAGGACGATCCCCGGCCACACCGCGGCGACCAGCAGCCACGAGTTCACCCACAGCGCCCATTGCGCGAGCAGGTTCCGCCCTTCCCCGATCGCGATCGTGCTGGCTGCCTCGGCGCCCATGCTCACCACCAGGCCGAACCCGATCAGGAGCAGGAGCCAGCCGCACGCGTTGCCCGGCAGCCGCGCTGCGATCAGCCCTCCGACCACCGCGTAGCACGTCACGGCAACGAGGGCGAGCACGTTCGAGACGGGGTCCCCGCCGATCGCGCCGTCGACCGTGAATAGCGCCGCCGTTGCCACCACGAGGAGCAGGGTCACCGCGGTCGAGGCGAGTGCGATCCCGCCCGCTCTGTGCCTCACGTCTCTCCCCTCCCACGCCGCGATCCGGGCTCGGCGACGGCTCATGCTGACACCTTCTAGCCCGACGGTCATCAGGGAAAACCCGGTGTCACAACGCGGGTTGTCATCGATGTGTCGCCTCCACGGCCTGGCTACGTTCGGCACGTCCAATCGACCGAAAGGAGATCGCGATGCGAAGCGCACGCACATCGGGTGGGGCAGTGGTCGCACTCGTCGGAGCCCTGCTCCTCGTCCTGGGGCTCTCGTTCCCCACGACCGCACACGGCGAGGTGGCCGTTCGGGACACCGCGCCGGCGACGGGAGACGTGTACCTCGCGCTTGGTGACTCGCTCGCGGCGAGCTTCCAGCCCAAGGGCGACCAGCACAGCGGCTACGCCGAGCAGGTGTTCCAACTCGAGCAGGCCGCGAACCAGGATCTGAGGCTGGTCAAGCTCGGCTGTCCCGGCGAGCGCACGAACACGATCGATCGCCCGCGACGGCTGTGTCAGTACGCCGAGGGCACACAGCTCGATCAGGCCGTTGCCGTGCTGGAGGACCAGGACGTTGCGTTCGTCACGCTCCAGATCGGTTCCAACGATCTGTTCTCGTGCTTCCGGTTCGGGCAAGGCGTCTTCGACCAGACCTGCGTGGACGAGCGTCTACCGAAGGTCGTGGATCGCCTCGGCTCGATCGTCGAGACGCTCCGATCGGCGGATCCGGAGGTGTCGATCGTCGGCATGACGTATCTCAACCCGCTGCTCGCGCTCTGGACGGCCCCCGGATTCCCCCAGGACCTCGTGGTCCAGGACGCGGACGTGTGGCACACGATCAACGACGCGCTCGCCCAGACGTACGCGGGGCTCGGCGTTCCTGTCGCCGACGTCGAAGCGGCGTTCTCAACGTCGGACTTCGACACCATCGTCCACACACGTGGCTTCGGCGACCTTCCGCTGAACGTTGCGCGGGTGTGCCAGTGGTCCCACATGTGCGCGACCCAGGGGGATGATGCGCACCCCAACACGATCGGATACGCCGCGATCACTCGCGCAGTGGAGACGGCACTCGCGACGATCTAGTCAGCGAGCACGCGGGACAACTCCTCGAGGCTCTCGAGGTTGTGACCGGGCAGGAACTCGTCGATGGAGGGGAGCGCCGCCGCCATGCCGCGCGCGAGCGGCTCGTAGTGCGGGCTCCCCTTCAGCGGGTTGACCCACACGATCTTGTGGACCAGGCGACGGAGCTTGGCCATCTGGTCGCGCAGCAGATCGGGTTCTCCACGCTCGAGCCCGTCCGAGCAGATCACCGCGACCGAGCCGCGGATCGACGCCCGCTGGCTCCAGCCGTCCACCAGGTCCTTGAGCGAGGCCCCGATCCGTGTTCCGCCCTCCCAATCCTCGACGAGGCTGCCGATCTCGCGAAGCGCGCGGTCGGGGTCTTTGGTGCGGAGCGTCCGAGTGACACGCGTCAGCCGCGTGCCGAAACAGAACACCTCGACCTTTCGGCCCGCCGCCATCGCGGCGAACGCGAACTGCATCAGCGCGCGCGAGTACGGCGCCATCGAGCCGGAGATGTCCAGGATCAGCACCAGCGGCCGCGCTCGGCGACGCCGGTCCCGCCACGCGCGATGGAACGGCTCGCCCTGCGTTCGGAGCGAGCGGCGGAGCGTGCGCCGAACGTCGAACCGCGGGCCGGACGACGCGGGCCGATACCTGCGGGTGTGCCGTGTGGGCAGCTGGATCGCGAGCTTTCGGATCATCCGCGTCATCCGCTCGCGTTCCTCCTCGGTCAGGTCCGCGAACGACTTCGCACGCAGCATCTCGGCCGCACTGGCCACGATCCGGATCGAGGCGTCCCCTTCGGTCTCGGCCTGCTCATCGGCCTCGTGCCACTCCCGCGCGACCACATGATCGTCGAGCGCGTTCTCGCTCAGCGCGCGCTCGACCTCCTCGAGCCCGTCGACGCCGGGCGGCGCCGGCAGGCCGAGATCGAGGTGGATCCCCGTCCCGAACCAGTCGTCGAAGGCGGCGTCGAAGATCTCGGCGTCCTCCGGTCGAGAGATCAGCGAGGCGCGTCCGGCCCAGTACAGGTCGTCGCGGTTCCGCAGCCCGAGCGCGCCCGCGGCGCGGCAGAACGTGACGATGCGCCCGGTCCCCACGGGCAGTCCTCGCAGACGGAGCGCGCGGCCGAACCCGATCAGGCGCTCGAGCGCGTTGGCCTCAGGTGCGTTCGCTGCCATCGACGACCTCGTCCAGGCGTTCGGACGCGAGCCGCTGATCGTCGTGATCCTTCAGCACCGAGCCGAGCGTCATGGCGGCGGTCTCCTGGTCCAGGTGCTCGGCGCCGAGGAACGCCGCGGCGTTGGCCCAGTCGATCGTCTCGGCGACCCCGGGGCGCTTGGAGATGTCGAACGAGCGCAGGCGGCTCACCGCGGTCGCGACGTCGCGCGCGAGGACCTCGGGAACCTCCGGCGCGCGCGCCCGGATGATCTCGATCTCGCGGTCGAGCGCCGGATGGTCTATCCAGTGGTACAGGCACCGGCGCTTGAGCGCGTCGTGCAGCTCGCGCGTGCGGTTGGACGTCACCACCACCACGGGCGGCTCCTCTGCCGAGACGCGCCCCACTTCGGGGATCGTGACGGCGAACTCGGAGAGCACCTCCAGCAGGAAGGCCTCGAACTCGTCGTCGGCGCGGTCGAGCTCGTCGACCAGCAGGACGGCCTTCGAGCCGGCTCGGATCGCGGCCAGGAGCGGCCGCTCGACCAGGTACTCGGGGCCGAACAGGTCCTCGACGCGGGCCTCGTCCGTCATGTCCTGCATCGCGCGGACGGCGATCAGCTGCTTGGAGTAGTTCCACTCGTACAGCGCCTGGCTGGCGTCGATCCCCTCGTAGCACTGCAGGCGGATCAGCTCGCGGTCGAGCAACGAGGCCAGGACCTTCGCGACCTCGGTCTTGCCGACCCCGGCCTCGCCCTCCAGCAGGAGCGGCTTGTCGAGCGAGACCGCGAGGTAGATCGACGTCGCGAGGCCTCGGTCGGCGAGGTACCGCTCGCGGGCCAGGCCCTCCTGCAACCCCTCGACGAGGGTGAACGGCATGCGTCCCATCGCCGAAAGCCTACCGGCCGTTCGGGTTGCGGGTGGTCATCCGAACTCAGACGGGCGGCTCGGCAGCCGGCGTAGGGTCGCGGATCCCGCGCTCGGCCAGGCGTTGCGTGATGCGTTGGCGGAGCAGACGCTCGACGTCTGGCTTGCTGGCCGGCCGCGTCTCGGCCACGGCGCGGATCACGACACCGGTGTCGCTGGTGGTCTCGACGCCGAGGACCGTCGGGCCGCCCATCACGGACTCCTTCAGGGCCGGGTCGTCCCCGAGCTCGGCGAACAGCTCCTCGAGGAGCTCGCGCACGTGCTCGGGGTCCTGTGCGTAGGCGACCGGCGTGTCCACGATCGCCCGGGCCCAGCCGCGCGACTTGTTGCTCACGACCTGGATGTTGCCGTTCGGCACGACATGCAGGGTGCCGTCATAGGCGCGGAGCGCGGTCGCGCGCAGCGTGAACCACTCGATGCGCCCGATCACCGGGTTGGCGGTCGTCCGAACCTCGACGGTGTCCCCCACGCCGAACTGGTTCTCGAGCAGGATGAAGAAGCCGCTCAGGCCGTCCTTCACGATGCTCTGCGCCCCGAACCCCAGGGCCACACCCGCGATCCCGGCACTCGCGATCAGCGGTGCGAGGCTCACGTTCAAGTATCCGAGCACGATCAGAACCGCGATCGTCCAGATCGTCACCGTCACCGTCGCCGAGACGGCGTGCGCGAGCGTGGTAGTCCTCTGCAGGTTGCCCGCCTCCGACATGTTGGGCGCCTTCTCCAGCCTGCGTTTGAAGCGCCTGACCACGATCCGCAAGATCACCGTCGCGATGATCGCGACCCCGATGGTGATCAGGATCGGCAGGCCCGTGTCGCGCAGCCACGTGCCCTGTTCGAGGAGCGCCAGCATGCACACCATCTAGTCAGACGCGTGCGGGTGCGTCAAAGACCGGACACAGACGGAGGCCGGGCGACGGGCGCCCGGCCTCGGTCTGCCGTGCGGGGCGTCTCCCCGAACGCCTATCGCGACTGCGCCTCCTCGATGGCCCGCCGGACCAGCACTTTCGCGAGCTCCTGCCGGTACTCGGCGCTCCCGAACGCGTCCGTGGGCGGGCTGGTGCCGTCGGCCGCGCGCGCCGCCGCGGCGGCCGGGTCCGACCCGCCCGCGAGCGCCTCCTCGACGCCGGTGGCCCGCAGCGGCCGGTCGGACATGTTGGTGAGCGCGATCGCCGGCCCGGAGCCGTTCTGCGCGAGCATCGCGACGCCGACCAGCGCCCAGTCCTGCGAGCGGCGGTGGAACTTCACGTAGCTCCAGCCTCGGCCCTGTGTCTTGGGGACGCGGATCTCGGTCAGGACCTCGTCGTGCGCCAGGTCGGGCTCGAACAGGCCCTTGAAGAACTTCGTCGCCGGCACGTTCCGAACGCCGCCGGGGCCCCGCACCACCATCTCGGCGTCTAGCGCCAGCAGCACCGAGGGCATGTCGGACGCCGGGTCCGCGTGCGCCACCGAGCCGCCGATCGTCCCGACGTGGCGGACCTGCGGGTCGCCGATCTGCGCGGCCGCGAACGGCACCATCGGGCTGAACTCGCGGAGCGCGTCGCTGTCGGCCACGTCGTGATGCCGCGTGCCCGCACCGATCGCGACCGCGTCGCCGTCCTCCCTCACGTACTTCAGGTCCTGGATCCGCGAGATGTCGACGAGCAGGGACGGCCGGGACAGGCGGACCCGCATCAGCGGCAGGAGCGAGTGACCGCCCGCCAGGATCTTCGCCTCGGGATCGCCGGACAGCGCCTGGATCGCGTCGTCGACGGTGTCGGCTCGCCGGTACTCGAACGGCGCCGGGATCATGCCCCACCTCCGTTCGCGGCCTGGATCGCTCGCCAGACGCGTTCGGGCGTCGCCGGCTTGCCGACGTCGGTCACCCCGAGATGCGCCACCGCGTCCACCACCGCGTTGACCACGGCGGGGGGCGCAGCGATCGTCCCCGCCTCGCCGATCCCCTTGACTCCGAGCGGGTTGGTGGGCGACGGCGTCACGGTGCGATCGAGCTCGAACGGCGGCATCTCGACCGCCGAGGGGAGCAGGTACTGGGTCAGCGTGCTCGTCACGAGGTTCCCGTGCTCGTCGTACAGGACCTCCTCGTACAACGCCTCCGCGATCCCGAACGCGACGCCCCCGTGCACCTGCCCGTCGACGATCATCGGGTTGATCACGACGCCGCAGTCGTCCACGGCCACGTAACGCAGCAGATCCGTGTGCCCCGTCTCGGTGTCGACCTCCGCAACGCAGACGTGCGTCCCGTACGGCCACGTGAAGTTCTTCGGGTCCCAGGTCGCCGTGGCGGTCAGGTCGGGCTCGAACCCATCCGGCAAGTTGTGGGCCGTCCAGGCCGAGACGGCGAGCTCGGGGATCGTCCGCACCTTGTCGGGCGCGCCCTGAACCCGGAACGCGCCGTCCTCGAACCGCAGGTCGTCCTCGGACACCTCGAGCTCGTGGGCGGCGAGCGTCCGCGCCTTGTCCTTGATCTTCTGCAACGCGTAGTGCAGCGCCGCCCCGCCGATCGCGATCGAGCGCGACCCATAGGTGTCCATCCCGAGGGGCGTGGTGGCCGTGTCCCCGTGCAAGACCTCGACGTCGTCGATCCCAACGCCGAGCTCGTCCGCCGTGATCTGGGCCCAGGTCGTGTCGTGGCCCTGCCCGTGCGGCGAGGTCCCGATGTAGAGCGTGACCTTTCCGCTGGGCTGGCAGCGCACCTGCGCCGCCTCCCAGCCGCCCGCGGCGTACCGGAGTGCGCCGAGGATGTTCGAGGGCGCGAGGCCGCACATCTCGATGTAGCTCGACAGCCCGATCCCGATCTGCTTGACGTCGCCGTTCTCGCGCCGCGACGCCTGCTCCTTGCGGTACTGGTCGTACCCGGCCATCTCGAGCGCGCGCTCGAACGCCGGCAGGTAGTCGCCCGAGTCGACGTTCAGGCCCATGAGCGAGGGTCGGTCCTCGGTGAACTTCGGCACGAAGTTGATCCGGCGGATCTCGGCCGGGTCCTTGCCGAGATGCCGGGCCAGGTCGTCTACCGCGCGCTCGATGACGTACGTGGCCTCGGGACGGCCTGCGCCTCGGACCGCGTCCGTGGGGACCTTGTTGGTCATGATGCCGGTGAACTCGTACCAGTAGGCCTGGGTATCGTACGGCCCCATGTAGACCCAGCCGCCGAGCTCGGGGATGCCCGGCGTCAGCAGCTGGAGGTACGCGCCCATGTCGCAGA
>Ga0114129_10009395_pt1 | contig 13937 bp, 11 predicted proteins | sample RhiMetdeltSRZDD1_FD_80071 | JGI IMG/M metagenome (GOLD analysis project Ga0114129, IMG submission 80071) | Populus rhizosphere microbial communities from Tennessee, USA - Rhizosphere MetaG P. deltoides SRZDD1 (version 2) (version 2) | ecosystem: Host-associated > Plants > Roots > Rhizosphere >...
AAGGCGTTGAGCGCGCCGAGGAGTACGAGACGGTGAAGGGCCTGGGCGTTCATCTGGTGCAGGGATTCTTCCTGCACCGTCCGTCGGAGAACGCAGTGTCGCGTACGACTGGCGAGACAGCGGTGGTACGCATCGAACCAACGTTCAGCGCCTAACGAGGCTCGTTGTCGCCGAGCAGATTGGCGACGAGTGCCCACGATCGCTCGGCTGCCCCAAGGCCGCCCTCCACGAGATCACGAGCAGCGCGCCCGGCAACCGTGCGCGCTGTGTCATCCGTGAGCCAAGAGCGGAGGCGTGACTCGAGCCCGGCCTCGGTGATTTCCGACGCTCCGCCACCCGTGGAAATGAGAAGCCCCGCGTCTCGACTGTTCGAATGGCGTGGACCGAACAACACCGGCACGCCAAACGCCGCCGGCTCCAACACCGAGTGCAACCCTGCCGCGTGAAATCCTCCGCCAACGTACGCAGCGTTCGCCAGCGCATAGAGGTCGCCGAGCACGCCCACGCGATCGACGATGACGACGTCGGCCTGAGGTGCATCGTCGGCTCCGAGTCGAGATGCGCGAATCCGGTTGTCCGCCGCCCAGCGCTCGATCGGCGCGAGATGCCCTTCCGTCGGCTCGTGCGGCGCGATGACGAGCCGAGCGTCTCGCACCGAGCGCCGCACGCGAATCCAAGCCGCGAGCAGCGGCCGCTCGTCGGCCGGCCAAGTCGAGCCAGCGACGAGCGTGGATCGCTCGCTCTCGAGCGACGCGACAAATCCGCTCGTGCGATCGACGTTGTGCACCCGTGCCCACACTTGATCGTACCGTGTGTCACCGGTGACGCTCACACGATCGCGACGAGCTCCGAGCTCGACCAACCGCTCGGCGTCATGCTCGTCGATGGCACCGACCGCGTCGAGCCGAGCATATGCGTCCTCGAGAAACCGCGCCGCAACGCCGCGCCGGCGTGAAGACCCCTCCGCGAGCGTCGCACTGACGAGACCGAGCCGCACGCCGCGACTTACCGCGACGCGCGCGAGATTTGGCCAGACGTCGAGCTTGCTGAACACGAGCGCCCGAGGCGCAAGCGCGGCGAGCGCGGCGCGAGCTTCGCCGTCCGTATCGAACGGCAGATAGTCGGCGAAGTCCACATCCAAACCACGCGCGAACGTCGCGGCGCTCGGTGAGAAGAACGAGTAGGCGAGCTGAACGTCGGGGCGTTTCGCTCGCGCGAGTTGAAGTACTGGACGCGCCTGAAGACCCTCACCAACCGATGGCGCGTGCATCCATAACAGTCGTCGCGCTGGGTCACGGTGTGCCGCGGCCCACGCCGCATAACGAGCGCGAATTCCGCGTCGGGCGCGGAACGCCCGCAACACCTTCGCATCGCCGGGCGGCGCGACCGCCGCGAGCACGCGTGCGAGTTGACCTGCCGCGTCGTAGCCGAGTCGAAGCACCGCGTCCACGCGCGCGTGGAGTGGCGGGCGCGCTCGAGACTACTGACCGCTGGACGCGGCGAGCGCGGCGTCCAGCGCCTTGCGCAATTCCGCGACTGGCAGCACGCCTTCCAGGAGTTGGTTGCCGATGAAGAATGACGGTGTTGCGCGAACGCCTGCGCGCGCGGCCTTCTCGTGATCGGCCTCGATCAGTGGCAGCATCTTGTGGCTCGCGACGCACGCGCGAAGCGCAGCGAGATCGGCTCCCGCGCTCCCCGCTACCTGATCGAGGACTTGCCCAGGATCCTTGACGCTCGCCCATCGATCCTGCGACGCGAACAAGGAGTCGTGCACCTGCCAGAACTTGCCCTGCGCTGACGCACACATGGCGTGCTCGGCGGCGGGGCCGGCGTTGGGATGGATGTTGAGCGGCATGTTCACAAAAGCGAGCCGAACTTTGCCGTTGTCGATGTACTCGCGTCGGATGGTCGCATCCGATGAGTCATGCCACATCTTGCAGTACGGGCACTGAAAATCGCTCGCGACAATCAGCCACACCTTTGCCGCCGCGTTTCCGCGAATCCGGCCACTGTCGGCGCGGGCGACGAGCGGGTCAGGCGAGGGCGATGTGGCGTTCGGTCCTGCGGTTGGTGCAGCAGCGGTCGCTGGAGCAGCCCGCTCCGTACTGGCAGCCGGCGTTTTGGCGCGCGCGTCTTGAGCTCCCTTGCAAGCTGCCAGGAGCGCGAAACCGATGATGCGCAAGTCGATGGTCATTGGATCGTGAGCGACGGGAATTCCCCGCCCGCGGAAATGGTCTACGGCTGAGCCCAGCGGAGCGTCTTTTGAGTGGCGATAAAGATACCGCTCGAGGCGTACGCACGGCTACGTGTGCGGCTCGTCACAAGTCGGTATGGGGCATACCTCTTGCACCCCCGCTCGGCGGAACTCGCGCCCGCGATCCCGGCGACGCGACGTCCACGACGGCGCAGCATTCCACTCAGTCGTGCAGCAGACGTGTAGTGGGTTGTCTCGCGGTTCGTGCTGGCGCGCGCTTCGCGAACTACGCCGGTTCGCTTCACTAGTTCGGGGAGGCCTGATGCGCAAACCGCCGCGGGGCAGAGCGTGGCTGCTGGTCGCATGTGCGACGGTTGGCGCAACCGCGGCCAAAGCGCAGCAGGTCCAGCCAGTGCAGCCCTACGGGCAAACGATGCAGTTCGGCGTGGGCTACATCAACACGCCCGCCGCGTGGGTCTCTCCGCGCACAGCTGATTCGTGGCTCACGATCTCGGCGAAGGATCTGCCGTCGTTCAGCAATTCGTCCAAGAGCAGTCTCGCGTCCCGCTTGAACTCGAACCTCGCGCTCGACACGCATTGGGGTGGTCGCGTGTCAGTGGGCGCATCGCTGTACAGCCAGAATCCGGAGTGGGGGCTGTTCGGCCAGGCGCTACTGATCCGCGACGGCGACTTCGGGCAAAGCTTCCTTCCAGCGCTGGCAGTCGGCGCGCGGAACGTCGGGAAGTACAAGCACGAAGATCGATTCCTCATTGGACATGACGTCGTCCTCGACAGCTCCGGGAAGTACGACGAGGTGGTCGTTTCGCGTTATGCAAAGTTCGACACCTCCCCGACGCTGTACGCCGTCCTGACGAAGGATTTTCATCTCCCGTCGCCGTCGGAGAGTGGGGCGCTCTGGGTTTCGCTGAGTCTGGGATACGGTAACGGCCTCTTTCGCGACGACGGCGGGCTTGGGAAGCAATACAACAATAGCGGCACGATTGCGCGCGGCATGTTCCTCGGCAGTCGATTCGTTATGCACCCGTCGGCGAACACCAGTGTGACGGTGCTGATCGAAAACGACGCGTGGGATTGGAACGGCGGCATCGTGGGTGAATGGCGCGGCATGACGCTCGGCCTGTACGGAACGGAGCTCGAAGCAGGCGGACGAACGGGCGAGGCCGAAGGCTTCAACGTCTACAACTACACGAAGTTCAACTTCGCGATCGGCTACTCCGGCAATTTCCGCGACATCTCACACGGCGTCGTGCTTCGGTCGAACATCTCCGAGATGACGCGCGAGCAACAACGGCTTCGCACGGAGATCGCCTCGCGCGAGCGGCGCATTCAGAAGCTCGAAGGCCAGCTCGCCGACGCGCGTCAGGGAGAGCTGGCGCAACTCGAGAAGCGTCGCCAGCAGCTCGAGCTCGACTTGCAGGCAGAACGTGAGGCCATCAAGCGAGCGAGCGATCGGTTGCGTGAGCTGGAGCAGGCCGGGGCGCGTCCGCCGGCTCCGAAGCCGCCGACGGAGCCACCTGCCTCGAAACCACCGGAGGTTCGTTGAGCATGTCGGCCGACGGAGGCGACGTGGGTGAACGCGGGCGGGGCGATCACGCTCGCCATTGGTGGCGCGACGTTGCCGGCGCCGCGTTCGCGTTAGGTCTGCTACCATGGTCCATGATGTCGGGCCAGGAATTCCCGCAAACGTTGTACTGGGGGTCGGGCATCATCGACATCCCCGTTGCCTGGGCACCGCCACTCACGGGAGACTTTGCGCTCGGGTACTCCGGCAAGCGATTCAAGGTCGATCCCGTCTCGATGAAGCTGAACTACAACGACCGCTTGAACTCGCAGCTGACGTTCTCGGCGGCGGCGTTTGGCCGACTCGAGGGTGGCGTTGCGTTCTACTCGAGCAACCCCGAGTACGGATTCTTCGTGCGTGGGGTTCTCGTTAGGGAAGAGGATCTCGTGACTCGAGGCGGCGCGCTCCGGTGGTTGCCGGCCGTCGCGGTCGGGGCGCGAAACCTTGGCAAGTACAGCCACATCGACCGATTTGGTACGGGCTATCAACTGCTTCCGCCGAGTCCGGACGACCCGGACGCGCGACACGAGCCCGACTCACTTCACCTGAACTTCGACACCGCGCCAACGCTGTATGCGGTGGCGACGAAGAGCGTGACGCTCGACCAGTTCCGTGACAACTGGCCCAACGTCGGGCTCAGCCTTTCGCTCGGCGTCGGTAACGGGTTGTTCAGTGACGATGGCGGACTCGGGAACGCATACGCGAAGCACTCGACCGGTGGCGTCTTTTTCGGCGCGACCGCCGACTTCCCCATCACGCCCGACTTCAAGCTCACGTTGCTCGCAGAGAACAACGCCTGGGACTTCAACATCGGCGCATCGGCGGATTGGCGCGGACTTCGCGCCGGTGTCTACGTCACCGAGCTCGGCGCAGGATCGGGTTCGACCTCGAGCAACGGACTCACGTCGCAAGGGTACTACAACTACACGAAGTTCGCATTCACACTCGGATGGCAGAGCAACATTCTCGCGCTGGTGCACGGGGACTTTCTCCAGAAGCAGGCCGATCGCCTCGCGCGCGAGCGTGAGCAACTGCTCGCAGACATCAGCGTGCGTCAGCGACGAGTAGCAGCACTGGAGTTGGAGCTCAACCGGTACGAGGCACAAAATCTGCTCGAGCTGGAGCAGCGCCGCGCAGCTGCCGAAGTGCAGTTGCGACAGGAGAGGGACGCACTGCGCCGTCTCGAGGAACGGCTCAAACGAGTGGAGCAACAGCGCGGAACGCCGCCGGCTCCACAACCTTGAGCAATCGATGCTTTGCTTCTCACACGGCGGACACGCTCTCATGACCAGACGCGTACTGGTCGCCGCAGCCGCGGTGACCCTCGCATTTCCGCTCGCTGCGCCTCGGGTGGCGTTCGCACAAACCGACGCGACGTACAAGGCGAAGCGCGACCAGCTTTCCAAAGAGCTCGAGGAAACGCAGAAGGCGCTCACTGACGCCAAGGGCCAGCGTGTGCAGCTCCAGGCGCGGCTCGAAAGCCTCATTGCACAAGCGATGCAGGAGCGAACACAGGCGCTGCTGCTGAGCAATGAGCAGACGGCGCTGCAGCAGCTCGATGCGCTGCTCTCGACATCACAGACCAATCTCACCGCGCAGCGCGACCGCTTTGCAGCGCTCTCGGATGCAATCGGCTCGCGCACCGGCGCTACGCTCGTCGTCCTGCTTCGCGCTGACTCATCGTTGGCGCAGACGGTTCAATCAGCGGTCGTCTCGGTCGACAGTGTTTCCGGTCAGTCTCGCACGTATTCCGGGCAGGCAAGCAGTGCACTCCTCCGCGGTGCGGTCGACGAGCTGTATCGCTCGCCGGTCGTTCCGACGCAACACGCTGTGGCGGTTCAACTCACGATCGACGGCCGCCCCGTCACTGGGTCGACGAGTGTGTCCGCGCCGCGGCAATCCGTGACCTATGTGCAGTTTGCGGTGCGAAATGGACAAGTGACGGCGACCTCGTGGACGAGCAAAGCGGGTGGGCCTTTCTGATGCGACGCGCGTTGGTCGTTGCGCGGGTCACGACGGTGGCGGTCATGAGCGCCATCGCGACCGTCGGTGCGCACGCGCAGTCGCCGTCGACGCCTGACCTAACGCGCACCGTCGATGCCGAAGCGAGAGTCGCGATGTTCCAGCTCGCGATGGGCGATTCCTTCGGTGCGTTGAGCCGTCTCGAACGACTCACGACACTCGTGGGACAGGACTCGTCTCGCGTCGGCGCTCCCGAGAGCACGGCGTTGCACTTTCTCCTCGCCCAGAGCTATTACCGGCTCGGAATGCTCGGGCCGTTCAGGCGCGAGGCGGAAGCGTCGCTGGCCGCTGGTCCCAGTCGTTATGCAGAGGTGCTCCGGCCGCAACTGATGGTCGAAGCGTACCGCAACGGAGACTACAGTCGTGCCGCCTCGCTTGCTCGAGACCTTCCGTCGAGCGATGCGAGCGGACTTGGCTCGCTCGTCGCTGGCCTCGCGGCCTACCAGTCCGGCGACTTTGCCACGGCGAGCACCGCGTTTGGGCGAGCTGCGTCGGGCACCTCGCAACTGGTGCCGTACGCGAAGTACATGAACGTTCTCACTCAGCTGCGTGGTGACACGGCTCAGGTGGGAAGGGCCGTTGGATCGCTCGAGTCGATCGCGGGCACCGCGACCGGCGATTTCGCGGATCAGGTGAGACTGACCGCTGCGCAGGTTGCCTACGAGGCGGAGCGCTACGCCGACGCGGAGCGTCTCTCCACCGCGATTGGTGCCGGGAGTCAGCTGGCAGCTCCGGCGCTCCTCACGCGCGCATGGTCCACGTACAAGCTCAATCGCGTGGAAGACGCCGAGCGCGCATTCAGCGACTTTGCCACGCGGTACTCGAACCGGCCGGAACGCGGCGAGGCACAGCTCATGGCCGCGCAAGCGCAGCTCGAGCTTGGTCGATCGGCCGATGCCGAGCGCGTGTTTCAGCGCATCGCCGATTCGACCTCGGCCGACGTCAGCGCGCTCCAGGCGCAGACCAACGCCGCAATCGCCGACGTGTCGCGCGCACTCGTAGCGGATCGCGCTGCCGAGCTGCTCGTCGTCGGTGATCCGACTGGTGTAAAGACCCTCGCGCTGCGCGACTCGTCGAGTGCGGGTGCCGCGCTTGCCGCGTTCGGTGACAACGTGCCGACCGCCACGACCGGTCAGGTCACGGTGGTTGCGGTATCAGCCGGCGCTCGCCTCGACTCGGCCGCGAACCGTGCGCCGCAATTGGTGAAGCGCGTCCTGTTCGCGCCCGCATCTGCAACGACGCAGCAACGTACGCTCGCCGAGCGATCGCAAAACCTGGCGAGCGCGGATGCGGCGGTCGCTGTGGCGAGGTACCGACTTGGCGAACAGCTCGAGGCCCAGCAACGAGAGATTGCGTTGCTCACTCAGCTGTCGGCATCGCTTGCCGGCGACAGCACGTCGATCGGACGGCTTGGCGCGGATTATCAGTCGCTCGCGGACTCGATGGCGCGGCTCGACCAGTTGATGGCCACGGCGGAGCGACGACTGCGCGACATGTTCTCGCGCGAAATCGAGGCAACGCGGTCGCTTGCCGCAGAAAACAGTCGAACCGCGGACAGCCTGCGTGCCGCCATCGGCTCAGGCGCCGAAGGGGACGACCGCGCCGCAATCGACGCGGAGGTCGCGACGGCCGCGGCGTATACGCGTATCGCCGATCTCGCAGCGAGTGGGCTCGACAAGGCGATAGCGCATCACCCGGCGTTCGCCGCGCGCGACTCACTGCGCGCGCATAACGCGAGCGCTCTGGCGCTGCTCACCGGTCTGCGAGGCTCGTTCTCGGGATCCCGCCAAGGTGTCGATGCGGCGCTCGGTGTGCTGCGCACCGGCGATGGCCCGGCGGTTCGCAGCGCTCGTCAGGCTCTCACCGACGCCGAAGCGCGCCGGTCATCGGCAGAAGGCGAGACAATCGCCGCGGTAAGTGCGGAGCTGTCGGCACGTGCGCAGGAGATGGTCGCCGGCCTGCAGCGAAACACGGAGGCTGCACAGTTCGGCATTGCCAGCGCCGCCTTCTTCCGCGCGATCGATAACACGCGAGCTGTAGGCGGAGCGGGCAGCGCAGGTGTCACGCGCGCGCCGGCTCCGGAGCGGAGGCGTTAGGTGTCGACCATGACGGCAGGACCAGTCCGCGCGGGCGTGATTGCCGCGTGTCTCGCGGCGCTCTCGGCCGCGGCCTTTGCACAGCAGGACACGACGCGGGGGCGGCGCGCTTCGGCCACCGTGACATCGGGTGGCGAAGTGGCAATGGGCGCATACAATGCGCCGGCCGGCGACACGGCGATCATGCGGCTCGAGCGCTTTCTCGCGCAGTATCCGCAGAGCGCGCTGCGACCGCGCGCGCTGCTGCAGTTAGGCGAGCTGCTCGTGCGGCGTGCCGACGAGCGCTTCGCGGCGAGCCAACGCGCGGGCGCTGCGGGTGACAGCGCAGCCCGCCCTGACTACCGCGACGCCATCGCTCGCTACCAGGACTTGCTCACATCGTACCCGAATTTCGACGGACGGGATGCGGTCGGATACACGCTCGGCACGCTGTACGCGCAGCAACAACGCTATCCCGAAGCGGTGAAGGCGTTCGAATCCGTGGCGAGCGACAGTTCCGTGTTCCGGAGCGAAGCGTTATTCAGGCTCGGGGACGCGTACTTCGAGATCGCTGCCAATTCACGTGGCGCGCCACGGCGAGAGAATTTTGCGCGCGCGGCGGCGGCGTACGAGCGAGCGACGGCCGTGGCACCTCGCGATGGCGACATCTACTTCCTGTCGCTCTACAAGCTCGGGTGGTCGTACTACAACCAGGCGACACAGACGTCTCAGGCCGAGTATTCGAAGGCCGTCGACGTATTCGGTCGTCTCGTCGACGCATACGACAAGTTGAGCCCGGAACGGCAAGCACGACTCGGCTTACGCAACGAGGCAATCGAGTACATGGCGGTCGCGTTCACGCAGGTCGGCGGGGCGGACGCGGCAAACCGCTATTTCGCGACCCACGGCGGCTCGAACTACCAGACCCCAGTGATGCGTCGCGTGGCGTACAGCCTCGAAGAGCAGGGTGATTTCTCGCGTGCGGTCGGAGCGTATCAGGCGGTGATTGCTCGGTCACCTACCGACTCGAACGCGATCGCCGCTCAGCGCGAGATCATCGACATCTATCAAAACCGGACGCTCGAACCGGAGCGCGCCCAGCAGGCACGGCTCGATCTGGTGACGAAGTTCGGCCCCGACTCGCCGTGGGCAAAGGCGAACGCCGGCAACGCTGCCGCGATGGACAGCGCGAACGCCATTCGCGAGCTCGCGCTCCGGCAGGCGGGGCAATACTCCCTGGCGCAGGCGCAGCAGGGCCGCGATAAACAGCGCTACGCGGCCGCCGCGTCGCTCTACGAGCGCTACCTGCGCGAATTCCCGCGATCCGATAGCGCGCAAGCCGCCAACACGTATCTCGCCGAGGCGCTCTTCAACACCGGTGATTACGGGCGTGCTGGTACCCAGTATTCGCGCACCGCGTACGGCTATCGCGATTCGACCAGCGCCGTTGCGGAACAGGCCGGGCGTAACGCAATCGTCGCATTCGACTCGGCGCTTGCCAGGAATCCGAGAGATCGGGGCGCCCAGGATTCGTTGTTCGCGGCCGTCGACCGCTTCGTCACCCACTTCCCGACGAGTGACGTGGCTCGCACTGCGCTGACGCAGAAGGGCCGCCGCGCGTCCGAGGCGCAGCGATGGGACATCATGGAGAGCGCCTTCCGAACCTACGCGCAGCGGTATCCGAACGATCCGTTCACGCCTAACGCACAGCGATTCATCGGCGACGCGCTGTACCGGTCTGGCAAGTACGCCGAGGCGCAAACGCAGTGGGAACTGGCGCAGGATCTGGCGCAACGGGGTGGACGGAGTGCTCTCGCTGATTCGATCAACACGGTTCGCACCGCCGCGGTAGCGTCGCTCGCCGACACGCTCGTTCGCTCGGGCAACTACGAGCGCGCCGCCGAGGAAGTGTACGTCGCGTTTGCGGACAAGAATCCCGGGTCCGCCAAGGCGCCTGACGCACTCCGCGATGCAATCGAGACGTACATGCTCGCCGACAGCGCCGCCCGCAAGCGCGGTGATGCAGCCGCCTCCCAGAAGGCGAGAGATCGCGCGATCGTGCTCTCCGAGCGACTTGCCAAGCAGTACCCGCAGTATCAGTACCTCGCGCAATATCAGAATCTTCGCGCGCGGCTGCTCGCCGAGTCGGGAAAACGCGACGAGGCAGTCACTGCGCTGAAGGCGGTCATCGCCGAGAACCCAACGTGGCCGGGCCGTGCCGACGCAATGGTCCAACTTGCGTCGACTCTGGACTCGCTCCGCCAGAAACGCGACGCGGCCGCGGCGTACGAAGCATTCGCCTCGGCGTACCCGCGCGATCGACGTGCGGCCGATGCGCAATACAACGCGGCGGCCACGTACCTCGAGGTACCGGACAGCGCTGCCGCCGGGCGCGCCTATGGAACGTTCGCGACGCGATTCTCGACGGATTCGCGCGCAGCGCAGGCGCGCTCCGCGCGTCTGGCGATGCTTCGTGCGACGGGCGATTCACTCGGCGTCGAACGCGAGCTGTCCTCGTTATGCGCGGCGAACCCGACTGCCGACCTGCGAGCCACGTGCGCCACTCGTATCGGCGAGCAGGAGTTCCGAGCCGGCGTCGCGATCTTTCCGCGATACAAGGCCGTACGCCTGGTGATTCCGTCCAAGGCACAGCTGACCACCGCCGGAGTACAGCGCGCATCGGCGCAGAAGCAGGCGCTGCTACGCCAGATGTCCGATCATTTCACGAAAGCAATCGAGACGGGATCGCCACTCCATCTCGCGGCGGCCACGTACTACATCGGGCTCGGGCAGTGGGAGTACGGCGAGTTCCTGAAAAACGTGCAGCTGCCCTCGGGGCTCACCGATGCCGAGCGTACGGCGGCGACGGCGGGATCTGAGCGACAGGCTGCACAGTACTACGATGCTGCGCGCAAGACATGGCAGGCGTTACTCGACAAGGCGCAGCAGCAAAAGATCGACAACGAGTGGATCACGCGAGCGCGTGACGCACTCGCTGGTAACATACCTGCGTCGCCGCCAACGGCGTCGGGAGGGACGCTACGATGACGCGCTTCGCGATTGTCTGTGCGGCGATGCTGACTTCGGCCGCGATAGGCGGCGCGCAGCAACCGACGCCGCCGAAACCTGCGCCGCAAGCGCAGACACCCAGGCGCCAGGACGTCATCGAGATTCGTGGTCAGGTCCCCACCCCGCAGGTCGTCACTGTCCGTCCGCGCGAGGCTCCGGCGTACAGTCGCCGAGTGCTCGTGCCCGCGTTTCTTGATCACGACTTCTGGCCGTCCATCCTTCCACCACTCGAGATCGTATCGCCGCCAAGAGTGACAGGTGCCGATTCCACGTCACGCGTGCCTGCGGACTCTGCCGCTCGCCGGGCAGCGCCGCGGCCGCCGCCGGGCACGCCTCCTGCTCCTCTGCGACGTTGAACTCATCCGCGTCGTGTCACAATGCGACGCTTCCTCGCTCGCCTTGATCCGCGATTCGTCCTTTCGCGTTCCCGAACCCAGGCTCCTCGGAGATTGCTGAGATGAACACCGTGCTCGAGTGGTACCGAAACGGCGGTCCCGTCATGAACGCGATCCTCCTCGTGGCGGTCATTGGTCTCGCCGTCTTCCTGGAGCGCTTTTACACCATCGTCATTCGATCGAAGATCAATGGCCGTGCGTTCATCGAGCGGGTGATTCAACTCGTGCGCGCAGGAAAGATCGAGGACGCGATCAAACTGTGCGCGCAATCGAAAGCCGCGCTCCCAGACATGGGTCTCCTCATTCTGCGGAGCCGAAGCCGCGACGAGTCGGACCTGCAGAACGTGGCCGACGCCGCAGCGCTCGCGGTGATCCCTCGCCTCACTCGCCGGTTGCAATACCTGCCGATGCTCGCGAACGTTGCCACCCTGCTCGGGCTGCTTGGCACGATCTTCGGGCTGCGCGAGGCATTCCAGTCGGTCTCGATGGCCGCGGCGGCACAGCGATCGGAACGACTCGCGTCAGGCATCGCGATCGCGCTCAACGCGACCGGTTTCGGTCTGCTCACGGCGGTGCCGCTGTCGGTGGCACACGCGTATCTCGTGAGCCAGGCGGAGACGATCATCGAGCAGATCGACGAGTTCTCGGTCCGCCTGATCAACGCCCTCATCGACCGGCCGGACGTGCGGCTCGGCCATCGTTAGGCGGTGGTAGGCTGTGGCGTCGATCTATCTGCGGTCGAAGCAGCGGCGCGCTGAACGCGCGTCGATCACGTTCGCCGGGAACCTCAACCTCGTTCCGCTCGTCGATATCCTGACGTCGGTGGTGTTCTTCTCGCTCCTGACGTATCAGGGTGCCGCGCTCGCCGCGCTGACGTCGTTCGACCTGGCGTTGCCGCCGGTCGTGATCACGGCCGAGCAGGCGGCATCGATGCCGGATCGGAAAGCGCTCAACCTCCTGCTCGCCGTGCGCGTCGACCACGACAAGCTGCTCGTCGAGCACACCGGCGAAGGCGGATTCCGCAAGGAGATTGCCGGAGTCCAGGGCGTCGCGCTCGATACACTGCAGGCCGTCATGACCGACATCCGCAAGCGCTACCCACAGAACGCGGATGTGCTGGTCATTCCGGCCGACGACGTCGCGTACGATGACCTGATTCACGTGCTCGAGCGCCTGCGGGTAGCGTCGTACTCCGGCATCTCGCTAGGCAGTCGAACGCGAGCCACGCAAGTGGCGGCAGTCGAGGGCCGACCCACGGGTGCCACACGATGACCTCCGAGTTCACCCCAGGGCCGGAACAGCCCGGAAAAGGACCGGCCGGCGGCCGCAACCGCGCTCGTGCAGCGCGACTCGCTCGGCGTGCGGCGCAATTCCACAAGTTTCGACTCATCCAGCTCAATCTCGTCCCACTCGTCGACACGTTTGTCTCGGTCGTGTTCTTCACACTGACGACGGCGACCGTCGGCGAGCTGGCACCAGTGGTGAGCGGGGTGAGCCTTCCGGACTCGCGCGTCGGACAGGTGGCGCTCCAGCAGATCACGTTAGGCATCGGGCCGCAGGTCACGTTGGCCGGACGGGCGATCATGAACACGGTGGACGCCGCGCAGGCGCGATCCGACAATCCTGCGCAGCCGCTCATGATTCCGCCGCTGTACGCGGCGTTGCGCGCGAAAGCCGATTCCATCCGCGCCTTGCGCGCGCTGCCGGCTGACCAGTCGATCGATGCGCCGCTCGCGATCCAGGCCGATCGCTCCATGCGTTACGACCTGCTGTCTCGCGTTATGCAGACGGCGCGACTGGCGGGCTTTCGCAACCTGACGTTGCAGGTGAACCGCACGCCGGACGTGGCACCGAGGTCGAGTTGAGATGACGTCGCCAGCACCGAGCTCCGGAGCACCCACCAAACCGGTGTCGGCGCCTGACACGCGCGACGCATTGTTCAATCGCTCGCTTCGCTTCGAGGTCGCGGGCGAAGAAGGCCGCGCGTTGCTCACGTCGTACGCGTTCTCGTTCGCGCTCGGGCTCGCGTGGTTGCTCTTCGTGTACTTCGGGCCACGGACCCTGCCCATGCAGCTGCTGTCGCCCGAGGAACGGCCGATCAACGTGACGTTCGAGGCGTTGGAACCGCCGCCGGAGAGCATGGTGGCCGCGGAGGAAGAGCGCCCGGTTCCCGTCCCGGCTCCAGGTCCCAAGTCTCGACCCCGTGTGCCGCGCCGGCAGCAGACGAGCGCAGGCGCGATCGCCGATGCGTTTGGCACCCCAAATGGAACGGGAAGCGGCGGTCTCGTGGGCGATGTGTCGAACGTACTGCGCAACGTCGCCGTCGCCTCCGGGTCCGGCAGCTCCCCGACCGCGATCGGCGGGGGCAAGGTCGTTCTTCGAGCGGGTGAGGGCGGCCAGGGCTCTCGCACGCCCGGGCGCGGCGGCATTGGCCGCGGCATCGACGGTGGAGGAATTGGTGGCGTCGGCCCAGGCGGAGGAGCCGTTTCGCGAACGCCCGTGCGCATCTTGCCTCCTCGGCCGATAGCGGCACCTTCCGTCGGCGGCGTGCAGCGTGATGTCGGGGAGCTCGGAACGTTCGTACGAAGCCGCGAGTCTCA
>Ga0114129_10009398_pt1 | contig 13936 bp, 11 predicted proteins | sample RhiMetdeltSRZDD1_FD_80071 | JGI IMG/M metagenome (GOLD analysis project Ga0114129, IMG submission 80071) | Populus rhizosphere microbial communities from Tennessee, USA - Rhizosphere MetaG P. deltoides SRZDD1 (version 2) (version 2) | ecosystem: Host-associated > Plants > Roots > Rhizosphere >...
CAAACCCCAACGTTTCAGTTGGGCCTTCTTGGGATTTGGGGTTGGGATTTGGGACTTGGGATTTGGGATTTGGGATTTACTCAGGCCTCGGTCTCTGATTCGCGGCCAGGATCTTCTTTCGCAGCCGGATGTTCTTCGGCGTCACCTCCACCAGCTCATCGTCGTTGATGAACTCGATCGACTGCTCGAGGCTGAGCACGCGCGGCGGGATGATGCGAATCGCCTCGTCCGCGGTGGAGGCGCGCATGTTGGTCTGCTTCTTTTCCTTCGTGACGTTGACGTCCATGTCGCGCGGACGTGCGTTCTCGCCGATGATCATCCCCTCGTAGACCGGCGTCCCGGGCTCGATGAGGATCTCGCCGCGCTCCTGGAGATTCCAGATCGCGTAAGGGGTCGCCGTGCCTGCACGATCCGCGACGAGCGCGCCGGTGGTGCGCGAGGGGATCGCACCGTGCCACGGCTCCCATCCGGCGAAGAGGTGATTCATGATGCCGGTTCCCCTGGTGTCGGTGAGGAACTGGGATCTGAATCCGATGAGCCCGCGCGCTGGGATGCGGAACTCCAGCCGGACGCGCCCGCTCCCGTGGTTCACCATCTTCGTCGGCGCGCCGCGCCGCGTGCCCGCCTGCGCGATCACCACCCCCTGGAACTCCTCCGGCACGTCGATGACGAGGTCCTCGACCGGCTCCATCTTCACGCCGTCGATCTCCCTGGTGACGATCTCCGGCCGCGACACCTGCAGCTCGTAGCCTTCGCGCCGCATCATCTCGATCAGGATCGACAACTGCAGCTCGCCGCGGCCAATCACCTTCATCTGCTCCGGCGAGTCGGTATCCTCGACACGCAGCGAGACGTTGCCCAGCAGCTCCTTTGCCAGGCGCTCGCGCAGGTTCCTCGACGTGACGAACTGGCCGTCGCGTCCGGCCATCGGCGAGGTGTTCACGCCGAAGATCATCGACACGGTCGGCTCGTCGATCGCGATCGGCGGAATGGCGACCGGATGCTCGACCGATGCGATCGTCTCGCCGATGGTGATGTCTTCGATTCCCGCGAGGCAGACGATGTCGCCGGCGGCCGCACGATCGACCTCGATGCGTTTGAGGCCGTCGAAGGCAAACAGCTTGGTGATTTTCGTCTGCTGCGTCGCGCCTCCGAGCTTCAGCACGGTGACGGGATCGTTCAGATTGACGGTGCCGTTGAAGACGCGGCCAATGGCGATGCGGCCCAGGTAGTCGCTCGAATCGAGGTTGGCGACGAGGATCTGCAGCGGCGCGTCCGGGTTGCCGCGCGGCGGCGGCACGTGATCGACGATCGCCTCGAAGAGCGGCTGCAGGTTCTCGCCGCGGACGTCCATCCCCGTCGACGCCACGCCCTCCCGCGCGTTGGTGTAGAGGACCGGAAACTCGATCTGGTCCTCGGTCGCGTCGAGATCGATGAACAGGTCGTACACCTCGTTGAGCACTTCCTTCGGCCGCGCGTCCGCCCGATCGATCTTGTTGAGCACCACGATGGGCGGCAGCCCGCGCTCGAGCGCCTTCCGCAGCACGAACCTCGTTTGTGGCAGCGGCCCCTCCGACGCATCGACGAGCAGCATCACGCCGTCGACCATCGAGAGCGTCCGTTCGACCTCGCCGCCGAAGTCCGCGTGGCCCGGCGTGTCGCAGATGTTGATCAGCAGGTCCTTGTAGTGGACCGCCGTGTTCTTCGCGAGGATGGTGATGCCGCGCTCGCGCTCGAGGTCGGTGTTGTCCATGATGCGCTCGGCGACCGCATGATGGATGGCGCGAAACGCGCCGCTCTGTCGCAAGAGGGCGTCGACGAGCGTGGTCTTTCCATGATCGACGTGCGCGATGATGGCGACGTTGCGGCGCAGTGGATTCGCGATCTGCCGCGATTTGTGGTGCACGGACATCTCATCAGTATAGGCATACCTCATCGATACGTCACTTCTCCGTTGATTGCCGCACGCATGCTCTCTACCATCGTTTCCAGGTGCCCCCCATGGACTCGATGCTGATGCATTCGGTGCTGGTGGTCGATGACGACATATCACTCCGACCCATGCTGGCCGCATGGGTCAACCGGTTCGGTTTCGTCGCCTACGAAGCACCATCGGCAGAGACCGCGCTTCAGCACCTCGAGCACACCCCGGCAGACATCGCCCTCTGTGACGTCAACATGCCCGGTCACGACGGGGTGTGGCTCGCCGCGCGGATCCGCGAACGCTACCCGACCACAGCCGTCATCATGGCGACCTCCGTTGACAACGCGGATGTCGCCGTCTCCACGCTCAGCAATGACGTCGTCGACTACCTCCTGAAGCCGTTCGACAGCGCACGGCTGCGTGAGGCGCTCGCGCTCGGGCTCGACTGGCACCGGGCAAGCGTCGGCGACGAGGACCTGCACCAGGCGCTGCAGTCGCGGCTGCGGAGGCGCCGCGCGGACGTGGCGGCCACACTCGCGCAGGCGCAGACGAGCGCGCAGCAGGCCGCCGACAGCCTCCTCTCGATGCTGCAGATGCACGAGAAGGACGGCCGCGGCCACTCCACGCGCGTCACCCGCCTCGCGATGGCGCTCGCCGACGAACTGGGGATTCCAGACCCCGACATGGAGGAGCTCGAATTCGGCGCGATGCTGCACGACGTCGGCAAGATCGACATGCCGACGGAGATCCTGTGCAAGCCGGCGCCGCTCAACGACGCTGAATGGGACGTGATGCGCACGCATCCGCAGGTCGGCTACGACCTCGTGAGAAAGCTGCCTCACCTGGCGGGTGCCGCGGAAATCGTCCTCGCGCATCACGAGGCTTACGACGGAAGCGGGTACCCGCACGGACTCAAGGGGCAGGACATTCCGCTCTGCGCGCGCATCCTGACGATCGCCGATTCCTACGATTCGATGACGCATCCGCACACGCAGCGGCCGGCGATGCCGCCAGCAATGGCCGTGCAGGAAATCGCGCGCTGCAGCGGGTCGCAGTTCGACCCGGAGGCCGCCGCCGCAATTGGCCGCGTCCTGCAGGACGCGACCCAGGAAATGACGGCGTAGGCGGTCAGACGCGCGTGCGCGTCCGCAGTCCCTGCCGAAGGGACATCGCAAAGGCCACGATGGTGAGCACGATGGCGGCGAGCCACAGCGAATTCGCCATCGCTACGCTCATTGGTCCGCCGAACACGCCGGCCATTGCGGCCATCGGAAGGACGGCGAGCACCAGCGCCACGAGCGCCAGCAGCCAGGCCCAAGCGCGGCTTCTCATACGTATCCCCCGGAGTCCGCCTGAAGGCGGACGCTACGTGACAGTCCGCCCGAAGGCGGACGCTACGTGACAATCCGCCCGAAGGCGGACGCTACGTGACAATCCGCCCGAAGGCGGACGCTACGTGACAAAACGTAGGGTCCGGCTTTAGCCGGACCACCTCCGAATCGCAAGGGTCATACCGGTTCTGTTATGCTGCCCGCATGCGCTCGACCATAGTTGCCGCAGTTGTGCTTGTCGGCGCCGCGGTGGCCGCCCAGGCACCCCAGCCATGGACGCTCAAAATCCAGCCGCTCGAGCTCGCAAGCCAGCGAGGGAGCAACGGCGTGCAGCTGAGCGCGTCGAAGCGCGGCGTTCTTGCCAGCTGGATCGAGACCGAGAACGACGAGCCGACGCTGAAGTTCGCCGAGCGAACCGCAGCGGGCTGGACCCAGCCCATGAAGGTCGCCTCGGGTGAAGACTGGTTCATCACCGAAGCGGATACGCCGTCGGTCCTCCGGCTGTCGAACGGCGCGCTCGTCGCCGACTGGATGCAGAGCAGCAGCGACGAGTTCGAGTCGTCCAACCTGCGGCTCGTCTATTCGAAGGACAACGGGAAGACCTGGTCGAAGTCGTTCCTGCCGCACCACGACGGGACCATCACTCAGCACGCCTTCGCGACGCTGTTCGAGCTGGCCAACGGCAATCTCGGGCTCGTGTACCTCGACGGGCGCCTGACGGTGAAGGATCGCGAGCACGGCCCGATGACGCTCCGCTACGCCGCGTACAACGCGCAGTGGGCGCAGGCGTCGGACCGCGGCATCGATGCGAAGGTCTGTGACTGCTGCACCACCAGCGTCGCCATGACCCCTGAGGGACCGATCGCCGTCTACCGCGATCGCACGGACGCTGAAGTCCGCGACATCTACGTGACCCGTTACGAAAACGGCGCATGGACCGCCGGCAAGCCGGTGCACAACGACGGATGGACCGTCCACGCGTGCCCGGTGAACGGTCCGTCCATCAGCGCCAACGGCCGCAACGTCGCGGTGGCGTGGTTCGTGGCGAAAAACGATCAGGGGCAGGCGTTCGCCGCGTTCTCCAACGATGCGGGGCGCACCTGGGGTGAGCCGATCCGCCTGGACGATGCCGCGTCGCTCGGCAAGGTCGAGATCGAGATGCTCGACGACGGCAGCGCGGTGGCGTCGTGGATGGAGTTCGCGAATCAGCGTTCGCAGTACCGAGCGCGGCGCATCGAGGCCTCGGGCACCAAATCCGCGCCCGTCACGATTGCCGGCGCCGCGGGCACCGGCCGCGTCGGCGGCGTACCGCGCATGGCGCGATCGGGCAGCGAGCTGGTGTTTGCGTGGGTGGATACGCCGGAAAACGGAGGTATCGGTGGCGTGAAGACCGCGAGCGCGGCGCTACCGCATTGACCCGGCGTTCAGCGTCCACTTCCATCCGTCCTTCGGACGGACAATCGACTGCGCGCGCAGCCAGTGGTCCGCGTCGTTCTTGCCGGGATTGCCGGTGATGACGATGCGATCGCCGGGCTTGAGCGTCATGCTCGTCACGCCCTGGTGGTCGAGCTGCCCGCGCGCTTCCCACTCCACCGTCCACCGCTGCATCTGGCGGTTCGCGTCGGGCGCCAGCACCTGCAGCAGCGTGTGCGGGTTGCGATAGACGAACTGCAGCAGCTCGCCTTCGATCGACATCTGCTTGTTCTCGACGTAGGTCGCCGCGAACGAATGGTGCGCGTACACCTGCCGTCCGCACAGCAGTGCGCCGGAAAGCAGCAGGACGGTCGCGGCTCGCTTCATGACCTCCTAATAGTAAGCAGACCGCCGAGCGCGGGCGTCTGAAAAGTACCTGAATTAAACTTCAGGTTATTTCCTTCGCAATCCAATCAATGTTGTCCCTTCTCCGGGGGATGTCGTCAACGTGGTCGGCCGCGGGTTCTCGCCCGCGTAGGTGAAGCAGATCTTCAGCAGCTGACCGTTTGACGACACCAGCGCCTGCCACGTCCTGCCGGCATCGCGCCCTTCCCTGTGCACGAAGTCGAACTCCTGAGGACCGCCGACCTGTTTGACCTCACCTCTGTAGGTCCGGCTGTTGTCGGCGAACTGCAGCGCGAACTGCCCGCCGCCAATCGTCAGCGTCGCGCCGGAAATCTCGCGCCAGGGATTGCCCTCCTGCTCGGAACCGGTGACGGTCCACGTGCCTTCCATGGGACCAGCGCCGATGTCTCCGGCCCGCTGCCCCGCAGCGCGCGAGGAGAACGCGGCGAGTTGCAGCGCCGCGACGAACGTCAGGACCACCGCGCGGGTCATGCGCGGGATTTCCGCAAGAAACGCCAGCCAACGATGACGGAGGTCATGCTGAGAAGAAGGCCGCCGATGGAGAGCGCGACGATGACGACATCCCACAGCCAGCCGGCCTCGTAGAGACCGGGGAAGTCGAGGCTGTGAAGGCCGTGATACAGCCACCGGACCGGCCGCCCGCCGGCGGTCTCGCGCTGGACAATCGCGCCGTCGCGCGCCGACAGATAGAGCCAGCTTTCATCGGCATCCGCATACTTGACGCGCAGCACCGGCAGCGGCCGTTCAGCGGCGCGGTCGTAGTAGTAGCTGTCGTAGCTGGTGAGCCAGACCGCTTCCTGCGTGCGGGCCTCGGGCATCGCCGCGCTCGCCGCTGTCAGGAGCTCCGCCTCCGTGAAGCCGTTCTTGATCGTGGGACCGTGATTCGCAGTCAGGAGCACCGTGCGTCCTTCCTGATCCTGCACGCGGTAGAACGGCGCATCCATGAACTGAATCAGCTCGAGCTCCTTTGCCGAGCCGAAGGGTCCTCGCTGCTCCGGGTCTGCTTCGGGCCGATCCAGGGCGTGGGGACGCCGTCCCAGCTCGGTTCGTGCGTCCAGGTTGGGTTCGCGCCGCAACGCGTCCAGGACCTGCTGCGGCGGAATCGTGAAACGCGCAGCATCCACGCCGTCACCGCGAACGGCGACCACCTGATTTCGCCGCGGCGCCGGATCTTCGCTGACGCCCCACGGTTCCATCGAGAGCATCCCGCTGAACAGCCACGTGAGCGTGATGACACCGAAGATCAGGCCCGCATAGTGATGCCAGCGCAGCCATCCCACGTACGGCGTGCCCGGCACCCCGTGGCGGATGCGCCGCGACAGCGAATAGCGATAGACGCCGATCACCAGGCCGACGACGCACAGGATGCAGCCGGCGAGCGAGCCGTAGACGATCAGGTTGTACCAGAGCTCTCCCTGCACGCGGAGCGGCCGGAAGTAGAACCAGTGCATCACCGGACCTGCGTAGCCCCAGAAACGGCTTCGCCGATCGGTCTTCAAGACGATCTCGCCCGTGCCGGAGGCGACGTAGACGTTCGTCCCCGCGGCATCGCCGAGCGAGACCAGATGCAGAGGGCCGCCCGCGCGCATCCCGATGGTCCATTGATCCGGCTGCCGCAGCGTCTCGACGAATCGAGCCGTGCTGCGTTCGGAGGGAAACGCGGCGCGCACCGTGGCGACCGCGTCATCGCCCGTCAGCGGTTCGAGGATGCTTCCGTCGTCGGCAAACTGCGTCACCCACTCTCCCTGCACGAAAAAGCGGTAGACGGGACGCGATTGATATGTCGAGAGCCGGATGCGGGCGGGCGGGTCGGCTAGCGTCGCCTGCTCGAGGGCTTCGGCGGGCGTGAACCGGATGGATGCGGCATCGACAGGCGCGAGACGGGCGAGCCGTTCGGCGGCGTCGTACTGGGGCATACGCGCATAGACCATCACGATGCCCGACGCGAACCAGACGACGAAGATCAGGCAGAAGACCAGACCCAGGTACCGGTGGACGACCGTCAACAGGGCGATGGCGCGTTTCACGGCGGTGAGAATACCGGAAATCCTGGCTCGCCGGGCGCCCCTTTCCGGGGCGCCGTCGCGACGCGGCGCCTACCGGGCGGCCAGTTGTGCCGCCGTCACGAAGCGGGGCTCGATATCGACCGGCACGCTCGTCAGCCGGTCGAGCACGCGCTGGACGGGCGGACGGACGACAGCCATTGTCGCGATCATCTGTTTCGATGCCGCGTAGTCACCCACCGCCTCCATCGTCATCAGGTCGCGCGTCAGGTCGACGACGTTCTGCTTGATGCGGGCCGGGTTCACGGCAAACGTCCCGTCGGGCGACACGGTGACGCCACCCTTGTCGAGGAAGTAGTTCATCTGGATGGCGACGCCGCGGCCGTGCGCCTCGTTCAACCCGAAGCGGATCGAGCGGAACATCGACGCCAGGTAGGTCGTGTACATCGTCTGCTCGTACTTCTTTTCGAGCTTGCCGTGGTCCACGAGGAACTGCAGCGCGAAGAGGCCCGAGATGTCGGCCTTCGCTTCCTCGATGGTGCTGTAGGTTTCCTTCAGCTCCTGGCGCACCGTCGACGGCCGCTCGCCGGCAACGATGGTGTGCGGGCCGAGGCCGTGCATCAGCTCGTGCATCAGGATGTGCGTGAAGAAGGCATCGAAGTCGACGTTCGGCTGGTCCTTCGCGGCGAGCGCGACCTTCGAGATGGGGACGAGTACGTTCGAGAACTTCGCGTCCTGGGTGTTCTTCAGCATCACGCGCTTGGCGCCCTTCTCGGCGGTGATGCGCTCGTCGTTCGGCAGATTGAACGCGGCCGTCTGGACGCCGCGATTGCCGTCGCCGGCCGAGAAGACGACGTCCACGACGCGGATCGGCGCGAGCGCGCCGAGCTTCGGGTTGCGATATTTCGGATCGATCGGGAGGTTGTTCTCGATCTCCTGCAGCTCGGCGCCGAAGCGCGCGAGCTTGCCGGTCTCTGCCTCGTCTCGGCCGGTGATGAACGCCTCGAAGGCGGCCTTGTAGTTGAACCACTAGTCCTCGTACACCTCGTAGGGACCGCTCGTCGGCTCGATGGTCGCGTCGAGCTCCATCCACGCGACGTCGCTGTCGAAGTAGTCGTTGGTCAGGAACGCCTGCGCGCGCTTGTCGAGGAACGCCTTGAGCGTCGGCTGCCTCGTCAGCGCCGCCGCTTCCTTCAGCAACGCGGCCGCGTGCGCCAGCTCGCCCTGGTATTCGTAGCTGTACGGAACCGCGATGAACTTTCCTTCGGCGTTGCGCCGGATGGCCGTGTAGAAGCCGGTCGCGAACGTCTTCTGCGACGCCGACAGCGTGGAGAGCCATTCCTCGACCTGATCCTTCGTCGCGTCCGCCGGGTAGTAGTTCGCCTGCTCGGGTTTCGCGGGCGCGCCCGGGATGAAGGGTTCATTGTGGTCGAGCCGCGACCAGGGCCCCTTGTTCAGGAGGAAATAGTGCAGCCGCTCGCGTCCAAGGGGAGTCGTATCCTGCACGAGGTTCATGAGCATCGTCTCGTTGCCTGCCCAGACCTGGCGCAGGAACAACGTGTCCATCACCTTCGCGGCGTCCACGAGCTTCGCGAGCGCCTGGCGCTCGTTCGACGGCAGCTTGCTGATGTCGGCCGAGAGGTCGACGGGCGCAAACCGCGCGCTCATGTTCTTGATCTGATCGGCGCCGGGCGCTGACGTCTGCGCGCCAACGGCGACGGAACCGGCGACGATTGAAACCATAAGAAGTTTTCTCATAGATCTGCCGGGTCCAAAAGGACCCGGCCTACTCTCATTGATTGCCGGCCTACCATCATTGATTGCCGGACTGTCGCCCATCCGTAGGGCGGGTCCTTCCGGACCCGCCAGATTTTCCATCGACAGTCAGTGAATCCCGCCGCTCGTGATCTGAAGGCCGGCTGGATCGGCGCCGAGACGCCGGATGGCCGTCTCCCACATCTGCTCGGGCGGCACGTTGAAGATCAGCGCGGGGTCCACCTCCATCGTCAGCCACGCGGACGCGGCGATTTCATGATCGAGCTGCCCCGCATCCCACCCCGCGTAGCCGATGAGCACGCGCGCGCGCGGCGTCGGCGGTGTCTGCAGCAACTCCAGCGTGAGCGCCTTCGACGCCGACAGGAGGACGCCCGGACAAATCTCCCGTTGCTCGTCGTCCGGTCCCTGCGCTTCGGACATCAGCACCCATGTGCGCTGCGGATCGACGGGGCCGCCAATCCAGAGCTTGACGTTCGGATCGACCCGGATGGGCGGGTCCGTCTTGACGAGCGTCCACGCGGGCTCGTCCATCTGCCGGTTGACGACGAGGCCGAAGGCGCCGCCGTCGTTGTAGTCACAGAGCAGGACCACGGTCTTCGCGAAGTTCGGGTCCGCCATCTGCGGCATCGACAGGAGCAGGATTGGAGCGGCGTCGGCCATGACTCGATCTTAGCCCTTCGGGGCGGAGCCGGGCCCACTCTATGTGCTCCCGCACCATCGCATCAGCTGTGGACGGCTGGTCCTCGCGGGGAGTAGTCAACGCCGCGAGCGCGTCGGCGTCGCCGCTGTTGCCGATGGCAACGGCGAGATTCCGGCGGAGGCCGGTGAGCTTCGCGCGCGTCATCGCGCTGCCCTTGACAAGGGCGCGCAGGTCGCCGTCCGGACGTCGCCACAAGTCGACCAGGCGCGGCACATCGAGCCCCGCGCGCGCCTGCCACGGCGCGTCGGACGACAGCGACGAGGGCTGGTTGTACGGGCAGACGTCCTGGCAGATGTCGCAGCCGTAGACGTGATTGCCGAGCGCGGCGCGATACTCCTCGGGGATGGAAGAGCGAAGCTCGATCGTCAGGTACGAGATGCAGCGCGTCGAGTCGAGGACGCCGGCATCCACGAGCGCACCGGTCGGGCAGGCATCGAGGCAGCGACGGCAGGAGCCGCACTGCTCGAGCGCCTGCGCATCGGGCTCGAGATCGAGCGTGGTGATGATTTCGGCGAGAAACAGCCACGACCCGTGTTCCGCGTTGATGAGACACGTGTTCTTGCCAATCCAGCCGAGACCCGCATACTGCGCGTAGACGCGCTCCTGCACCGGGCCGGTATCGACGTACCCGCGTGCCTCGAACGGCTCGGGCGACTCCGCGCGCATCCAGTCGAGCAGCGCGTCGAGCCGCTCCTCGAGCACGTCGTGGTAGTCATCGCCCCACGCGTAGCGCGAGATCGCTGCCCGCGCTGCATCCTCGTCTGATGGCGATGCGGTCGCGTAAATGGTGCCGGTCGCGATCACCGAGCGCGCACCCGGGACGACGTTGCGCACGTCGGCGCGGCGATCCGCCGTGCGCGACATCCACGCCATCTCGCCCGCGTAGCCGCGCGCCAGCCAGTCGTCGAGGAACCTCAGCTCGGGAAAACTCGCGGCGGGAGCGATGCCGCACAGATCAAAGCCGAGCTCGAGCGCCCTGGCTTTGATCCGTTCGGCTGTGATCACATGAACTCCCAACGCCCAATTCCCAACTCCCAAGAACTCCCAACCACGAACCGCTTGGGAGTTGGAAGTTGGGAGTTGGGAGTTGACCGATCAACTCCGAGAGACGAGTTGCCTGACCACATACGCCAGGATGCCGCCGTGGCGGAACGCGATCAGCTCTTCGGGCGTGTCGACGCGCGCCGTCACCGTGAACTCGCGCACGCTGCCGTCGGCGGATCTCGCCTGCACCTGAACGTCGCCGCGCGGCCTGAGCGACGCCCCGGCGCCGGTGAGGCTGTACTCCTCGGCGCCGGTGAGCTTGAGCGACACCGCCGACGCGCCGCCCTTGAACTGCAGCGGCAGCACGCCCATGTTCACGAGGTTGCTGCGGTGAATTCGCTCGAACGACTCCGCGATGACCGCCTTCACGCCGAGCAGATACGTCCCCTTCGCCGCCCAGTCGCGCGACGACCCCGAGCCGTATTCCTTCCCGGCAATCACCATCAGCGGCACACCCGCCGCGCGGTACTTCACCGACGCGTCGTAGATCGACATGACCTCGCCGCCCGGCTGATACGTCGTCCAGCCGCCCTCCGTGCCGGGCGCGAGCTGATTGCGCAGCCGCGTGTTCGCGAACGTCCCGCGCATCATCACCTCGTGATTGCCGCGCCGCGCGCCGTACGAGTTGAAGTCCGACGGCTTCACGCCGCGCTCGATCAGATACTTCCCTGCCGGACTGTCGGCCTTGATCGATCCCGCGGGCGAGATGTGATCGGTGGTGATGCTGTCGCCGAGCAGCGCCAGGACGCGCACCCCTCTCAGGTCCGTTGGCGGTGCCGGCGTCATCGTCATCCCCTCGAGGAACGTCGGCCTGCGGATGTAGGTCGAGTCGTCCCAGGAGTAGCGATTGCCTTCTGGCACCGGCAGCTTCTGCCACCGCTCGTCGCCCTTGAAGACGTCGCTGTAGCTGCGCTTGAACATCTCCGCGTTCACCGCGCGCTGCATGGTCTCCTGGATTTCCTGCTCGGTCGGCCAGATGTCTTTCAGGTACACCGGCTTGCCGAACCGGTCGTCACCGAGCGGCTCGGTGGTCAGATCCTTCGTAATCCACCCGGCAAGCGCGTAGGCGACGACCAGCGGTGGTGACGCCAGATAGTTCGCCCGCACTTCCTGCTGGATGCGACCCTCGAAGTTGCGGTTGCCGCTCAAGACGGAACAGACGACGAGACCCTTGTCGCGAACGACGGCGGACACTTCGTCGGGCAGCGGACCGCTGTTGCCGATGCAGGTCGTGCAGCCGTAGCCGACGAGGTCGAAGCCAAGCTGATCGAGGTACGTCGTCAGCCCCGCAGCGTTCAAGTATTCGGTGACCACCTTCGACCCGGGCGCGAGGCTGCTTTTGACCCACGGCTTGCGCGTCAGGCCGCGTTCGACCGCCTTCTTCGCGAGGAGGCCGGCGCCGATCATCACGCTGGGATTCGACGTGTTCGTGCAGCTCGTGATGGCCGCGATGACGACCGCGCCGTGATCGAGCTCCTCGAGCGCCGGATCGGCAACCGCCACACCAGACTGCGCGACCGCCCCCGTCGCCATCGCGACGCCCTGCCGGGCGCCGCCGGCATCGGCGGCCTTCGGCTTCGGCGCGACCTGCATCGTCGGCAGCGCCAACTGGAATGCCGCCTTCGCGTTCATCAGCGACACGCGGTCCTGCGGACGCTTCGGTCCCGCGAGGCTCGGCTCGACCGTGCCGAGCTGCAGTTCGACCGTGTCGGAGTAGACGGCGTCCTCTGCGCCCTCGAGGCGGAAGAGTCCCTGCGCGCGCGCATAGGCTTCAACGAGCTGCACGCGGGATTCGTCGCGCCCCGTGAGACGCAGGTAGTCGAGCGTCATGTCGTCAATCGGGAAGATCGCCACCGTTGCGCCGTACTCGGGACACATGTTTCCGAGCGTCGCGCGATCCGCGATCGTCAGGTGCTTCAACCCCTCGCCGAAGAACTCGACGAACTTGCCGACGACGCCCTGCTTGCGCAGCAGCTCGGTGATGGTCAGCACGAGGTCGGTTGCCGTGGCGCCCTTCGGCAGCGCACCCGTCAGGCGCACGCCGAGGACCTGCGGAATCAGCATCGAGCTGGGCTGACCGAGCATGGCCGCTTCGGCCTCGATGCCGCCGACGCCCCATCCGACGACGCCGAGACCGTTGACCATCGTCGTGTGGGAATCGGTGCCGAAGACGGTGTCCGGGTACGCGACGGTGTGGCCGTTCATCTTCTCCGAGAAGATCACGCGCGCCAGGTGCTCGATATTCACCTGGTGGACGATGCCGGTGTCGGGCGGAACGACGTCGAAGTTGCGGAACGCGCGCTGACCCCAGCGGAGAAACGCGTAGCGCTCGCGGTTGCGCGAGAACTCGAGGCCCGCGTTCAGCGAGAACGCGTCCGGCCGGGCGAAGTAGTCCACCTGCACCGAGTGATCGATGACCAGTTCCACCGGCTGGAGCGGGTTGATGCGATCCGGGTTGCCGCCGAGGTCGACCATCGCATCGCGCATGGCGGCGAGATCGACGACACACGGCACGCCGGTGAAGTCCTGCAGGAGGACGCGCGCCGGCATGAACGAGATTTCCTTTTCGACGTTCGCGGTCGCCTTCCAGTTCGCGAGCGCCCGGATGTCGTCAGCCTTCACGAACGCGTCGTCTTCGCGCCGGAGGAGGTTCTCGAGGAGGATCTTCATCGAGTACGGCAGGCGCGAGACACCGGTGAAGCCGGCTCTCTCGAGCGCCGGGAGGCTGTATATCTGAACCGTTTGTCCGCCGGCGCGGACCTCGGTGCGCGTATTGAAGCTGTCTCGTGTGGTCATACCAACCCAGGATCATACTTCGCGGACCGTGTCGGGTGTGTCAGCTGGCGGGTGTGCGCACCGATGTTCAGGTATGACTTCATACTCAGCGATGGCCGCGCGCTCGCGTCGCACGGCTCGATCGCCTCCTGATTCGTGCAGAAACCTGACACCTGATCCCGGACACCTGATCGTTTTCCGACCGGGCATTTTGTTTGCGACCGTGAGGCGTGGAGGTGTCCCTCATGGACCAGAACAAGAACACCCCGGGTCAGCAGGGCCAGGGTCAGAAACAGGGCCAGGGTCAGAAGCAGCAGGGCCAGCCGAACCAGGGTCAGCGGCAGGGTTCGCAGGGCGATCGGAATCAGAACCAGAATCAGAATACCGGCAACCGCGGCGACATGGGCAACCAGGAGCGAGGCACCGGCCGTCAGGGTGAGCGCAACTCGAGCGGCATCTCCAATCGGGGTATGGACGAGAGCGAAGAGCAGGCGGACCTTCCGAGCCGCGGCTCGAGCGACGAGGACGATTTCGATCAATCGGA
>Ga0114129_10009400_pt1 | contig 13933 bp, 13 predicted proteins | sample RhiMetdeltSRZDD1_FD_80071 | JGI IMG/M metagenome (GOLD analysis project Ga0114129, IMG submission 80071) | Populus rhizosphere microbial communities from Tennessee, USA - Rhizosphere MetaG P. deltoides SRZDD1 (version 2) (version 2) | ecosystem: Host-associated > Plants > Roots > Rhizosphere >...
CGCGAAGCACTCATAGAACCCGTCGAAATCCTCCGGCGTACTGCGGCGGACGTCGACGTCCATGCCCGAATCCTAGCATCCGCGCCGCGGGCGGAAGTCGAGCTGTCCGGCGAAGGCTCGCCGCTTGCATCACCGCTCAAGCACGAAGTGCGAGCGAGGTGCGTCCCCAGCGCATCGGCTCGCGGCGCAAGGCAACGCAGGCTCGATTGTTCATGCTCCGGAGCATCGACCACCATGCCGACCTCAGCTCAACGGATTCGCGTGCTCATCGCCGACGACAACCCCTTCCTACGTGAACGGCTGCACCGCGTTCTCGAAGGAGAAGCCGACTTCCTCGTTGTGGCCGAAGCTGCCACCAGTACGGAAGCACTGCACCTCGCGCGGCAGCTGCGTCCGGATGTCCTCCTTCTTGGGCGGTCGATGCTCGGCGCCTACGGAAAGGAAACGCTGCGCGACCTCGCCGCGATCGAATCGCACGTGCGGACGATTCTGATGACCGAGCGGGATCACGAGACCGATGTGGTGAGCGCCCTTGAAATCGGCGCCCGCGGCGTCATCGCGAAGGGCTCGGACAGCGCGATGCTCTTTCGCAGCATCCGCAAGGTCATGGAGGGGGAGTACTGGATCAGCCGGGCGAGCGTCGGCGACCTGGTCAGCGCGGTCAGGCACCTGCTCGTGGACGCCATGGAAGGTGCGTCCCGGAAGCCGAAGATCACCCCTCGACAGCAGGAGATCATCGCGTCGGTGGCGGCCGGCCGTTCGAACCGCCAGATCGCGCAGCAGTTCTCGCTCAGCGAAGACACGGTAAAACGCCATCTCACGAACATCTTCGGGAGGCTGGGCTTGTCGAATCGCCTCGAGCTGGCACTCTTTGCGGTTCAGCAGGACCTGATCGAGGCCCGATAGGAAGAACGTGCACGGAAGGGACGCGATGGATCTCTTCGGTCGTCCTTGTCTCGCGCTCGTGTTGAGAGGTGACCGCTGTTCGTGCATGATGCGGGGGTCGGACGGAACACTCTCCTCTCCCTCCGGCTGGGGTCAACCTCGTGGCATCTACGCACCGTGACGACCACAGTGATGACCAGGACGGCTCGCTCATTCCTCCGATTCCCCCGGAGCCGCACAAGAATCCGCACGCAGCGGCGCTCGGCCGCCTCGGCGGGTTGAAAGGAGGACGTGCCCGCGCCTTGCGGTTGAGCCCGGCCCGGCGCCGCGAGATTGCGCGGAAGGCCGCCCGCGCCCGCTGGCGCAAGCAGAAGAGCTAGCTCACGACGCGCGAAGACGCGCCAGCAGCTCGCGGAGGTCGCGCGGCAGCGGGGCCTCGAATCGCAGCTCTCGATGGTCCGCCGGGTGGCGGAACACGAGGCTGTACGCATGCAGCGCCTGGCGCGGAAACTCGATCGTTCTCAGCGCCTCCGGCCCGTAGACGTACCTCCGCTCGCCGACGAGCGTGTGGCCGCGCAGTCGTGCCTGGATCCGGATCTGATTTCTCTTGCCTGTTTCCAGTCGCACCTCGACGAGTGAGGCGTCGCGAAATTCTTCCACGACGCGGTAGTGGCAGACTGCCTCCGCGCCCTGCGGATCCCGCCGGTGCGTCCGCTTCTGAATCAACATCTTCCGGTCCCAGACGAGATGATCCCGCCACGTCCCCTGTGCCGGCTGCGGATGACCGTAGACGACCGCCAGGTACACACGTTCGGGGTCGCGGCGGATGAACTGCCGCTTCAGGGCCTGCTGCGTACGCGGATCCTTCGCGAACACGACCAGCCCGGACGTGTCGCGGTCGATCCTGTGGACAACGAACGGGCGGCGCCGCTGCGGGCGCAGGTAGCGTTCGAGGTGGTCGTACACGGACGGCGCGTCCTGTTTCCGCGGCAGCGGCACGGAAAGCAGACCGGCGCTCTTGTTGACGACGATCAGGAGGCGGTCTTCGTAGACGACGTCGAGATCGACTTTCAGGGTGTCTCGAGTGCGAGGGCGATGGCGCGGTCCGGCGAAAGCTTCTCCCCTTCGTCGGAGGCCGCCCTGAAGAGGGCCGGGGACAGCAGCGTCAGCAGCTTCGCCGTGTAGTGATCGATGTCGAGCTGGTCGTCTGGATCGAACACCACGTTGAAGTGATCGAGGATGCCGAGGGCCGCCGCATAGAGCCTCGCCGCGCGCGCGGGCTGTTTCTGTTCCACGGCAATCGACGCGAACCCGGTCAACGCGTACGCGATGCCGGCCTCGTCCAGCAGGTCGCGATACTTCTGCAGGCTCTCGGCGAAGAGCTTCTTCGCCGCGCTGACGTTCCCCTGCCGAAGCCTCACGTATCCGAGGTTGAACAGCTCGGCCGCGACGGTCAGATCCCAGCCTTCCTCGCGATTGGCGTCGAGACTGAACTGATACAGTTCCGCCGCCTTGTCGTACTGACCCTGGATGCGGGCGACCGCGGCGAGGATGTGGACGGCGCTCGCCTGTCCCGCCTTGTCGCCGATGCCGCGCCGGAGCACGCCGCTCTCCTCGGCATAGCGGCGCGCGGACGCATAGTCCATGTCGCGCAGCGCAATGCGTGACAGCCCGAGAAGCGCCGTGGCGATCCCGGACTCGTCCTGCAGACGGCGGTAGATGCGGAGGCTCTCCTCGTCCAGCGGGCGCGCGGCGGATTCATCGCGATCGTTGAAGGCGAGCGCCGCCGTGTCGTGAAGCGCCTTGGCGCGGATCGCGGTCGGCGCGGCCGCGCTGGGTAACGCGAGAATCCTCGTCAGCAGTTCACGCGACTCGGACGAGCGGCCTTCGTAGGTCCAGAAGTAGGCGAGCGGAACCGCGAGTCGAAGCGCCTGATCGCCCTCCGCGTTCCGCGCGAACCAGTCGAGCGTGCTTTCGAGCGCGGGCTCTTCCTTCGTGATGCGGGCGCGCCAGTCCGGGCCGTGCGGTCCCAGCCGTTCGGCGTAGGCCTGCTCGACCCAGGCCACCTGCGCCAGCGCGGCGCGGCGCTCCGCGTCGAACGGATCCTGGGCGGCGAACGCGCGCGCGGGGACGAGCGCCGACAGCACGAGCGAGGCGAGCAGGCCGCGGAACATCGGGGCGAGTACTTTACACCGGCCGGCCGGCTACGGCCGCCTGGCTGGACCGAACACGGGCGGCGCCTCCGGAATGGCTTCCCCGTCGTGCCGCGGCTCGGATCCTCCGAAATGGACACCGGTGCCGTCGCTCATCACCGCCTGGCCGTAGCCGAACACGCCTGTGCGCGGCGGGATCACCGTGACCTCGTGGCCGAGCGCCTCGAGCTCGTTGCGCGTTTTCTCAGGGACCAGCGCCTCGACGTCCACGTCGCAGCCGTCGAACGAGATCTTGGTGAAGCGTCCCGCCTCGAGCGCCTCCTGCACGTCGAGCCCGAAGTCGGCGACGTTGGAGACGAACTGCGCGTGGGCCTGCGCCTGGTTGAAGCCGCCCATGATGCCGAAGCCGATCTTCACGTCGCCTTTCGACATGAACGCAGGGACGAGCGTCGTCAGCGGACGCTTGCGTCCTGCGAGCAGATTCGGATGGCCGGGCTCGAGCGTGAACAGCGCGCCGCGGTTGTGCAGCATCACGCCCGTATCGGGCGCAACGATGCCGCTGCCGAACGACGAGTACAGACTCTGGATCAACGAGACGATGTTCCCGTCGCGATCGACCACCGACAGGTAGATCGTGTCGCCGCCGCTCGACGTCGTCAGCCCCGGCAGCGTGGACGGCTGCACGTCGCACGCGGCCTTGCGCGGGTCGATCAGGCGCGCGCGTTCGGCGCCATGCGCCTTGCCGAGCAGCGGCGTGACGGGCACGTTCGAGAAATGCGGATCGGCGACGTAGCGAATCATGTCGGCGTAGGCGAGCTTCTTCGCCTCGATCTCCACGTGCATCGTGCTCGCCGTATGAAAGCCGTAGTCGGCAATCGGGAAGCGCTCCATGATGTTGAGCATCATGAGCGCGGCGATGCCCTGCGTGTTCGGCGGCAGCTCGTACACCGTCCAGCCGCGATAGGTCGTCGAGATCGGATCGACCCATTCGGGCTTGTATTCCTTCAGATCGGCGAGCGTCATCGTGCCGCCCTTGACGCGTGAGATCGCCACGATCGCGTCGGCGGTCTTCCCCTCGTAGAACCCTGCAGCGCCCTTCTGCGCGATCAGGCGAAGCGTGCCCGCGAGGCGCGGGTTTCTGAAGATCTCACCGGCGCGCGGTGCGCGTCCGCCCGGCAGGAACGTCTCCGCCGCCAGCGGTTCCAGGGCGAGCCGGGTGGCGCCGCCGGCCCAGAAATCCGCGATGACATCCGTCACCGGGAAGCCTTCGTCGGCGTAGTAGATCGCCGGCGCGAGCAGATCCGCCATCGGCAGCTTGCCGAAGCGCGAACGCATCGCGTCCCAGCCGGCGACCGCGCCCGGCACGGTCACGCTCTGAATGCCGCCGCCCGGCATTCTCGTGAACCCTTTTGCCTCGAGGAACTCCGGCGTGAGTCCCGCCGGCGCCCACCCGCCGGCGTTGAGGCCATAGAGCTTGCCCGTGCGCGCTTCGTAGTAGATCGCGAACAGGTCGCCGCCGATGCCGTTGTAGTGCGGCTCGACCAGCGCCATCACCGCGTTGGCCGCGATCGCGGCGTCCACGGCGTTGCCGCCGCGCTCGAGAATCTGCACGCCCGCCTGCGCGGCCAGCGGCTGGCTCGCGGCGACGATGCCATACCTGGTGGCGATCTTGGAGCGCCCCGCCACGACGGTCGGTTTTTCAACCTGCTGGCCTGACAGAGGTACGGCGAGCGCGACGATCAGCACGATCGCTGGCCGCACGCTTCGAGTCGTCATGATCGTCCTCATCCGCAAACGCCGGTACGATATCGCATTACACTCTCACCGATGCACCTTCTGCGCATGCCGCGCCGCCGCATCGTCCTGGTCGCGGCGGCGGTGTGCCTGCTGATCGGGAGCGCGGCTGAGGCGCAGTTCGGCCGCGGCGGTTTTTTCGGCTTCGGTTCCGGCCGCACCGCGAAGCCGGAGGATTTCGACGGCCGTTTCCACTACTGCCGCATCGTCTACCGGCAGTCTCCGGACGGTACGGATGGGAGCTGGCGCACGGATTACCCGCGCGCCGACATCAATTTCTCCATCCGGTTCTCGGAGCTCACGCGAACGACCGTCAGCTTCAACGCACAGCATGAGCCCAACCATCTGCTGGTGAACCTCGGCGGACCGGAGCTCTTTGACTGCCCTGTCGTCATCTTGTCCGCGCCTGGTGCCGTGTCGATTAACGATGCGGAGGGGATGAATCTGCGGACCTATCTCCTCAAGGGCGGATTCCTGTGGGTGGATGATTTCTGGGGCAGCTACGAATGGGATCACTGGGTCCGCGAGATCCGGCATGCGCTTCCCGCTGACGAGTATCCCATCTTCGACATCCCGCCGGAGCATCCGATCTTACGCACGCAGTTCGAGGTCGGCCAGATGCCGCAGATTCCGAACATCGGCTTCTACATGCGATCGGGCGGCCGCACCTCGGAGCAGAGCGCCGACAGCGCCGTGCCGCACCTCCGCGCAATCGCGGACAAGGCCGGCCGCATCATCGTCCTGATTACGCACAACACCGACATCGGCGATTCGTGGGAGCGCGAGGGGGACGACCCGCGCTACTTCATGGCGTTCGGGCCGAAGGGATACGCGCTCGGGATCAACGCCTTCCTCTACGCGCTCACACATTGAACCTGGCCCTCGCCGTCGCCGCGCTGCTGGTGTGCGCGCACGTCTCCGCGTTCGCGCAACAGGCCGGCGACACACGGACGCAGTTTCCGAGAGTCCTTCAGAACTCCTACATCACGATCAACGTCGGCGCGATCGATCAGCCGTTCTCGCAGGCACAGCTGCAGCCCGGGTTCCACGCCGCGGCGATCGACGTGCCGCGCATCGACGTGCGTGTGATGCTGGTCGGCCACGAGTTCAATCGGTTCGTCTCGGCACAGGCGAGCTACATGCGGCCGCTGAACTACGTGACGTACACGAGCGTGCGGGCGGGAGACGCCGACGCGCATCACGTGCGCGTCAATTTCGGCGCGGTGACGCTGAAGGCCCGGACGCCCGTGCGCGGCCGATGGTCGGCCTACGGAGAAGGCGGCCTCGGGTTCACGAGCCGAACGGGATTCGCGCTCGGTGACGCGCCGGTCGTCACCGACGCGCACTACGCGTCGCCGCTGGCCGGCGGAGGGATCGAGTATCGGCTCACGCCGGCGTGGAATCTCACAGCCGGCCTGACGCTGTCACCCGGACGCGCGAGCGTCAGTCAGCCGCGCACGCTGTTCTCGTCGGGCGGCTTCACGTACACCGCGCGGCCGCTGCCGGCCGATCGCGTCGCGGCCAATCGCGATGCCGGCTTCATCTTCCCGAAACACATCTTGCAGATCGAGTACTCCTCGGGCACCGGCTACGCCGTGAACGACTTCGTTTCCAGGAAAGTGCCCATCTTCTGGGGCGGCCACGCGAAGGTGGACTTCGGCATCGCGCCGCATTACGAGCGCAACGTCTTCCACACACGCAAGGTCTTCGGCCTGGACGCCGGCGCGAGCGCCGGCGTCTACAGGACGCGGCAGAAGAGCGACCACTTCTACACGCTCTCGCTCTACCCGCTCTTCCGATTCACGTTCCTGCGGACGCGCCTCGCGGACATGTACTTCGCCTACTCGCTCGCGGGACCGACCTACATCTCGAAGATCGTGCTCGACGGCCTCGACACCGGACGCCACTTCACGTTCCAGGACTTCATGGGGATCGGCTGGTTCGCGGGTCGGGACAGGAATTTCAACGCCGGCGTGAAGATCAACCACTACTCGAACGGCAACATCTTCACGCAGAACGCGGGCGTCAAGATCCCGCTCACCTTCAGCGTCGGCTACGCGTTCTGACGAGACCTACTGAATCAGTCTGAACGGATTCTGCGTGCAGGGCGGCGGCAGCGAACCCGTGCCGAACCAGCGGATCCAGAGATCGCGCGCGGCCTCGTCACAATGACGGCCGTCGATCACCGACGGGCCGAACGCGCCGCCGCCGATTGCGTATTTGAAGCCGATCGCAAGGCCACCGAACGCGACGGATCCGATGGCGACGCCGCCCGCGGAGACACCGAGTCCCAGCGCCAGGCCGCCGAACGCCGCGGCGATGCCAATCGAGAGGCCTCCGAGCGACACGAGGCCGATGGCAAGACCACCCATCGCGAGCCCGCCAATCGCGATGTTGCCGAGCGCGATCACGCCCTTCGCCGCGCGGGGGCGCATCGTCACGGGGTCCATCCCCGCGCAGATATGCACCAGCGGCCACCCGCCAATCGTCGCGGCCGACTTGTACTCCCAGCCAAACATCACCGCCGAGCGTGCGACGCAATCACGGCACACCAGACGAGGGGTGTCGCGGCCGACGCACTCGTGGCAGACGGCCTTCTGGCAGATGGCGCAGATCCCCACGGCCGCTCGATTGTCATGGGTGTAACAGTTCATCGCGTACCACCTGGCCCTGCGGACGGGCGCAACAGGCCGCGTGTCCACACGAACGCCACGACCAGCAGCCCGACGCTGCAGTAGAAGATCGAGCGATACCAGGCCGCGACGGCGAAAATGACGGCGCCCGCGACAGCCGCGACCTGGAGCGGCAGCGACATGTGCGTGCCGACGTAGCGCCCGAGCGGCGATTGCTTCAGGCGCTCGAAATCGGCGAGCTGCAGCACGAGGAAGGACGCAATGGCGGGAAGTCCGAGACCCACGGCGGCCGCACGCAGCAGATGCTGATTCCACAGCAGCCACGCCGCGACCGCCGCCGAGGAGACATCGATCGCGAGCTTCACCGGATGGGCATGGTGATACAGCAACTTCTCGCGGAGCGTCATCAATTGGCGGCCTTGACGATGCGATCGATGACAGCCTGATCCTTCGGCAGCAGACCCGCAGTCGCCAGGCGTGGCGTCAGCGTCACCCAGTTCCTGTCCGCCCTGAACACCTGGCGGAACAGCGGCAGCGATTCGTCCACGCGCCCCATGTTCACGAGCGCGACGGCGTGCCAGTACACCATCTCCATGTTCCCGGGCGCCAGCGCCGCGGCTGCCGAATATTCGCGCAGCGCGCCCTGGTTGTCCTTGCGCTCGACGGCGAGGTCGCCCGCGTTCATGTGGTTGTACGCCCGCTGCAGCACGACGAGGCGGCGGAGCTCCTTCAGCGGCTCCGGGTTGTCATCCACGCGCAGGTCGAAGGTGCGATCGATCCAGGGCTTTCCAGTCGGTTTGCCGCTGACGACGATGAGCGCGGCGGACTGTCGCCCGCGGATGTCGCCCCCGGCCGCCTGCGCGGCGTCGAGCGCGGCGAGTATGCGATCGGCAAGGTCGCCCTTCGCCGCCTCGAAGGCGCGCGACATCGCCGGCCAGACCGAATCGTTCAGCATCAGGTTGGCCTGCACCGAGTAGTTGACGCCCACCTTGTGGCCGGCCGCCTGGATATCCTTTGCGCCGGTGTGCGCGGCGACTTGGCCCTGCGCGTCGATCATCGCGACCTGCCGGACGTCGCTCGCCGGATCGCCGGCAATCAGCGCCTTCAGCGCGTCAGGCGCGCTCTTGCCGGCGCGCATCAGGTCGAGACCCAGCTTGCCGTAGCTCGGATCGACGAACGACTGCGTGGCGATCGCGCCGACGCCCGCCTCGATCCACGGCACGAGAGGCCCGACGTTGAACCAGTGCGACTGGACGGCGACGCCCAGCTCGCCAGTCGCCGGATCGCGCGCGACGATCGAGAAGGTGTGAACCGGACGCATCGGCACCGGCGCCTGCCGCTGAGCGTGCGCAGCGGCTGGAAACGCGGACGCCGACACCAGGATGAGCAAGCCGCGGATTGCAATGTTCATCGAGATCACCGTATGGCAAGAACCGCGATCACGCCGCGCCGATCGCAGCGCATATTCTGAAACGAAATCGGGCCGACGGGGAGAGCCCCTGGGAAATGTGCGGGATCGATTCTCGCATCGTCACCCACACCGAATGGCGAGCAATGACGATGCTGGACTTGACCCCTGAGCAACGGCAACTGCTCTGCCTCTTCGTAGGCAGGAGGAAGCAATGGACCCGACGACTCCCGCGCTCTTAGTGCTTGGGATGCTCGCCGTGATTACGGGAACGTTGGCCTTGCTCGATTTCCTCTCGGATCGCAAGCGCAAGCGGCAGCGCCAGCACCGCCACTCGGCTTGAGATCTACGTAACAGCCTTGTCCGTGATCTCCAGCCCGCGATCGATGATGCCGAACGCCTCCCGCAGCTGCTCCTCCGTGATGATGAGCGGCGGGTTGGTGAAGAAGTAGTTCCACCGCACGATCGTGAACAGCCCCTCCTGCCGGAAGAACTTGCCGAGCGCCGCCATCTCCGGCGCGGCGCCGTTGAAGGGCGCCATCGGCTGCCGCGTCTTGCGGTTGCGAATCAGCTCGACCACGCCGAAGAGGCCAATCGAGCGGACCGCACCAACCGACGGGTGGCGTGTGGCGAGATCGGCCAGCAGCGCCGCCATCACCTTCCCGGTCCGCTTCACGCGCTCGAGGAGACCGTCCTCCTCGTAGACGGCAATGGTGGCGAGCGCCGTCGCGCAGGCGAGCGCATGGCTGCTGTAAGTGAGCCCGCCGGGAAACATCTTGTCGCTGAAGAAATCGGCAATTTTCCGCCGCATGCCGACCGCGCCGAGCGGCACGTACGAGCTCGTGATCCCCTTGGCCATCGTCATGAGGTCGGGAACGACGTTCCAGTGGTTGATCGCGAACCACTCGCCCGTCCGGCAGAAGCCCGACATCACTTCGTCGGCAATCATGACGATGCCGTGCTTGTCGCACAGCGCGCGCACCCCCTGCATGTAACCGTCGGGAGGGATGAGGATGCCGTTGGTCCCCGTGACCGACTCGAGGACGATCGCCGCGATCGTCTGCGGCCCTTCGAGCGTGATCACCTCTTCGAGGTTCCGCAGCGCCACGTCGGCTGAGTCATCGTCGCGATCGACGCCGTGGTACCAGTCGGGGAAATGAATCATGCCGGGCAGCGGCGGCTGCGCCCAGCTCCGCGGCTCGCCGGTGGCGGCCATCGCCGCCGCCGTCGCGCCGTGGTACGAACGGTAGCGCGAGAGGATCTTGTAGCGCCCGGTGTACGCGCGCGCGATCTTGAACGCGTTCTCGACGGCTTCCGCGCCGCCGTTGGTGAAGAAGAACACGTCGATGTCGCCGGGCGTGATCTCGGCAAGCTTTGCCCCCAGCCGGGCACGCGGCTCCGTCGTCATGAAGCCGGGCGCCACGTAGCACAGCTTCTCGGCCTGCGCCTGCAGCGCCTTGATGACACGGCGGTCGCTGTGGCCGATGTTCACCGACATCAGCTGGCTGTTGAAGTCGATGTAGCGCTTCCCGTCGGGCGCGTACAGATAGATGCCTTCCGCGCGATCGATCACCAGCGGATCGACGGCGCCCTGCACCGCCCATTCCGAGATCGTGTGCTTCTTCGACAGCGCGGCAATCTCGCCGCTCGTCAGCTTTGCGTCGGCGGGTCCGCCGACGGCAGCCACTCCGGGTCCGCCGGCGGGACCCGCTCCACGTGCAGTTGTGCTCATCGCGATGCTCGCTTGATGAATGATCCGGATCCCGGGCGCCCGACGAACTTGCCGCCGTCGATGACGACGCGGCCGCGCGAGATCACGGTGTCGGTGGCCCCGACCACTTCACGCCCTTCGTATGGGTTGTAATCGACTTTCATATGCAACGTCTTCGCCGACAGCCGCACCTTCTTTTCTGGGTCGAAAACGACGATATCGGCATCCGATCCGGGCGCGATGGTGCCTTTGCGCGGGAACAGGCCGAAAATCTTCGCCGGCGAGGTTGACGTCAGCTCGACGAAGCGATTCAGCGAAATCCGGCCAGGCCGCACGCCGCCGTCGTAGACCAGGCTCATACGCGTCTCGATGCCCGGCGCCCCGTTCGGGATCTTCGAGAAGTCGCCCTTGCCCAGCACCTTCTGCTCCTTCATGCAGAACGGGCAGTGGTCCGTGGAAATCGCCTGCAGGTCGTTGAACGCCAGCCCGCGCCAGAGCCGTTCCTGCGTCTCCTTGGGCCGCAGCGGCGGGCTCATCACGTACTTCGCGCCGTCGAACCCCGGCTCCTCGTAGTTGTCGTACGAGAGGAACAGGTACTGCGGGCACGTTTCCGCAAAGGCCGGCAGCCCGCGATCGCGAGCCTCGGTCACCATCTCCAGCGCCTCGGCGGCCGAGAGGTGCACGATGTAGATCGGCACGTCCGCGATCTCGGCCAGCGCGATGGCCCGATGCGTCGCCTCCGCTTCGGCCCGGGCGGGCCGCGTCAGCGCGTGGTACTTCGGCGCGGTCTTCCCTTCCGCGAGCGCCTTCTTCACCAGCACGTCGATCACGCCGCCGTTCTCGGCGTGCATGCAGATGGTCCCGCCGTTGCTCCCCGTTCGCATCAGCGCGCGGAAGATGCTCGCGTCGTCGAGCATGAAGACGCCCGGGTAGGCCATGAACAGCTTGAACGAGGTGACCCCCTGGCGGACCAGCGCGTCCATCTCCTCTTCCACCTGATCCGAGAGGTCCGTGATGATCATGTGGAAGCCGTAATCGATCGCGGCCTTCCGTTCCGCCTTCTTCATCCACGTTTCCCACGCGTGATGAAGCGTCTGACCCTTGTACTGGATGGCGAAGTCGACGACGCTGGTCGTGCCGCCGTGGGCGGCAGCGATGGTACCAGACTCGAAATCGTCCGCCGACGTCGTGCCGCCGAACGGCATGTCGAGATGCGTGTGGACGTCGATGCCGCCGGGGAAGACGTACTTCCGCTTCGCGTCGATCACGCGATCGGCGTGCATCGTGAGCGAGGATCCGATCGTGGCGATCTTCTCGCCGTCGACGAACACGTCGCCCTCGTAGATGTCCGTCGCGGTGACGACGATACCGTTCTTGACGAGGAGGGTGCTCATGCAGGCGGCGCAGCGATCGCGGTGTTGCGCAATTTGTCACTCCGTGGCATCAGGTGCTCCCGGCGGGTCCGTCTCGGTGGCACCCGTCTCGACGGAACCCGCCCTACCGACGGATTCTGCTATATAGTCACGATTTCCCAAAGGGCCCGCCTTCGCTCTACGAGCTTCGGCGAGGCAAGGGGTGAGTCAATGCCCGCGCAGCTGAGCACGACGTTCACCGGCCTGCAATTCGAGAACCCGTTCCTGCTGTCGTCGGCGCCGCCGACCGAGTCCGACAGCAACATCATGCGCGCGTTCGACGCGGGCTGGGGCGGCGTCGTCACCAAGACTATCGGCCTGCATCCCGTCGTCAACGTCGACGGCCCGAAAACGAAGTTCATGCGCGCCAACGCGGACTCGGGACGGCTGTCGATGCAGAAGCGCGCCGGCGCGGTGCTCCACTCGTCGTGGAACTGGGAGCTCATCTCCGACAAGACGCTCGACTGGTGGGTGCCGCGGATCGCGCGCATCAAGAAGGCGTACCCGAAGCACGTTCTCGTCGCGTCGATCATGGCCGGGTCCGGCAGCGATCAGGAGCTTTCGAACTGGCAGACGCTCGCGAAGGCATCACAGGAGGAAGGCGCCGACGCGCTCGAGCTGAACCTGTCGTGCCCGCACATGGACCGCAAGGACATGGGCTCGAACATCGGCAAGGACCAGGAGCTGATCTCGGTCGTCACGCAGGTGGTGAAAGAAGTCGCTCGCGTGCCGGTGTGGGCGAAGCTCACGCCGTCGACCACCGACATCGTCGTCGAGGCGCGCGGCGCGTTCCTCGGCGGCGCGGATGCGATTGTCTCGTCGAACACCTTCCCGTCGCTGCCGCCCATCGATCCGGAGACGCTGGAATTCGAGATGAACGTCGACGGCCTGGTGTCGTCCGGCGGCCTTGGTGGCCCCGCGATCCTGCCGCTCTCGATGGCGAAGATGTCGCAGCTCACGCAGGCGTTTCCGGACAAGTCGTTCTCCGGTATCGGCGGCATCGCCGACTTCTCGCACGCGCTGAACTACTTCCTGCTTGGATGTGGCACGGTGCAGGTGTGCACGGCCGCGATGCTCGACCACGCGATCGGACCGAACGTGATCAAGTCGCTGGTCGCCGGGATGCGCGAAGCGATGCAGCGCCGGGGCTGGAAAACGCTCGAGGATTTCCGCGGCATCCGCCGCGATCGCGTCGTCACCCACTCGCGCATCCGCAGACCCGACGCCAAGGACTATCACGGCGGCTACGACGCTGAAGGCTATGCCGCTGCGGAAGCCGCCGCCGAGCGATGAGCGCCGCCGGGGCCGGCGTAGGGGCCGCCTTCAGGCAGCCCGACCAGGATTTCGTCGAGGTTAAAGAGGACCTATCGGGCAGCCCCCTCTGGAATCCCGACCTCGCACCGACGCCGCTCGCGCGGCGGACGTGGTCCACCTATCACATCGCCGCGCTCTGGATCGGCATGAGCGTGGTCATCACCACCTACACGCTCGCTTCCGGCCTGATGCAGCAGGGGATGACGTGGTGGCAGGCGATGATGACCATCCTCCTCGGCAACACGATCGTCCTCGTTCCGATGATTCTCAACGCGCACGCGGGAACGAAGTACGGCGTCTCGTTCCCGGTCCTCTGCCGTGCCAGTTTCGGGGTCCGCGGCGCGAACATCCCCGCCATCCTCCGGGCGCTCGTCGCCTGCGGATGGTTCGGCATCCAGACATGGATCGGAGCGCTCGCGCTCAACACGCTCATCATCGCCGCGTGGCCTGGCTGGAACGCGATCAGCGCCGGCATCTGGATCTCCTTCGCGATCTTCTGGGGCATCCAGGTGTGGATCATCGTCAACGGGCTCGAAGGGATCAAGAAGCTCGAAGGCTGGTCGGCGCCATTGCTGCTCGGGGGTGGCGCGCTGCTGTTCGGGTGGGCGATCGTCCGCGGCGGC
>Ga0114129_10009401_pt1 | contig 13932 bp, 10 predicted proteins | sample RhiMetdeltSRZDD1_FD_80071 | JGI IMG/M metagenome (GOLD analysis project Ga0114129, IMG submission 80071) | Populus rhizosphere microbial communities from Tennessee, USA - Rhizosphere MetaG P. deltoides SRZDD1 (version 2) (version 2) | ecosystem: Host-associated > Plants > Roots > Rhizosphere >...
CCAACTTTCTCGTAGATTCGCGTAATGATTTCTGCTTTCGTCATATAGGTACCTCTTCTTCCAGGTCAAACAGCGGCTTCAGCTGCGCCGTTCGGCACCGAATGTTTTTCCAAGCCGATCCACCAGGCTCTGGTGCAGCTCATTGATCTCGCTATCTGTCAGGGTTCTGTCGTCGGCACGATAAGAAATCTTATAGGCCAAGCTCTTCTTGCCTTCGGGAATCGACGCGCCAACGTACTGGTCGAAAACTTCAACATGTTCGATCAAAGCTTCACCCAGATTCTGGATCCAACTTACGATTTGTTGCGAGGCAAAGTCGCGATCAATCACTATCGCAACATCCCGCTCGACGGCCGGAAAACGCGGAAGCGCACTCGTCGTTATTCGCCGCGGAGCATACTCAAGCAGTTTCTCGAAGTCAAGTTCGAATAGGAATACCGGCGGCACGGTAAGTTGGTCGCAGACATCCGGGTGCAGCTGGCCCAAATAGCCCAGATGGATCTCGCCGCGACGCAGGCTCGCCGATCTTCCGGGGTGTAGAGCTGCCGGTCCCGGGGCGCTCCAACTCACCGTCTCGCCGAGGCGGAATAGATCGAGAATGGCTTCTATCAAGCCCTTGCATTCAAGAAATCCCAACGGTGAATCGTCAGGCAGGCGCAGGCCTTGACGAGGCCGCGGCCCGTACAGCAAACCGGCGACAGACTGTCGCTCCGTACTCTCAGCCTTTTCGGTCAGGCGAAAAACTTTACCCCAATGGTAGGCCCAAAAACCTCGCGCCTTGAACGACAGATTCAGTCGTAAATTCTCGATCAATCCGGGCGCCAGGCTGTGGCGCATTTCGGTGGCTTCCTTCGCCAACGGGTTGAGCAAGGCGACGGCCGCTGGAGCATTTTCCCATAGACCAGTAAACAAACGATTGAATGATTCGGTCGTAAACGGCAGGTTGATCACTTCGGCCAAGCCCTGGCCGGCCAGCAAACAGCGAAGCTTTCTTTCCCAAGCCAGTCGTAAGTCATTTTTTCCGCCGGAGGATCTCAGCAATGGCAGGGTCGTGGGAATCCGATCGTAGCCGTGCAAGCGGGCGAGTTCTTCGATAAGGTCCGCCTCGCGCGTGATGTCCGGACGGCTCGTTGGCGGAACTACCTTTAGGCCGAGGCTTCCCGCCCCGGCTTTGGTCGCCATGCCGAGGGACCGAAGCAGCTTCTCGACGCGTTTGCGATCTATCTGCAATCCGAGCAGACTTTTGATGCGTTCTTCACGGAGCAAAATCGTCGGCGCTTTCACTCTGCCGGGAAAGCGATCGACCACGCCGGCCAGCGCTTTGGCTCCGGCATGCTCTTTGAGCAAATAAACGGCCCGATCGAGGGCTGCAATCGTTCCTTCAGGGTCGACCCCACGTTCAAAACGATGTGACGCTTCGCTGTGAAGCGCGAGTCGTTTAGCGGTGCGGCGGATCGATAGCGGCGCGAAATTGGCGCTTTCGAGCAACAGCGAGCGCGTTGAGTCGCTCACTTCGGAATCCATGCCGCCCATCACCCCGGCGAGCGCCACGGGAGTATTCCCGTCGCAAATCAGGAGATCCTCAGCGGCCAATTCTCTTTGGACGCCGTCAAGGGTGGTAAATTTTCTCACATCGCCCGCGGTCCTCACGACGATCTTTTGCGCCGTTAGCCGATCGAGGTCGAAGGCATGGAGCGGCTGGCCGGTTTCGAGCATGACGTAATTGGTGATATCGACAACGTTATTAACGGAGCGAATGCCGCAGGACTCGAGCCGGTAGCGCAACCACGCCGGCGCCGGCGCGACCCGCACGTCGTCGACGATGCGCGCCGAATAACGCGGGCACAAACGTGGATTTTTTATAACGACGCTAATTCGGGTGTTGATTGCTGGATCTTTCTTGGCCGCACTCACCGGGACAGTTTTCAAGCTGCCGGCGGTGAGCGCGGCGACTTCGCGAGCGAGACCAGCGATGCCGAGACAATCGCCTCGGTTGGGCGTGACGGCAATCTCGAACAGGCAATCTTCTCGGTTCGATTCCGGTTCGCGTAGGGCGGTGAGAGACTCCACCTCGAGACCGGCCATGGTGAGTCGTTCGGCGAGCCGCTCCGGCGACAAATCAGTGCCGACGCGTTCTTTGAGCCAATTGAAAGTGAACTTCATAAGATTGGCGTAATGGAATGGTGGAATGTTAGAAAATTGGAATATCCGAATATTGGAGCGCTCGTTTTAATAACCTCAGCATTCATTATTCCAACAATCCATTACTTCATTTTAACGAAACTGCTTCAGAAACCTCAGATCATTTTGAAAAAATAACCGAATATCGTCGATACCATACTTCAGCATGGCGATCCGCTCGACACCCATACCAAAGGCAAATCCAGAAACTTTTTGAGGATCGTAGCCAACAAACTTGAAAACCGCTGGGTCGATCATGCCCGCGCCGAGGATTTCGAGCCAGCCGCTGGCCTTGCAGACGCGGCAGGCCTGACCGGAACGATGCGCTCCGCTGCCGCCGCAGATCACGCATTGAATATCAATCTCAGCGCTCGGTTCGGTAAACGGGAAGAAGCTCGGACGAAATCTCACGCCGGCATCGCGGTTGAATATTTGTCGTAAAAAATGGGTTAGCACGCCCTTCAGATCGGAGAAGGCAATGCTCCGATCCACCATAAACCCTTCGACCTGGTGAAACATCGGCGAGTGCGTGGCATCGTCGTCGTGGCGATAGACTGCGCCAGGGACGATCACTTGCAGGGGCGGCTTGCGATTTTCCATGGTGCGGATCTGCACCGGGGATGTATGCGTTCTAAGCAACTGGCCTTTGGACACGAAAAAGGTATCCTGCATGTCCCTTGCCGGATGGTCTTTGGGAATATTTAGCGCTTCGAAGTTATGGTAATCGTCCTCGATATCGGGGCCGCGGGCGATCTCGAAGCCCATCCCCCGGAAGATGTCGATGATCTCGTCGATCACCAGGGTAAGTGGATGAGTGCTCCCCGTCTCCCAGCGAGCTCCGGGGAGAGTGATATCGATCTTTTCTTCTTTTAGCGCCTGCCCTTTGGTCTGCTGCTTTACCGTTTCTAGGCGTTCCTCTAGGCGCTCCTCGACATCGCGGCGCAACTGGTTGAGTCGCTCGCCCCTGCGGCGACGCTCGTCCAAGGGGAGATCTTTGAGGCTGCGCAGGCGCAGAGTGAGGCTCCCGCTCCGGCCCAATACCTCAACCCGTATCTGTTCGAGCTCCTTTTCGGAGTTAGATTGCTGGATGCGATCCAGAACCTCTCCTTGGAGAGTTTCCAGGGAGTCGTTCATTAGACTGAAGTGGCGCTCAAGCGCTCAGGTGAGATTTTGCGGTCTGAGCCAACTGGCCGAAAGCGGACATATCCGCAACGGCGATCTCCGCGAGAATTTTGCGGTCTAGCTCGACGCCGGCCTGCTTGAGACCGGTCATTAGCTGGTTATAAGAGAGACCGTTGATTTTCGCCGCCGCGCCAATACGCGTAATCCATAATCCACGAAAGGTTCTCTTCTTGATACGCCGGTCACGGTAAGCAAACGCCAGCGCCCGCTCGACGGTCTCCCGCGCCGAACGATACAGCCGGCCTCGGCCGCCGACGTAACCTTTGGCCAGCTTCATTATTTTCTTGCGTCTCTGTCTCGATTTACTTCCACCTTTAGTTCTAGGCACGTGAAAAAATCCTCCTTAATAGTCCTGAGTATCCAGTGCTGAGTGCTGAGGATGACTTAGCCAACTCAGTACTCAGCACTCAGTACTTTTACTTATAAGGTATCAATAACCGAATGTTCTTACGTTCTACGGCCGACACCGTCGTCGCCTGGCGCAGATGCCGTTTGCGCTTCTTGTTTTTGGTCGAAAGAATGTGTTGCTTATATCCTTTGTTGCGTTTGATTTTCCCGCTTCCAGTGATGCGAAATCTTTTCGCCGCCGATTTGTTGGTTTTTATTTTTGGCACATTTTACTCCTGAAATTTTGATCCTAATCAACGCGGCGTCATCATGCCTTGGGCGTCAACAGCATCGCCATGCTGCGTCCTTCCAGTCGTGGTTCGATATCGACCTTGGCAATGTCCTGCACCCGAACGACCACGCCGCTAAGCATCTGCCTACCCAACTCGGGATGGGTGATTTCCCTACCGCGAAAGAACACCGAGACTTTGACTCTCTGGCCCTTCTCGATGAACTGGCGAATATTGCGGACTTTATGTTCAACGTCATGGGTATCGGTGCGAGAACCCATTTTAACTTCTTTGATGTCAACGACCGAGTGTTTCTTGCCGGTGTGAGCTTTCTTTTTCTGCTCGTAGCGAAACTTGCCGTAGTCCATCATGCGGCAGACCGGCGGTTGGGCGTCCGGCGCGACTTCGACTAAATCGAGCTCCTGGGCTTCGACCTGTTTGAGCGCTTCATGGAGCGCCATCACCCCGAACTGCTCGCCCTTCGGTCCAATCACCCGGACTTCACGGGCGCGAATTTGATGATTGATCCTCGCTTCTCTAGCGATAAGCCACCTCCGTTCTTGGTTCGATTCCTATATCTCTATGCTTCTCCCATTTCTTGTGCAAGCTCCGCGCGCAGCTTCTCGATAAATTGGGCAAGCGGCATCGGGCCTAAGTTTTCGCCGCCGCGGCGACGTGGGGCCACCGTTTGTGCCTCTACTTCCTTATCGCCGATGACAAGGGTATAGGGAATTTTTGCCAGCTGAGCTTCGCGGATCTTGTAACCGAGTTTCTCGTTTCGGCCGTCCAGCTCGACCCGCCAACCTTCTGAGACGAGACGGTTGAATACTCTTCCGGCATATTCCGCCTGATTGTCGGTAACCGTCAATATTTTGAGCTGAACCGGCGCCAGCCAGAGCGGAAAAGCGCCTGCGCAATGCTCCAGGAGGATTGCGATGAAACGCTCGATGGATCCCAAGACCGCTCGGTGCAGCATTACCGGCGTCGCTTCGGTTCCTTCAGCGGTCACGTATGCGAGGCCGAACCGCTCGGGCATGGCACAGTCGATCTGCACGGTCGCAAGGGTCCACGAACGTTCGAGTACATCACGAAAATCAAACCCGATCTTCGGTCCGTAAAATGCGCCCTCGCCGGGAAGAATTTTCACCGAAAATCCCGACCGTTCAAGACAGCGCTTGAGAGCGGCTTCGGCCGAGTCCCACAATTCGACCCGACCAAGAAACTTTTCCGGGCGTGTTTGCAGAGTGACTTCGATGCGATCGAACGCAAATACCTTATAGACCTCCTGGGTCATCGCGACAAATTGCTCGAGCTCGCTGTCGAGCTGCTCGGGCGTACAGTAGATATGCGCATCGTCCTGGGCGAACGAACGTACCCGGGTCAAACCGGAGAGAACGCCCGACTGTTCAAAGCGGTGCAGCCGGCTGAAGTCGGCATAGCGGATCGGCAGATCGCGATAGGAGTACTTTCGCGTCGCGAATAGATAACAATGCCCCGGACAGTTCATCGGCTTCACGCCGTACTCGCCGTCATGCACATCCATCAGGAACATGTCTTCCCGGAAAGCCTCGTAGTGGCCGGAGGTTTTCCACAGCTCGGTCTTGTAGATCAGCGGCGTCACGATCTCGCTGTAGCCATACCGGCCGTATAGATTGCGTATATACTGGACCAGCAAGTTGTAAATGATCGTGCCTTTCGGATGGAAAAAAGGCGAGCCCGGCGCGATCGGATGAAGCGAGAACAAATCTAAAGCAGGGCCCAGACGCCGATGATCGCGTTGTTTCGCTTCTTCAATGCGCTTTAGGTAGGCGTCCAGGTCCTTTCGGTTCGCCCACGCCGTACCATAGATTCGCTGGAGCTGCTCATTGCGAGAGTCTCCTCGCCAATACGCTCCGGCGATGCTGGTTAGTTTGAATGCCTTGATCGCAGACGTGCTCGGAACGTGAGGACCACGGCAAAGATCGACCCAATCCCCTTGACGATAAAGCGATACACTTTCCTCGGGGATGCCTTCGATGATCTCGACTTTGTAATCCTCGCCCATCTTTCGGAAAAGTTCGATCGCCTGGGCGCGCGGCATTTCCTCGCGAACGATTTTCAAATTTGCTTTGATCAACTCTTGCATCCGCTTTTCGATCGTCTCCAACTCTTCCGGCGAAAACGCTTCGCGGCGTTTGAAGTCGTAGTAAAACCCGTTTTCGATGGTTGGCCCGATAGTCACCTGAGTGCCGGGAAACAGACTCTGCACGGCTTGCGCCATCAAGTGAGCGGTCGAATGACGCAGAGTATCAAGCCCCTCGGCACTCTCTATGGAAACCCATTCCAATTTAGAATCGCTATCCAAAACTCGGCTTAGATCCACTAGCCGACCATCTAGCTTGGCGGCAACAATATCCTTCTTGATCCCCGCCATCGATGCTACCTCGTCGATAGCGGTTCCAGGACGAACTTCGACGGACTTTCCGTCAGGTAATATGACGTGCATACGATCCATGCTGCTTGGTTAAAAAATGGTAGGCACGGGCAGGATTGAACTGCCGACCTCTTCCGTGTCAAGGAAGCGCTCTCCCACTGAGCTACGTGCCTGCAAGACCGAACAGGAGTGGCCCCAACAAGTCGACTTACCGAGTACTGACCGCATTACATGGGTGCTTTACGGCGACCGAACAACGATAGTTTCAAAACAAGGCAAGAGATCGATTTTATTACCAATTTTTCGCCAAGGTGTCAACTGGGACGACCGATTGAAGAAGCTTGATTTTGCAGCCAGACTAGCCCTCGATAGAGATATTGACAGCCTGACACTATGGTTGCGAGAGCGGTTGCCCAGACAAATAAATCCAAGACTCGAGCGCTCAATAGTCTGGGGTCAATGAGCAGCGCCAACGCAACGCCCAAGGTTAACAATTGCAGCGTCGTGCTCCACTTCCCGACCAGAGTCGGTTTCACCTGCAACTGTTCGTCAACCAACACATAGATGACGGCGAAACCAATAAGGATCAGAATATCCCGAACGACCACCACCACGGCGAGCCACATCGGGATACCCTCGATCGCGCCGAGCATAATGAAGGAGGTGATGACCAGTAGTTTATCCGCAACCGGGTCCAGGTAAGCGCCGAGGGCGGTTTGCTGCTTCATCCGTCGAGCGATGAACCCGTCCAAGAAATCGGTCAACCCCCCAATTATGAAAACCACCAGAGCTTCCCTGTATAAATGGTAGGCGAGAAATTCCAGAAAGATCGGGATCGTCAAAATGCGGAAGAGGGTTAAACAATTGGGCAGATTCAGCATCGTAGCTTATGATGCCGGTTCCGTCCGAGCTCCGTTGGCGTTCAAGAGTTTGCGCATTTGCCCGGCCAATTTTGGCGTGACCATGGCGGTAACGCGGAGCATATCTCCGTCATATTTTTCTTCGACGATGCGGCCGCGCTCGCGTATCAGCGCAACGAGCCCGGCTTGCGCCGGTGTGAAACAGGCGTGAAGCTGTTCCTTTTTTCGGTCGAGAATTTTGCCGACGGTTTCCAGTAACTGCGTAATCCCAGCTCCTGTCAAGGCCGATATCGGACAGACCGGGAAGGCGTTTGGGGATTTGAGTTGCTGCACCTCAGCCGATAAAGCCAGGTCGACCTTGTTTGGCACCAGCACCGTAGGGATCGCGCCCGCGCCAATCTCGTCGAGCACTTTTTCGATCACGTGGACTTGTTCCTCGAACAGCGGATTGGCCATATCGACCAGATGAAGGAGCAAGTCGGCGCGACTGACTTCTTCCAAGGTGCTCTTGAACGCTTCGATCAATGAGTGGGGAATCTTATTGATGAAGCCGACGGTATCGACGATCATTACCTTGTCCCCATTCGGCAAACGCAAAGCGCGCGTGGTCGGATCGAGTGTGGCGAACAGCTTGTCCTCGACAAACACGGCGGCGCAGGTCAGCGTGTTCATCAACGTCGACTTTCCCGCGTTGGTGTAACCGACCAACGCAACCGTTGCGAACGGAACCGCGTCGCGTTCTTTGCGTTGTAACGTGCGCGTGCGCTCGACGGTCTTGAGCCGCCGCTTGAGATGGCCGATACGCTCGCGAATGCGCCGGCGGTCCACTTCAAGCTGGGTTTCACCCGGTCCCCTGGTTCCGATACCGCCGCCGAGCCGCGACAAATGCGTCCATTGGCGCGTGAGACGCGGCAGCAGATATTCGAGCTGAGCCAGCTCCACCTGAAGCTTGCCTTCGCTGCTGCGCGCGCGCTGCGCGAAAATATCAAGAATCAATTGGCTACGGTCGATAACGCGGATTTTGAACGCCGTTTCCAGATTGCGCTGTTGGGCCGGCGTAAGATCCTCGTCGATGATGACGAGATCCGCGTGATTTTCTTTTAAACCTTTGTGGATTTCATCGACCTTGCCTCGGCCGATTAGAGTCGCCGGCGTGACACTTCTTACCTGCTGGGTGTACTTTTCCAGAACTGAGGCCCCGGCCGTTTCCGCCAGGCGCTCTAGCTCATCCAAACTGTACTCGAGCGGGACCTGGTGGTCTCGTGTTGGCAGCTCGATGCCGACTAATACGGCCTTTTCCTTCGGCTGTTGGATGGAAATAACGTGTTTCAAGATTCGAGCGAATGAAAACTGACTCGCGCGCCAAAGAGCCGTTCTACGGTCCCTTCCAGCTCCGGCGATGACGCGATGCGCACTTGATCGGGAAGCTCGATGACGGTTTCACCGTTAGTGGATTGTAGCATATGGAGATAGACTGTCGACCGCCCCGGAAAATCAAGCAGCGTATCGCGCAAGAGGATCAATTCTTCGGCGGAAACTTCGGCTTCGCGGACGTAGACATGGACTTTTTCGCCGTTGCCATTGGTCGCCCCGTTTTTTTGGTTTTTCGCCGCTTGAGCCAAGGCGTCGATCTCGTTGGCGATCACCTGAATGCGGTCCTCACCCACTTCCAGCCGCCCCTTCACATAGATCGGATCATCAGCGCCGAGCAGGGCGAAGCATTTTTTGTAGGTATCGGGCCATGCGATCACCTCGATGAAACCGGTCTTGTCTTCGAGGTTGAAGCTGCCGTAGCGGTCGCCCTTTTTAGTATTGCGCAGTCGTAAAGCGGACACGACGCCGCCGATCTTGACCTCGCCCGGTTGCGCTTTCTCTTTTAACGCCGCAATCGTTCCGCTGGCGATTTTTTTTAGCACGCGATCGAATTTATCCAAGGGGTGACCGGTGATGTAGAAACCGAGCGCTTCCTTTTCGAAAGCCAGCGCCTCTTGCGCCGACCATTCACTGACCTGGGCATAGGCGTCTCCGGGTCGCTTACTTCCTTTGGCCTGCGTACCAAGCATCCCGAAGATATCGAATTGATTGCTCGACTGATCCCGCTGATGCGCCTGGCCGGCCTTCATGGCGTCATCCAACGCGCCGATCATGCGCGCGCGCGAGACCTGTGTCGAGTCGAAGGCGCCGCACTTGATCAGGCTTTCAATGACGCGCCGGTTGACCGCGGTCATATCGACCCGGCGGCAGAAATCGAAAAGCGACTCGAAGGGCCCATCCTGCGTGCGGCTTTCGAGAATAACCTCGACGGCTTTTTCGCCGACATTTTTGACCGCCGCCAAGCCGAAGCGAATCTTGTTTCCCACCGGGGTGAAGTCAGCGCGGCTTTCATTGATGTCGGGCGCCAAAACCTCGATGTCCTTGCTGCGGCATTCGGCGAGATTCTTAATGACCTTATCGGTGTCGCCCATTTCCGAGGTCATTAATGTCGCCATGAACTCTATGGGATAATGCGTCTTCAGATACGCAGTCTGATAGGAGACCAATGCGTAGGCCGCAGAGTGCGATTTATTGAACCCGTAGCGCGCGAAAGTTTCCATCTGGTCAAAAATTTCCCCGGCTCTCTTGTCATCGATCTTTTTGTCGCGCGCTCCTGCGACGAAGCGCTCGCGCTGGGCCGCCATCTCCTCGGGATCTTTTTTCCCCATGGCCCGCCTCAAGAAATCGGCATCGCCCATGGTGTAACCGGCGAGCACCTGAGCGATTTGCATGACCTGTTCCTGATAGACGATAACCCCGTACGTGTCTTTGAGGATCGGCTCGAGCAGCGGATGTAAATACTTGATCTTTTCTTTGCCAAGTTTGCGCTTGATGTATTCTTCGGCCATGCCGCTGTCGAGGGGACCGGGCCGATAGAGCGCCAGAATGGCAACGAGATCCTCGAAGCAATTGGGCCGGATTTTCACCGTCATTTCTCGGATGCCGCCGCTCTCCAGTTGGAACACGCCTGTGGTGTTGCCGTTGCAAAGCGTCTGGTAAGTCCTTTTATCATCCAAGGCTAGGCGGTTAAGATCGATTTTTTCACCGCGGGTTACGTCGATCAGCTTCAGGCAATCATGAATCAAGGTGAGCGTTTTTAGACCGAGGAAATCGAACTTCACTAACCCGATCTTTTCCACACAGTTCATGTCGAATTGGGTGACGATGCCGCCGTCCTTGTCGACGAACAGCGGCAGGTAATCGACGAGCGGCAGGTTCGACAGCACGACGCCGGCGGCATGAGTCGAGGCATGCCGCACCAGCCCTTCCAGGCGCAGGGCGTGCTCGATCAGAGTCTTCACCCGCGGATCGCTCTTCATGAGCTCCGGCAGGCGCGGTTCCATTTTCATCGACTCGGTCAACGGATAATCGAAGCCCTGCTTTGGCGCTGGAATGAGCTTGGCGATCATGTCGGTCTCGGCGAAAGAAAAACCGAGCGCGCGACCGACGTCTCTGATCGCCGCCTTGGCTTTGAGGGTGCCGAAGGTCGCGATCTGGGCGACGCGGTCGGCGCCGTACTTATCCTTGACGTACTGGATCACTTGGGCCCGGCCGCGGATACAAAAGTCGACGTCGATATCCGGCATCGATCGCCGTTCGGGATTGAGAAACCGTTCGAACAGAAGCACATGGCGGATCGGGTCGAGGTCGGTGATCCGAAGCGCGTATGCGACCAAACTGCCGGCCGACGAACCGCGTCCCGGCCCGACCGGAATGGCGTTCTGCTTGGCGTAATTGATGAAGTCTGCGACCACCAAGAAGTAGCCGGGAAACTGCATCCGTTTGATGACGTCGAGCTCGTATTCCAGCCGATCCGCATAGCTCTTCCTGAGCTCTGAGTCGATGATGCCTTCGAGACGTTCTTCGAGGCCCTGGTGCGCGAGCTCGTCGAGGTAGTCGTCGAGACTGACCTCCCTGGGCGGCGTAAATGTGGGAAAATGATATTTGCCGAATTCAATTTCGACGTTGCAGCGATCGGCGATTTCGAGGGTGCGCTCGACCGCGCCCGGGCAGTACTCGAATCCGAGCGCCATCTCATCGGCCGATTTTAGGTAGAGCTCATCGGTTTCTAATTTGAGTCGATTGTCATCGTCGACGGTTTTGCCGGTCTGCACGCAGAGCAGCACGTCGTGCGCGTGGAAATCTTCGCGCTCGCCGTAGTGGCAATCGTTGGTGGCCACCACAGGTATCGAAATTTCTTGGGCCAGCTCGACCAGCAACCGATTGACCTTCTCTTGCTCGGCGAGCTTGTTGTCCTGGATCTCGATGTAGTAACGATCGCCGAAAATCGCCGCGTAGGTTTCCGCGGCGTTTTTCGCCTTTTCGAAGTTGCCGGCGGACAAGGCTTGAGACACCTCGCCCTGGAGACAGGCGCTCAGCGCGATCAGCCCGCCGTTTAGCTCGCGCAGCAATTCTTTGTCGATGCGCGGCTTATAATAGAAACCTTCCATGTAACCAAGAGTCACCAGTTTGCACAGATTGCGGTAACCCTGTTGGTTCATCGCCAAAAGGATCAAGTGATTGTTGTATTCCTTCGGGCCCTTGTCGACGCCCTTTCTTTCGAAGCGGCTGGTGGGTGCGACGTATATTTCGCAGCCGATGATCGGCTTGATGCCGTGGCTGATCGCCTCGCGATAAAATTCCACGGCGCCGAACATGTTGCCGTGGTCGGTCATGGCGACGGCCGGTTGCTTGAGCGCCTTGATCCGATCGAACAATTTGTCGACTTTGTTCGCGCCATCCAGCAGACTATATTCGGTGTGGCAGTGAAGATGAACGAAACGAGAATGTTCCATCGTAGATATCAATCAATTACCACAAAGCGAATGGCTCGACAATTATTTTGCGGCAATTTTAGCCGATGAGTTATCCACAGCTTGCGGCCATAAACCGGCCTGAATGAAATCTTCCAGGATGCGGCCAAGAATATTGGCGAATGGAAAATTCAACCGCTCTTCCATTGCGATACTGGTCAATTTTTGTCCTTCGGAAAGAACAAACTCCGCCGGCCGCTTGTCGATGTTCGCGCGATAGATGTATTTAATATTGGGATAAACATCTCCCTGGGTGCATTCATAGCGCGAGAAGAATTGCCATTCCGTAAGCTCGATGCCCAGCTCTTCTTTAACCTCTCGCACCATTGCGCCTTCCGGCGTTTCCCCTTCTTCAACGTGACCGCCGAAGAAATCCCAGTGGTTTGGAAACGGAATATCCGGCTTGTCGTCGCGCAGATAGATGAGCAATTTCCGGTCGCAGTCGAACAACAGGACCTGGGCGATCTGCTTCATCAGTCGCGCAAGGCCTATTCCCACTCTATCGTTGCGGGAGGCTTCGAAGAGATATCGTAAACCACGCGGTTGACGCTGCGCACTTCATTGAGGATACGGTTGGAGATTTTGCCCAGGAGATCATACGGCAGCGGTACCCAGTTAGCGGTCATGCCGTCCTGGCTGTCAACGACGCGCAGCGCGACGACGTTTTCGTAACTACGCTCATCACCGACGACACCGACGGTCTTGACCGGCAATAGAACGGCAAAGGATTGCCAAACCTTGTCGTAATAGCCGGCTGCCCGGATCTCATCGAGCACAACCACGTCGGCGTCGCGCAGAATCTTGAGGCGCTCCTCGGTCACTTCTCCCAACACACGAATCGCCAAGCCGGGACCGGGAAAGGGCTGGCGCTGGATCATTTCTCTGGGCAAACCGAGCTCTTTACCGAGAATTCTTACTTCATCCTTAAAAAGCTCGCGGAGCGGCTCGATCAATTTAAGCCTCATCTCCGCCGGCAAACCGCCGACGTTGTGGTGCGACTTGATGGTCGCCGATGGCCCGAGCACAGAGACCGACTCGATGACGTCCGGATAAAGAGTTCCCTGAGCCAGAAATTCGATTTCGCCGAGCTTGCGCGCCTCCTTTTCGAAAACCTCGATGAACGCATGACCGATGCGCTTGCGTTTCAGTTCGGGATCTTCCACGCCCTTTAACTCGGAAAGGAACCGTTCGCTGGCATCGACATAGCGAAAACTGCCGCCGAATCTTTCCACGAACAAGCCGCAAACGTGCTCCGCTTCATTCTTGCGCAACAGGCCGTTGTTGACGAAAACGCAGACGAGATGGTCTTTGATGGCTCGATGAACCAGTGTCGCAGCGACGGCGGAATCGACGCCGCCGCTGAGCGCGCAGAGCACGCGACCGGCGCCGACCTGCCGGCGAATTCTCTCCACCGAGGTCTCGATGAAGTGCTCCATGGTCCACGTCGGCCGGCAGCGGCAAATACGAAAGACGAAATTGTCCAAAATCTCTCGTCCGCGGGGCGTGTGCGCAACTTCGGGATGAAATTGTACGCCGAAGAAGCGGCGCGCCGGGTCTGCGAAGGCCGCGATGGGCGAGTTGCTGCTGTGCGCAAGTACATTCCAGCCCTTGGGGAAGACGGTCATCTTGTCGCCGTGACTCATCCACACTCGGGTCAATTCGTTTTTGGCAAAACCGTGGAACAGATCGGCGTCGCTATCGATGGTCAAGTCGGCGGGTCCGTACTCGCGATGATCGGCCCGACCAGCCTCACCGCCAAAGGCCAGGTTGATGATGCCCATGCCGTAGCAGATACCGAGAAAAGGCACCGGCAGTTCGAAAACTCCCGCTTC
>Ga0114129_10009402_pt1 | contig 13931 bp, 8 predicted proteins | sample RhiMetdeltSRZDD1_FD_80071 | JGI IMG/M metagenome (GOLD analysis project Ga0114129, IMG submission 80071) | Populus rhizosphere microbial communities from Tennessee, USA - Rhizosphere MetaG P. deltoides SRZDD1 (version 2) (version 2) | ecosystem: Host-associated > Plants > Roots > Rhizosphere >...
ATCTTCCTTAACCAGGGCGCGCAACACGGCGACCAGGCGAAGCCGAGAAGCCTGATCGTGCAGGGCTGCTTCAATCAGAGACGCGCCTCCTTCTTCTTCTCTCCAGGTTTCAATTAAAGCCTCCACCTCTTCAACGCCGAGGAAATCGGTCAGATTGCGGCGCAACACCGACTCTAGATGTTGAATGACGTATGCCAAGGGCTCGTCCCACAGTTCCAGCCCGTGTTCGACAGCCTGTCTGGTCGATCCTCCGCTGATCCAATATCCTTTCAGGCCGGCGCGCGGACGCTCCTCCGGCGATTGCTCCTCGATCGCGATCCCGGCGGACTCTATCTCTTCCTTGTTATTCGGACAGAACTTCCGATCCAGATAGACCTGGCCTTCCGTGATCAACACTTCATCGAGCAGGATGCGGTAATACTCGCAAGACGGTGGAGGCGAAGTTAGAGCGTTCAATCTCCGCACCCTGATACCTGGCGTGGAGACTCCCATCTCTTCTTTGATCCGGGCGCGCATCTTCGGGATCAGTTCGGTAAAGAGGAACCATCTCTCCACGCTGGTATCTTCCGGGATCAATGCCTGGCCGATCTCGAGAATGACCGGCAATACGGTGGGAAAATTGGATTGCTCGACTTCGAGCTGATAGAAATCTTCCAGATAACCCGATATCGCCTGGGTGAGTGTTACCAGATCCTGGCGGAATGACGCAGCCTGGTTAGACTTGGCCATCAGCCAGTTGAGAATATCGCGCACCTGCCAATAGTGCGCGGCGTCTCGCAATATCCGCTTGAGATCATCGGCGAGCTTGCCAACCGGGTCGGTATCCTCAATCTGACGGTATAGATTCAGTGCGGCGGCCATCCGGCTGCTCGCGCCCTGAAGATCATCCGTATCGAGCGGGGCCAGCGCCAGTTTAGCCTGGAGCCTGGCCGCACGGGTACGGCCTTCCGTTGAGGACGCTTCGATCCGGCTTTCTTCACTCAGTTGGAGCGCCTGTTCGTAATATCCGATCGCCTCGCCGGTCTTATTCTCCTTGATTGACTCATCTCCGAGCCGCTCGAGATTGGTGGCGCATATTTCCAGGCCCTGCCGCGCCTCAGGGAAAGGAGGCATACCATCATCGGGAATGGCTTCAAGCGCGAACAGTTGCCGGTATAGTTTCACGGCTTCGATCCATCGCCCCTCTTCCCTGCAGATGCGCGCCAGGCTGGCTTGAATCCCGGCGCGAACCCAGCTTCGGCCAGACTCGCCGGCGCCGAAAAGGCTGCCGGCCTCGATCAATTCTTTTTCACAGGTCGCTGGCTGTTCTTGCTCCAGTTCTTCGATTCTGGCCTGCACCAGCGTTGCTGCGAGATCTGCCTCTTCCGGAGGCAGATCTCTGCGACACTCCACCAGGAAGTATTTGAGCGAGCGCACGTCTCTGCCCAACGATACGCCTTCTTCTATCTTCGGCCATCCCTCGGTGCCCCGCCCGGAACGCAACTCGAGCAGCCCAAGGTCTCGCAGCGAGTCGTGGCCATCGATCGGATCGTTCAGCAGGATCGGCGTCCGGAGCAGCCGGATCGCCTCTTCCAGTTTGCCCAGGCCGGAAGCCGCATTCGAGTAGACGCCCAGATCTTCGATATTCTTTTCGTCGATCTGCTGGTAGACGGCCTCCCAGGCCGCTTTTGCGCGCTCCAGATCGTTCGCGCATTTATAGATGCTGGCTCGCAGATTCAGATCCCACATCGACAGTTTCTCCTGTCCGTCGTCCGCGGTTGCGCGCTCGATAATCTCCACGGCCTCCGAATAGAGTCCCTGATGAAGCTTCACCCAGGCCAGAGTTGAATAGATCGAGGGGTCGTCGCGCAACTTCAGCCGGTGCTCGATCTGCTTGATCGCATCCTCGTAACGGCTGCTATTGCATAAGGCGATCATGTGCCATTCCGCGACGAAGATATCGTCCGGAGCCAGATCGAAGGCCATCTTGCTCAGTGTTAGCGCATTGCGATAAAGATTCAATCCGTTGAACGAGAGGGCTAGAGATGTCCAATCGGAGGCGCTGGGCTCCGAGACGAGCATCAGTCTTTCCATCATCGTCACGGCCTGCCACCACCGGTCAATGCGTTTGGGCCAGTCCTCGCCGCGCAAAAACTCGGCTTCCCGCATGGCCAGTCCGGACATGGTTGTATAAGCCCAATAGAATGACTCATCCGGTAATTCCTGCCTCGCGGCAAGGTTCCAGACCTCGATGCCACGCTCGATATACTCTCGCTTCGTCTCGTCGCTCACATCGCAGTAACTCAGGCTGAGATAGGTATTCGCCAACCTCCAGAAGTTCGCGACTTTCCCACCATCCAACTGAATCACTTCTTCGAGACATTGCCTGGCCTGATCGAGGTCTTCCTGGCTATTCCTCCAATTGAAGAATTTGCCGGCCTCCGAAAGAGCTTCGACGGCCTCCTCCCGGCGCCCCAGTCGCTTCAGTATCTCCGCCTTCACCAGGAAGGCGGGCGCATTCGTGTGATCGCCGCTGCCATTGACGACCAGGTCTAGCGCGCAGTTGACGGCTTGCAGGGCGGGTTCTGGACGGCCGGGGCTCAACTTGACCGCCAGGCGCAGGTAGGCGCGGCCGCTGACCGGGGCGAGCAGCCTCCCCAGCATCTCCAAGGCGCAATCGTCTTTGAGGACCACATCAGCGGCTCGGTTATACCATTCGTCGGCTTCCGCCCATCGTTCCCGCTTTTCATGCAGGCGGCCCATCCCGAGATAGCTGTCCACCAGATCGGGGGGCAGTAGCACGCCTTTTTCAAACTCGGCCTCCGCGCGGTCGTCTTCCGATTGATACAAATAATACTCGCCCATCGCCGCGGCAGGCAGCTCTTGAGCCGGGCAGAGGCTTCCCGCTTTCTCGAAAAGGGTTTTAGCGACATCGGGGCGCTCGAGATGATAGAGGTTGATTCGGCCCCGCAGCACGTACAGTTTTGTGATCGACAATCTGTCCATGACCTGTTCAGCCTGCAATTTGTCAATCAGGTGTTTCAGCATCTCGTCGATTTCGGTTGCGTCATATCTTCCTTCGACAAGTTTCTGCAAGGCGGCGGAATAGGCCAGTGAAATGAAGTCAGGCAATCCGATCGATCTGTCCACCAGCAGTGAGCATCTCTCGAGCGCCCACTCAGAGAGGCAGAACGCGTAAGTCTGATACCACAACAGTAATCCCTGGTCCTGATCCTCTGCCAGGGCGGTTTTTAAAAGGTTCTTCAAGGTTTCAATGCTCGATCGAAGTGCGTCCTCCCTCCGGTACTGAGTTTTGACCGCATCGTCGAATCTCTGCAGATACCGGGCGATCCCTCTTGCTTGCTCGATCGCCGTCTTCAATGCGAGAAGAAGCGTGTTCCAATCGGCCTGCTTCTGGATCAACTCTTCGATCTGAGAAAACCAGTCATGAAATGAGAAGGTATCTGTCAGAAACTCCATCGCCTCGCCACGAATATCATTTAATAGACCGATCATTCGCTCATGCGCCTCGGGGGCGATAGGGGAATCCGACTCTCTCTTCTCCGTTCGGGGCTGCAACGATATCGGCGGCGGTTTCAGGCCGGGTTCGCTGGCTGCGGTCGTTTGTGAGGTGAGGGACTGGTCACGAATGACCCTCAGCAGCCCGACGTAGACGTTCGCGACCTTGCTTTGCTGCGGATCGAACTCAACGAGCTTTTTATATAGCTTTACGATCTCGGCTCTGATCCGGTTAGAGTCGTCTTTATAGTAAGAGATAATCTCTTCCGCATCCTTGATATCGGAAGGGTTCAATCCTTCCTTCCTCCTGAAGTCATACAACGATCTGAGCAAAGGGTTGACAGTTTCATCATGCTCGGGCGCGGATGGTAGTTGAGGTCTATTGTTCATTTTCCATGATCCCCGATCTCTTTTAACAACGCGATGAACAGGCTCATCAACTTCCCCTGGTTTTCATCGCCATCAGAGTTTTGTTTGTATCCTGCCCTCAATTTCGACTTCAATTCCTCAAATTTTTTTCCATCCATATCTAACAAATCGGCCTCCACTGGTCTGATCATTGCTTCCGGCAGAATCTCCTCTTCACGATACTTTCTGATGATCTTGCGCAGATGTTCATCATAGAAGATTACGTCGTACAATTCAGTCGGTGGAGGCTTAATTGCCTTTTTCACTGTGGGGAGAATGGGATCGTAGTCATTCCTGTTTAACAAAAATAGAATTGGCGTCCCAAATGCTCGTTTATTGGAATACGCCTCTGCGATCTTAGCGCGGCCTTGTTGAACGGCTTCGTCGAGCGTTGATCCATTCCCCAGCTCTTCGTAGAAGGTGGTGCTGAAAACGGTAGCCGCGATTTTATCAATTTTGTGCTGCATGGCCACTACCGCGGGAACTCCCGACTGAGCCAGGTATAATGCGACGCCCGCCGGAGTATCCTTGTTGTCGGTAACTCCGCTCTCACAAGTGTGCAGGAAGACGAAACGCGGCACTTCTTTTGCACTATCGAACAGACTTGCAATGCTTCTATCATCCTTCCAGTCACTGTTACCGCCTTCGATAGGCACTTCGACCGGCTGGTCGGTTAAATGGAAGGCAATCTGGCCTGACCGTCCTCTTTGACCTTCAACGAATTGACCATGCGCGATGAGATGCAAGATATGAGGCTGGCAGTCGGGCTCTGTTATCAACTTCCCAAAATTCTCCCAGGTGGCGGGTTTTTTCTCACTGATATTTACCTGGATATTATGACTTGAATAACACTTCTTGAACTTATCGAGCGCCTCCTTCACGCCTTTCTCGACAATAGCTAGGTCACCGAGCCCTTCGGGGTCCGGTTCAGGATTCAGGATTACCAGCAGCACATTGATCTTCCCGGGATCGAATTTTACAGTACGCGGCGCGCTTGTTTTAGGCTCTAAACATCGCGTCAATACCAACTCAGCCACAGTCGAGACGAAATCCCAACCGCCACTGTTGTTCGGGTAGCAAAGATACTCCCAAGGCAGTTTTGACAGCCCGAGGCGGTCATCTTTCTGAAATTCGAGTTCGACACGTAGCCTCTTCTGCGATGTTGGCTTTACTAATGAACGCGCATTTTGAAACCCATCACTCCCTTTCTCAGTAAACAGGGCGTGGTAAAGAAGCTTTCCGATCAGTTTGAAATCCCCTTCGGTTTTAATCTGATCCTCCTGTATCAGTCTCCTGCAAAGATCGAGCACTTCTTCGCCGAGTCGAACCTTCATCAGGGGCAATTCCTCATATTTCAATTTTTGATTGTCATTATTGTCTATGTCCTTTGGTCGCAATGCGACTCTCTTGCCCTGGATCATAATTTTAATAGTATCGGGAGATTCACTCATCGAGGTCGCTGCTCCTATATTCGGCTTCCTTGATCGCGCGGACCAGAAGTACTCTACTTAGTGTTGATCAAATAGGAACGGGGCGGCAGTGTGATCGGGCTGCCCTTCTTCAGCCATTCGGCCGGTTTGGACGATAGCATGCCCAAGCTGCGCACGATGAACTGCGTCAACGGCGCCGCCCGGTGCGCCTGCGCGGAAGCTTTCAACTCCACTTGGGCCACATCTGGTGGAACCATCAGTATGACGATAAAGATCGGGCTGTTCTCCTCCAGGGATTGCTTATCCGTAATGGTCCAGAGCGCCTTCTCACCGGCGAACCGGCAGTCGACCAGCGCACGCTTGCTGGTCCATGAAAATGGCCCAGCGACAATGCTGAACCTGCTCGCTGCCTTTGCATCCACCGCCAGCTTGCCGCCGGCGCTGGCCTCCACGATCGGAATACTGCTCGGCACGGCCACATCGTCGATGCCCGCCGCCACTTTAAATCGCAGGTCTTCACCCAAACCGAAATTGATCTGGCCTTCGGCCTTTGCGCCTTCGGCGAACTTACTTTCCGGGAACGCGGAGTACACCTTTGAAATCTTTTTCTTTTCTTTCAAGTCTTTGTCGAATTCCATCAACATTTGCAGCTTGTAAAATGATCTCTTTCCCGGTGCCAGAAAGACGGGCATCTCCACCCAGAAAAACTTGTTCTGCGCGCTTAAGGCCTCGAGGTTCTTGGGAATCTGCAGGTTATTCTGCTTGAAGTAGTGGTGGTTGAGTGGGAAAACGGTCGGTTCTGCTCGTGTAAATTCGAGCTTGCCATCCTGTAACGAGGCGAAGTACTCTTCGGTCCTTCGGATATCCTCGTCAATCACATCTTTCTCGCCAGGACCCGCAGAGCCCTTGAGATTTATCAACTCCTGCCTGGCTTGATTCAACATTTGAGAGCTGTCTGCGCTCTCAAAATCGAAGTCGAACTTCAATTCGTCGCTCATTTCTACCTCATTGCTTCGGCCTCCGTTCATACAACCACGGTGGCGCGCGACAGATTAGGTTTGGGACAACAAGTACTATTTTCTGTTTTTTTCGGCTAAGTTAGGTTGCCAAAACTTTTTTCACAAATGTCTGAGCCAATAGCTCTTTGAAAATACGCCGGCTTTTTGTAATGTCTGGTTGTTAGCAAGCTTGAGAATCCACTGCTCGGCATAATCAACCGCCTCATCGATATTCTTGAATTGGCGGTTGGCCGCAAGATCACCTTTCAATTCTTTCCAAAGCTGATCCATAGCGTTGAGTTCTGAGCATGTTTGGGTAACCAGACGAAAATGATATCGAGTTGGGCTGCTAACACCCAAATCAGAATTGCCGCGTGACAAGGCGCTTCATCCAGCAACAACAAAATCCTTCTCCCCGGGTAGCGGTGTTTGAGTAAGCACAAATAAGCCTGGAAATCGCCTTGGCGGCAGTGTTCGGCGTGCATCAAAATTCGCAGCACGTCGCCCGGACGCCAGAAATGCTTTAAACATCGGACGATCGCCCCTTTTTATTGAGATCGATGCGGATCTTTGGCCGCATAGACATAGCGTGGACGCTTCCATCGCAGTCCGATTTCTTTCATCCTGCGCCGGAGCGTCCGCGAAGTGATTTGAGCGTCGTAACGCTGACTCAAATGGGACGCCAATAAGGGCACCGTCCAAATGGTCACGTTGTAACCGAGTTTCAGCGGATCGCGCGCGAGTTCCCGTAGGATACGCGCCTAGGTGATTTGGGCTGCTATCCGTGGTCGTCCGGCCCGTGATGCATCGTAGAGGTCGGCCACGCGATGGTGATCGAGATAGCGATGCATCCAGTAATAAACCGAGCGCCGCTGGCTCCCAATGATGCTGGCGACCTCACCCACTGAGTAGCCTTGTGCAATTAACAGCACCGCCTGAACCCGCTGTTATACTTTGGCCTCTTGAGTTTGATGAAGAGCCGTTGCTAACCGACGCCGATCATAGCTGGTAAAACCGAGTTCTGCTGGACTTCGCGCTTTTCGCATGCGTCCAACATAAATTCAAAGAGATTTTGTGCAAAAGCTTGTGGCTACTTACTTAGGCCTTGGCGTTCAATATCTGCCTGTTTTTATGGTACTCGGAAGTAAAGCTGTCAATAGAAAAAGCAATGCTGAAGTCGGAGAACACGTTACGCCCATGCAAAGGAATTGTCAATGGCGCATTACCCGTCCGGCGCCATCGCCATCTGCAGAGACGGCAGAGTCAGCAGGAGGCGTGAGCTCGCCAGGGCTTTCGATTTAAAGCCGACAGCCAAAAGGTCTCTACGGTTATAGTGGACCCAACCTCGGGTATGGCAACGATACATGCATCGTTAACACATATCGTTGCCATACCCCAACACGTCCTTTCTGTTGTTTAGGACTATCCACGCCGATTAGGTCTGTTAAGTCAATCCCTGCTTACCGTTTAATGCGATTGCCCTGATAAACAGGCATTCTAAAATGCGAAATGAGTATTGTTCCCTTCCAGTTTGAACGAATCTTATAGTAAAATCCCTCCGCCTAGATTTTCAGTTTGCCAAGCTCACTTCTTCAATATCAGTGATTCAGCCGTGGGAGGGTTGCCCATGATGACACTCAAGGTTTGCTTGTTCGGGAAATTCTCGGTCAAAGTTGACGAAGTACCTGTGACAGGGCTGGAAAGCTCAAAGGTACAAGAGTTGTTTAGTTATCTCTTGTGCCATCGTGACCGGCCACATCCGCGTGAGAGACTGGCTGACACCCTCTGGAGTCGGAGTCAGGCCACACAATCAAGAAAGTATCTGCGTCAGGCCTTGTGGCTTTTACAGACAGCCCTCAGCACGCTCTACCCCTCCGGGCCTCCGCCATTTCTGGACATCGATGATGACTGGATACGATTGAGATCGCATGAGTCACTGTGGCTTGATGTCGCGGAATTTGAACAAGCCTGTTCCTGCTGCCGGAACAAACCGGGCCAGGAGATGGATGAGGCGCAGTCGAGCGCTCTGTACAAGGCGGTGGAGATCTATCAGGGCGAGCTGCTCGAAGGTTGTTATCAGGATTGGTGTCTGTACGAGCGTGAAAGGTTGAACAGTGTCTATCAGACGATTCTCCACAGGCTGATGAACTATTGCGAAGCGCGACTGGATTGCGAAACGGGAATAGATCTCGGTCGCCGGATTCTACAATGTGACCGGGCTTCTGAAAGGACTCACCGGCAGTTGATGCGGTTATATTACCTGGCAGGAGATCGCACGTCCGCGATTCGCCAATATCTACTTTGCCGCCACACGCTCGCTGAGGAGCTGGGAGTACGACCTTCCAAGGAGACCGCAGCTCTTTATGAACAGATCCGCGCCGATAGTGTCGAGACTATGGCGGACGCGGACACAATACCTGCGCTTATATCCGAAGCGGCCCCTGCTGGTATGACTGAAATGCTGAGGTTCCTGGTAAGCCTGCAGGAATTGGTGAGGAGTATGCAGCTGCAGGTCGAGCAGGGAATTAAGTCTGTCAAGGGCGCCGTTCGTGGTCAAAAGACTACTGATTGCGATTGAGCGACCTGTTTCCACCTGTGCAAGTGGTCTTGCGTAGGAGTTGTGAAGAGGGAAGCAAAAAGGGCAAAAGGGGGCAAGAAGAACTTCTTGCCCCCTTTTGCCCTTTTTGCCCTTTTTGCTTCCCCCCAGCCCTACTTGCACAGGTCGGCGATTTTTATCTGAAAAAGACGCAGTAACAGACACCAAAAAGACGCCGACCCGCCCGGTGCCTGTTATAACCCGAATCGTGTCTGCTCTTGAGTTAGAGGGGACAAGCGGAATGTTTGCGGTAAGCGCGATCGTTCCATGAGGAATACTTATGTCATCACGCGAACCTATCGCGCATTCGTTCATTGTAAGGATATGGCTTGAAGATGGGGCCGAGGTTGGACGAATAACTATCTGGCACGGTCAAGTTACTCATGTTCCCGGAGGCGAAAGCCGTTACTTCCGTGATTTTGATGAGTTGGTTGATTTCATAATCTCCAGTCTAGGCCTAGTGAGACGCAGACGGCGCGGTTGGTTGGGTAGAAGGTTAAGGCGCTGGCTGAGGCTGCCCTGACCATAGCGGGTGATGGCGAAGTAGACATTATGTGGGCCAGGTTCGATTCCTGTGAGCATCCGATTCGAGGAGAGGCGATCTGATGGCGACGTATCCGGCAATTGCGGTTACAGGACAGGCCATTCTCAAACTGCTGGCAGATAGTTGCCCGAGGGCGGAATTCGCCGCCGCGCGTTTTGAGCTTTTTCAGGTCGGCAATTTTTCGCAGCCACAGCCGATGGATGAAGGGATTTCCCTCTTCCTCTACCGCCTTGGCCTGAACGCCGCGCGGCGCAATCTGCCGTCTCACGTGAAGTTGAACGGCCTGCGCTACAGGCCGCCGTTACCGCTCGATCTTTATTATCTTATGACTGCCTGGGCGAAGAGCGCGGCCAAACAACAGCGACTACTCGGCTGGGCCATGCGGGTTCTCGAAGACACGCCTCTGCTGCCCCCGGGGTTGCTCAATGACGTCGACCCGGAACCGGAGATCTTTCAGCCGAACGAGACGGTGGAAATAATCTTCGAGCCGCTCTCCCTGCAGGATATGTACAACATCTGGAGCGCGATTAAGGCCAGCCCACAGCTTTCCGCCAGCTACGTCGTAAGAGCGGTCTCGATTGACTCGAAGGCGCTGATATCCGAGGCCGCCCCCGTGCAGACGCGCGCGCTCGATTATGGCGAGGCGATCCAGCAATGACCACGATCCGCAAACTCGAAAGGGTCACGCTGACCGCGCCGTTGGGACTGCGCTTCCAGGATGTGGTCACGGGAGAATTTATCGGTGTCGGGCTGAGCGTACTGGCGTATCAGGCGTGCAATCCGGCGCGCCGGTTTCAACTCGCCGCCAATCGCAGCGGCGTTTATGCGCTGCATCACGCTCCCGGCCTGACTGATTTCGAGCGGCGCGAAGCGAACGATGTCTGGCAGTCGCCTCTACCGAAGAAGACATTCGTTATCGAAGTAACCGATCAGGAGCGGCGCTTCCTGCCGTTCCAGTTGAAGGTCGAATTGCCGGCGCGCGGTCTATACACATGGGTTTCACCGGTAACTGGCTCGCCGGTCAGCCCCGAGCCTGGAGTTCCACTCTACTCGGCGGCGTCGCGCCAGATCCCGGCCGGGATGGCGGTTGCGCGAGCTGAACTGGAGGACGTTGTTCATCATAAACCGGCTTCTTGGGCAGTGCTGGAAACTCATTATAACGGGCGATTACTCGGACGCGGGATCGCCGACGAGATGGGACGTGTCGCGGTCATCTTTCCATACCCGGCGCCGCGCGCCTCTCCATTCGCCTCTCCGCTCGGCTCGCCGCCGGCGGGCTCAGGCAAGCCGCTTTTCTCGCAGGAATGGTCTTTGGAGTTACGAGCTTTCTATTCGCCGCCGCTGGCCTCGCCGTTAGAACAGGCGGAGGCCGCATTGCCGGACCTACATTCCGCGCTCGGCCAGAAGCAGGCGGTGTTATGGGACGACGTCGCGCTCACGACGCCTGTAACTGAAGCGGTTCTGGGCTATGGCCGTGAACTGATCCTACGCTCACGCGATGATGGCGTCTCGCCGCCTGCGCGGGCGTCCGTCCTGTTTATTACCCCGGCGTGATCGCCGCTATGAAGGAGAAGTTATGCCCGAATATCTTGCTCCCGGAGTCTATGTTGAAGAGACGTCATTTCGCGCCAAGTCGATCGAAGGCGTGAGCACCACCACCACCGGTTTCATCGGCCCGACCAGATATGGGCCGATTGATCTAGAGCCGGATATCATCACCAGTCTTGGCGAATTCGAACGCGTCTATGGCGACCGGCAGCAATTGAAATTCACCCATTTTGCGAATGGCACAGAGACACCGTTGCCGCTGATGCACAACTTTATGTGGCATGCCGTCCGCGCATTCTTTGAAGAGGGTGGCAAACGGCTCTACATCGTGCGCACTTTCAAACCGATCAGCGGTTCCAACGACGGTTACGCCAAAGCCGTCTTCCCCTCAGTCAGCCCTGCGAGCCCTCCGGAGGATCAGGTCAAAATCCGCGCGCGATTTCCCGGAGTGGCAGGAAAGATGCGTGTGCGGTTGACGCTGCGGCTCGGGCAGAACGTGCTGAGCGGCGAGCCCGATAAACCGTCCGTCTTGTCATTGATTGACGGGGATGTAGTCTGGATCAGCGATTTGCCAGGCTCACCGCCGTCCAGCCCTCCGTCATCGGAAAGCGGTGAATTTTACGTAGCCCACAAGAGACTCGATGATGCGACCGGGGAGACGATCTGGGAGTTCAGCAATTTGCTTACCAGCCCGCCGTCGTCGCCACCATCCAAGCGCGCTCTTTCAACGCTGCGGCCCGATCCGAATCCGAAGCTGAGCGATAAAGTGAGAGTCGTCACTTTAACAGTGACGACAATGCTCCTTGGCGAAAGCGATCTGCCGCCCGGCGTATGGAGCGGATTGGCGTTGGACCCGTCACATAAAACCGCAGGGCAGCCGGATTCGATCTTCGATAAATTCGCCGACCGGCCGAGCAATCTATCCGAAGCGCGCAGACTGCCGATCGTCGTCGAGCGGGGCAAAGACAGCGCCGGAACGACAAAGATCTCTGACGGGATAGAAGTTCTGGAAAGGCTCTTCCAACACAAACCGTCGCTTCGCGGTAGTCTGGACGATCCAGGCTCAACAGATGATGACCGCTCGATTGATTTTCTGCTCGACGGCGGCAATGACGGACAACGTCCCGCCGCTGACGAATACGAAGGCGAAGCCAAAGAAGACAGCAGTCTCAAGACCGGCTTGAAAGCATTCGAAGATATCGAGGACATCTCGATAGTGGCCGCTCCCGGTTCCACCTTCGGTTACGAGCACGTCGGTATCTTGGAATATGAATATCGCAAGGATGCCGCGACGATTGTTTCGTTATTGATCTCGCATTGCGACCGGATGCGCTATCGCATCGCCGTGCTCGATTCGGGCGACGGGCAGACAATCGCCGATGTCCGGGCGATGCGCTCGCGTTACGACTCGAAGTATGCGGCGCTCTATTACCCGTGGGTGAAGGTCCTCGATCCCCTTACCCAGAACGAGATCGCGCTGCCGCCGAGCGGTTTTATTACCGGCATCTACGCGCGCAACGACATTCAGCGCGCCGTCTACAAAGCCCCGGCCAACGAAGTGATCAACCTGGCAATCGGCTTCGAGCAGACTCTCAATAAAGTTCAGCAGGAGGCGCTCAATCCCGAAGGCATAAACTGCCTGAGATTTTTCGAGGGGCGAGGCTTCCGAGTCTGGGGCGCGCGCACGATCAGCTCCGACCCCGAATGGAAGTACGTCAACCTGCGGCGGTATTTCGCATACCTGGAGCGTTCGATTGACCGCGGCACGCAGTGGGCGGTCTTCGAGCCGAACGGTGAAAACCTATGGGCCAACGTCCGCCGGACCATCGAAGACTTTTTAACCAATGAATTTCAGATGGGCGCGCTGCTGGGCGATCGGCCTGAGAAAGCGTTCTTCGTCCGCTGCGACCGCACGACGATGACGCAAAACGATCTGGACAACGGACGTCTGATCTGCCTGATCGGCGTCGCGCCCTTGCGCCCGGCGGAATTCGTCATTTTCCGCATCGGCCAGTGGACGGCGGACCGCAAGTGAAACGATCAAAGAGACGCGGGATGCTAGACGCCGGATTCCAGCTCCTAGCATCCGGCATCCGGCATCTTTTTCCGAGGAGGTTTTATGGCAGTACCACGACCGGATCGGCCTTACGTGCAGTTCAATTTCTGGGTGACGATTCAGGGCTTGAGTTCGCCGGATCAGCCGCAGGCGGGTTTTCAGGAATGCAGCAACGTAGGCACAGAAGTAACTGTCGCCGAGTACCGCAACGGCAACGACAAATTCAACAATATCCGCAAGATCGTCGGGATGAATAAAGCCACCGACATCACGCTAAAGCGCGGCGTCATCGGCTCGCTCGAACTTTATGAATGGCTCAACAATCTGCGCAATGGTAAGCAGGACGAGCGCACCATAACCATCGAGCTGAAGAGTGAAGACCGCGAACAAACGGTGCAGACCTGGACGCTCTTTCGCGCCAAGATCACCAAGATTCAGCACGGCCCCTTCAACGCCAAAGGTACCGACGTTTTGATGGAAGAGCTGACTCTGGCTTACGAACGGCTCGAGATCACCTAACCTGTGGCAGTTGCCCGACCGTGAGGAGGTCTGCGGTAGATTCATGATGATCGCCGGACGCGAGACAAAACGTTTACCGGGAATTCGCTTCGAGGCTCAGTCGCCGCCGTTGGCCGAGACGCTGCCGCGCATGGACATTGCCGTCTTCGTCGGCTTCGCGGCCTCAGGGCCACTGCACACGCCTGTGGTGGTTGAGTCGGCGGCGCAATTCGCGGCGATTTTCGGCGAGGACACGCCGCTGCACTGGAGCCTGCTCGAGCCCGGCGCGCTGCCCCGCCTGTGGGAGCGCTCGCGCGCCGTGCGCGACGACGAGCTGTGGGCCTCGCGCCTGCTG
>Ga0114129_10009403_pt1 | contig 13931 bp, 9 predicted proteins | sample RhiMetdeltSRZDD1_FD_80071 | JGI IMG/M metagenome (GOLD analysis project Ga0114129, IMG submission 80071) | Populus rhizosphere microbial communities from Tennessee, USA - Rhizosphere MetaG P. deltoides SRZDD1 (version 2) (version 2) | ecosystem: Host-associated > Plants > Roots > Rhizosphere >...
AGACACATGATTTTATGACACAACCTCTCTTTTCAGCCCTTCGTACTAACTTCCTGGTATCTTTACTAATGTGGTTATGAAACCAATCGTCGTAGCTTGTTATTGGCAATGCGGCAATTGACTCCCATTCCATGTTGTAGTTATACTTTGGAGTGGTTTCAGGCAATCTTTGCCAAAATGTAAAAATGTCTGGACGGGGTCTAAGGTCTCTCAGAGTCTGCACAATAAGTTCTGGGTCATCGACGTCTTCACACATTTCGTCTTTGAGCCTGGCCACCCTCATTAGACATCCTGTAACAATCAAGAGATTATTATTGATCCTCACCGAGTCAACCGTGACATCTTTACCCTTGATATCTATTGTGATTTTCTCATATTTCATTGGCTATTTTCCATCTCGTCAAGAATGGACCAAAAAATATTGAGCCGACGCCAGTTGCACACATTCATATTCTCCAGGACTACCGCTATAAGTGCCAGCGTTTTGTCCTCAACCTGTACAAGAAATCAGTTCTGTACCCGTAGTTGTCCCGCACTTCTGATAACCAGCGTCGAAGACCTGCCTTGGCTTTATAGGATAGACTATTGGCCGGCAAATGGTCGCCAAAGATATCCGCATATTCCACGCGCACGTGGGTTGCGGCTTTCGGTGGCACATAGACTTGAAACTGCAACCACCCACCATCGTATGTCCAATCAAGGGGACTTTGATCATGTATCACCGCCCTCACTCCGGCAGGATTACATTCCTTCTTCGCGATCAGAAAAGTGTGCGGTGCAGAGGTGCTGTTCTCTACGATTATGGCGTGGCTAAACATCTGCACACTAGTGGTCCCGTCCCCGTTGTCCCGCGAGCGAAAACTGCGCTGGAGCGTATCTCCCAGACTCCGCCAAGACAGCGAACATTTCAACCCATTAATGCCCGCAAGAAATGTCGTCAGGTCGCGGCTCTGGTCCCGGAATGAGTCATGGTGGGCGACGATAAGGCAGGGTTTGCCCAGCAGTGCGTCAAACGCAAAATTTTCGAGGCCATGTGTAATGTAGCGCCGTGAAAAAATTGGGAAGTCGAAATATTGCATGATGGCGGTATTCCACAATTCCGAGACTGTGGTATTGGCCAGGCCACCACAGGGCGTCACCTCGGTGTTCACGGCCGCCGTGAAGTTATTGAATTTCAGAACCTGTGCTGACTCGGGCGAAAACACACCCTGAGGAAAAACCATAATCGGGGCATAGGGCACACTGGTCCTTTGTCGATGGACATCCATCCGACGTTTGGCAGTTTTGATCTTGTCGTTGAGTACGCTTATCGACTGCGTCCCAAATTCGTGGCTGGTATGATCGCAGCCGTGGATGGCCAGCGAGAGCTGGTCGGGGTGCTGCTGGAAAAGGTGCGCAATCGTAGCATTCGTCTTGCGCCAGTTCCACGGGATGAACGCGATAGTGGTTGAGAAATGATGTTGGTTCATCAAGTCGAGCACATCGCGGTATACGAGACATCCATACCGCGGCTTGAGCAAAGGATCATCCACAATCAGGGAGGCATTGATTGCAGAGTTGGTCCAGCACACGTCGCGAAATGCCCACTTGAGATAGATAACCGGCGGGACAGCCGCACAAAAATAATCCTTAATGTCAAAGAAGTTGCCTTTGACCGGAGTCTCGATGTCCAGGTTGGCTCCGCCAGCACTGATAAAAATGGGCAATCCCCAGCGTAAGGCCTTCAAAAAAATGTCGCCGTCGCTCGTAGCGATCAGGCTCTGACAATCTTTACAGTTGCGAGCGACCTCGAAGACAAGCCGGCTATCTAGGGTCAGGCCGGAAACGCTGATGCCGGACATGGGACCGCAAATCTCAGGCAAATCGCTCGTCACTGAGATTCTGCTCTGAGTCAAATGGCTGCAACGAATGTTCGCCTGAGGATCACCCGTTAGCAACCGTAGCAGCTTCTTGCTGGCCTCGGTTTCATCAAATCCATAGATGTAAAGGGACCCGGCGGAGGTTAGCAAGGGAGGAAGCAAGGTTGTGCTAGTGTAGTGTTCGAGGGTGTCTACCAAACAAACCGCCGAACTCAAAACGCTATACTGACCACAGCCAATGCCCTGCGGCGGAGCGCCTAGAGCATTCTGATCGCTATTCAGCACCTTCCGCGAGGCGACACCGAAAAAGTCGAGAAGCTGGCCCATATTGCGTTCGCTGGACGACGGCTCCTGCAGACTCAACAAGATGGCGCTTTGTTTCGGCAAACTCATGGTTCCATTCCTGACGAAGTGATCCATTCAGGTTGACACCTTTTCGGTGAAGCTCATCTGCGGTCAACAGCCCTGGTACACATTCCCTGGCTCAATGAGTGCAATGACCAGGTTAAACGGGTTTGCGCGCAATGACTAAGGATCGCATCGCGTGCGCTGGCATCACAGCATTCAGTAATGGTGTTAGACCTTTGCAAAGTGTGCTCAGCCATGGCCCTGCTGAATGGGGAATCCAACAGAAATTCCCTTTGTACAGTACATCGAAGCCCGCCGTCGTAAAGGGGTGAACATACTCCTCGATCGAGGGCAGATAACATTCCGGCTTTTGCCTGGTTCGCCGTTCGCGTAGCCGGCTGCGAAAAAATGGGAACTTGTCGTTCATGTCAATGATGACGCAAACCCCGCCCTTATCAAGCAGGGCAAATAGTCCCTTGGCGCACTCGACTTGTTTGCTCAACCGATGGCAATAACGGATAGTGTTCACGCCAAGGACAAGATGGAAAAAACCATATAAGGAAGAAATAGCTACATTAAGTTGCTCTGCGAGGTCCCCGGCGAGGGTTTCGTTTCTAGCCACAAGGAACTTCACCCTTTTGCGCTGTGCAGGGGCTAGGTACTTGTCCACTTCCAGGTTCGCCGCCTGGATCAACGTTTGAGAAAAATCAGTGCCATAAGCCTGTTGTACTCCCATGCCCAGTTGCTCAACCAACGATACGAGGTAAATGAGGTTCATACCGCCCCCGCAGCCGAACTCAAGCATCCGGATGCCATCTTGCCTGACGGCCTTGGGGATATGCTGGTCCAGCACTTCCCGGTAAATCTTTCCGTAATCATTTTCCAGCAGGTAACTGACACCATAACCGGCGGTTTCCTTGGTATATCGCAAAACTGCATCGTGGGTGCTGTATTCTTCTAGGAAAACATCACTCATAAATAATAGCCTCACAGACAGGGTTAAAATTAAAGGCTAGGATCACGTTGTAGGACGAAGTCGGTGACTTGTAAGGGTGCGTCGGTGCTACGTGCTCAATGCTGAAGATAGCGAACAAGAGCCCTAGTGGACTCTCCTGATGAAATGAGGACGAGAGCCACAGGATACGATGAGACGATCAACGTAACAAGCCCCGGTGGACAGCTGAGAAAAACTAGAGCGTGTTGATGAGCTATGGTAGCCTAGCCCGGGTGGCAAGGAGATGCAGCAACGTAAAAAAAGTCTGGCTCGAGCGAACGATGAGAATACCGTTTACCGTTTCTCTAGTCCCCTGGCCCACGACTCAAAGATCACTAAACTTAAGAGAATCTTATGATGGTCTTCCTGGCCAGACACATGCTTCTCCAGTAGCTTTGCGACGTTTGCAGGAACAAAGTGCAGGCGCAAAGATGAAGACGGGTCGCTCAATGCCTGTTGTAACTGTTGATTCAGAGTCCCTCTAAACCATTCATCCACGACGTTCACGGCAAAGCCACGTTTCTTGCGGCGCAGAATTGATTTGGGCAAGTAGCTTTCGCATACCTGACGGTGCAGCCACTTACGCATGCCGTACCTTACTTTAAAACTGGCGTCCAACCGCTGGACATATTCGACGGCTTCGCGATCAAGATACGGGACGCGCACTTCCAGGCCATGCGCCATCGAGAGCTTATCACCATACATCAACAATTCGTCGGGCAAAGAGGAGTGCATCTCCAGCAATTGGAAGCCCCCCAGTTCGTCCAGCTCTGCCATCTGTGGCAGGAGATCTGACCAGCAATCCAGGATCTTGTCGCCAGCGTTTTCTGGCAGGACTCCTGGTCGAAACAACGCGTCCACCTCTGGACCAGGCATCAGGGAAAAAACGCTCTGATAGCGGCGCAAGCGGTCTTCTTCCGCCAGCGCAAAGACACCCCGCTTGAGCGTCTCATTCCGGGGAAGGGCATGGACGGCCGCTTTGATGGGTCGCCGCAGCATGGCCGGAATGGAACGCCACAGTTGGGAGTACTGCACGCCTAGATGACGCTTATATCCCCCAAACAGTTCATCAGGCCCCTGCCCAATCAGCACCACTTTCACATCCTGTCGAGCGCGCTCACAAACATAGTACATCGGTACGATCGAGGAGGCGGCAATGGGTTCTTCCAGCGACTGTACTATGTTGGGAAGCGCTTCCTCGAACTGCTTGCAGCTGAGTTGCACTGAGGTATGACGAGACCCAAAAATCTGTGCCGTTTCCTCAGCCTCACTCAGCTCGTCGTCTTGAAAAGACTGCCCATATCCCACTGTAAAAGTGGGCCAATCTTTGCCATGCTCATGCATCAGAGCCAGGAGAAGACCGGAATCAATGCCCCCGCTCAAGAGTAATCCCACCGGGACATCGCTGATCAAGTGACGCTTTATGGCCCGCCGGTAGATAGCGAGTAACTCTTCCCCCGCTTCCTCTGACGTCGGCATGGGGGAAAAGGGGCGCGGTGTAAACTGGTACCAACGCTCGCGCTGATGCTGACCGTTTTCAAATATCAGCATCGTTCCTGGCGCTAGCTTTTCAACTCCCTTGAGAATCGTGAGCGGCGAAGGTGTATAACGGTAACGCAAAAAGAGGTTCAGGGCGACAGGATCGACTTCAGGGCGCTGCTGTAATGCCGCAAGCACTGGCCGTATTTCCGAACCGAACCAGACGGTACTGTCCTTGATGGCATAATAGACCAGTTTAATGCCCATGGCATCCCGCGCCAGGATGAGACGCTGTTTCTGTACGTCCCAAATGGCAATGCCAAACATGCCGTTGAGCTGGTTAAAGACACCGGTCCCCCACTCCCTGTAACCGTGTACAATCACTTCCGTATCCGAGTTAGTTTGGAAGTGGTGCCCTCGACTCTCCAGTTCTCGACGCAAGGCATGGAAATTGTAAATTTCACCGTTAAAGATGACCCAGACTGTCTTATCGAGGTTGGACATGGGCTGGTGTCCTCCCTCCAGGTCAATAATCGAAAGCCGGCGAAAGCCAAGCCCAACCGGCCCATCGATGAAATAGCCCTCGTCATCCGGACCCCGATGCGTGATCGTCCGTGTCATCTTCCGGATGACTCCCGCCTCGACCGGCTGGCGATCGGCAAAGTTAAACTGGCCGCAGATACCGCACATTGTCGTCTTTTCCTTTCATGGCAATCCTTCCCATGTGGCAGCCTTTTGCTGCTGGAGGTACAAGGCCAGGCTACGCAACAGTTGCGACTGGGCCCAGCGGTGCATGGGCACATTATCCCAGCCCCAGCGGAGTTCTCGAGAACGGAAGGAGCCATCGGGCTTGCGCCAGCGAGTCAATAGATCATCAAGGACCGTATCCAAGATGCCCTGCAAAACAGTATGATCTTTCCTGAGGAGTAGGCAAAGATTGACGCATTCGGCATAATCGTATAGCTCGTGGCGGTACACGGTGAGGCGTGGTGCCCGGGAAAAAGGTTTCGGCAAGCCCTGCTCGTCAAAAAGATACGCCACATAGTAACCGACTGCACGTGCGAGAGCTTGCCGACAGCCCTCATGGCCCGTTAATTGCTCGATTTTGGCGAGGGCTTTCATCACAAAACAGGTGTGAAAATGGTCTACGAAGTTCCGTACGCCGTCAACTGCATAGTACCAGGAGCCGTCAGGATTCTGGTTGTCTAGAACGAAATGTATATTTAGCTCGGCAATTTTCCACAACCTTTTATCCTCTAATGCCTGCGATGCACTGGTCAGCAGGAAGGCCCTGTAGGCACTGGCGTTAATAACGCCCCATTCGCCGTGGGGCGTGTAGGAACAGGTACTAGAGTGGGGAGAGGTGTCAACATCATGAATGTCGGTCACGACATGCTGCACGATTGACTCCAGGATCTGCCGCCATTCTTGCCTGGCTTCCTGCTGATAGGCTTGCAGGAAGGCCTCGTATACGTATGGTGTGGTGGTGATCAGCGGGGTATCTCTGGTAATGGTTCCATTACACGTTTCCCAATCGAATGGGTACCCCCAGCAGTAATGCTCGTATTGCGGACAGCGGGATTGCTTTAACTGCTCCAGAAAGTGGAGTGTGTGCTGGAAGTACAGCGTTTCGCCTGTGACCTCATACAGAAAAGTAAAGCCCATGGCGTAGTGTGCGTCAGCAATGGGAAAACGCAGTGGTTTGTGAAAGAGCCTGCGTGCTGAAGGTAGAAAGGCTTCACAGAGAATCATGGGTGCCACTGCTGCGGTCCCCATGATTTTGTTTCTGTAGTAGAGCTGCTTGGCCAGGCGTCCCAGCGGACCTGCAAAAAAGCTCTGGTGGTCGTACGAAATTTCCCCGTAGGCGTTCAGCCACCTCACGAAATCCATCACAGCGCGCATGACCTTGACAGGGCGTGCTGTCTCTGGCGATTTTGTATAACTTGCGAACTGACTCATGGGCTGTCGTTTCATTTATTGGTCAGGAAGAAAGGATCCACGTTCTACAGTTAGAGCCTAGAACACAGCATGCTACACAAGGCGGTATGCACCCTAACTCGACATAACATGAAAACTATCCACCCGTTTGCACTTAAGGACTGACTGGAGTATCGCTTTCAGCTTCTGCATTTGCTCTCTGCGATGAAATTGCATGAGTTCATCTGATACAGGCCTTTCTCTCTGGCATAAAAGAGCCCATATATACCCCAAACCCAACGCAATGCCATCAATGAGATAAGGTTTTTTTGTCATTCTGTAAGCAACCCTGAACAGTTCCCAGACTGGATGCCCACCCAGATAGTAGTCTTTCTCACCGTATGAAAAACTTGAAGCAAGGAGACTGCGCTCTGCCGTTCCCAAATGCCGGTGGTGAAAAAATGATCTCTCTCGAAATGATCGAGTCTTCCAGCCCATCATCCGTGCTGTTGTGACTGCCATCCAGTCAATACCTCCAGCCTTGTGCGGAATGTAGCCACCTATGTCATGAAAGCATTCCCGTCGAAATAGCTGGCATTGACCAGATACATGACTCTGCCCTTCAAAGCTATCCGTTTCTGAACTATAACCCTCTTCCTTAAAAATTGTTCCCGCCACTCCAAGCTTAGGGTCTTCACCGAATTTACTTAGGAGAAATTCAAAATGGTCCTTATCAAAGGATATATCTGCATCTATATTGCCTATGATCTTATATTCAAGATTTTTGACTCTGTCATAACCAGCGTTAAAAGCATGCACCTTGGCCGCGAAGCTTCTATCTCTGCGCTTCGGCATCTCTATAAGTTTTATCCAGTCATATTTTGCGAGGTACCTAGTCACAATACTTGCGGTAGAGTCTGTCGATCCATCATTCACTATCACCCATTTGACTGGTAAGACAGTTTGCCTGACCACTGATTGAATTGTCTTCTCGATAAACGCCTCCTCATTATGAGCAGGAGTGATCAGGACGTATTGTAAGTGATCGGAGTAATGGCTCATTTTTACCTCACGATTGATAGTCTACGAGCGTTTCCTACCGTGACAACTCTTGTGACATTCTGCGCCGTGTACAACTGAGAAAAGATCATGCCCATGATCCTTGAGGTCAGCAATATCTCTTCGTAAGGTATCGGTAATGATGTGCCATGCGTAATCGACGATAGAATACCTGTATTAAATTGAAGTAAGCAGCAAGATATGACTGCTAATTGCGGATGCGAGACTCGCGGGAACCCATGTGTAACGTGTGAGTTGAATACGACCATCATTAACTATGATCAGTATGCGTGGACTGCACACAAAGGATTGCAGATCCCTTGTTGGCGCAATCAAAGCCGCGTCTGGCTCGCAGCCCATGCCCTTACTACTGTCAACTCCCCACATCGCACACATTTTGTGCAGCTGAAAAATCCGGGTTAGGGGCTGGTCGTGCGCAAATGAGTTGGGCTAGCCAAGCGCTCCACCAACTCCGCCAATGGATGCGGATAAACGTAGGGAAGATAGCCCGGCTTTGGAGTATTATTAAAAAAGTCCACATTAACCTTTGAATTAGTGCTGATATTAGAACTTGAGATGTCTACACTTTTCGAAAAAACGCAAGCCCCGCCGCTGGAATTGCAAGTATAAAGCGAATTCGACCACGAGTACATGGGCTCTGAGTCCACTCTACCAGACACATCGTTTAACCTTCCGGCGCCTGTACCGTTAAAACACACCCGCCCGCTTGCCGCATCCTTGTTGTCAAGGTAACCAGTACACGTGCCGCCGCCAGAGCAATCTGAATCGACCGTACATAGGTTCCAACTATTACTGCAATGTTTCTTGGAGCACGTTCCCATGCCTATCGCAGCACAATTATCAACCGTCGTATTACAGGTATACCACGCTGTGTTGGTGCTACCGCTGCACCACATATTATTGGCGCCATTACAGTACATCCACATGTTACCCGAACTATTACACGCGTGTGTCGTGTCGAGAGTGCGCGCATCCTGCCAGTTATGCGGGCATGTTACGGAGCCACCGCACCTTTCCGCGTTCCACTTACCAGTACCCCAATATTCAATTCTGTTATCATGGAGTAAGAGGGTTCCGCCCATGTAATTGGTCATCGAATTTGTCTGGCAGCCGTTGCGTTTGATAAAAGTATTACTGTAGATTTCGGATGCGTAATGCCCCGTTCGTGTTGCAGAGCTCCAACAAGCCGCATGCGCAACCAGCATACCGTTGTATACGGTGTTGTGCCGAAACACGATCTTAGCGCCCTCCTGGCTATCATAGGGCGATGAAACCTCACCGCACGGGTGGTCAAAGACATTGTCCTCGATGAAAATCCATTCAGTGGTCGCATCCCATCCCCCTCCCCAATTGATGGGTTTTCGAAACGACATTACCTTACCATCGGTGTTTGTTAACAACATAGCCTGGACGATATTGCTAAACGAATTGTGATCAATCAACAGGCGATCACCGCTCCATGCCACAATATGGCGTGACCGACCATCTCGGAACTTGTTGTGATGGATGCGCTCAGAGCCAAATGGGCCGATAGAGACCGCAAGATAGGCGCGGTCTACCGTTCCCGAGCCTATAAAGGTAAAGCCGGTAATTTCGCCGACATGAGACCCAGATGATGCATGGATGCGCAAGCCCTGGTCCAACACCAGTGTGATATTAGTAACGTCGATTCCAGCTCCTTGAAGTATTATTCCCTTATTAGATATCAGTATGGGGCTGGTCCAGGTGCAATTGCCAGCAGGAACGGCAACAGTATCTCCATCTTTAGCTGAAACGATCGTTGCGTTGACGTCAGTCGAATTGCAGCTCAAAGCCCTAATTGTAGCGGTGCGACCTGGCGAGGCAAAAAAGAGCAACAAGATACCTAACACCAAAATGGAACGGCCGAACATGATTTACACCTCCGCATGCTGGTCGCTTGTATATCCGGGCCAGATAATCGAGTCGACCCTTGATACCGGTTAACTATAGTCGTAAACTAGTAGGGCTAAGTAGATGTCTTAAGGTTGCAAAATGCCAGAAATGAGGGTGAAACACGATCACTAAGTGGTGCATCCGACAAGTCTATGCTGCTTTAGGTAGGACCGCGATGCCTGCTTGACGCCGTGACCGATGACGGCGACGACGGCCTCGCAAAGAAGGAAGGTTGTCCATCGGAACTGCTATGATGCCCTCTGCTAGTTGATTTCGCACGTTCTTGCTCGGAAGGCCCGATAACTCGGGCCTCAGAATTCTTCAACTGGCTCATGTTTTACCATAACCATCGTCGCGATAAAAGTGGCATCGCTCTTCCCTTCAAGACACCGCGACCTGCTTTGAGCGCGCTGCGTAGCTCTCCTTGAGCGCCTCAGCAATGTATTGTATTTCTGCCTTGTTGAGCTCAGGATAAAGAGGAAGTGACAGAATTTCTTGCGATGCCACAGTGGCGTTGGGACAAGCTCGTTCTTGCTCACTTAAGTGGCTATAGGCTTTCAAGTTGGGCAGTGCAATCGGGTAGTGGATGCCAACACCAATGCCACGCCGGAGTAATTCTTGACAGACTGAGTCTCGTGTGTCATTCCGGAGGCGTACCACATACAAGTGATAAACAGATCGAACGTTCTCAATCTCGACTGGCGTGACAATCTCCGAGTCCGCTAGAAGAACGTTGTACAAATTGGCGAGTTGCTGCCGAGATTCTGTCCATTCCTCTAGATGCTTCAGCTTAGCATCTAGAATGGCTGCCTGTAGGCCATCAAGACGGCTGTTTATACCCTCAATTTTGTGATCATACTTGTCTACCCTACCATGGTTGGCAAACATCCGGATCTTGAGCGCCAATTCATCATCATTAGTTACGAGAGCGCCACCGTCGCCATACGCGCCGAGATTCTTCCCGGGATAGAAACTGAAGCAAGCGACATCCCCCAGCGAACCAACCCTCTTTCCCTTGTAGCGCGCGCCATGAGCCTGGGCAGCGTCTTCAACGATCTTAAGCCCGTATCGGCGCGCCAACTCCAAGATCGGGTCCATGTCTGCGGGCTGACCATAGAGATGAACCGGGATGATTGCTTTCGTCTGCCGTGTGATCTTTGCCTCAATCTGGCTGACATCGATATTGTAGGTCTTCGGATCGATATCGCAAAACACGACCTGCGCACCGGTCGCAGTGATCGCTTCAGACGTCGCAATGAAAGTGTTCGCCGCGGTAATCACCTCATCCCCTACCCCAACGCCGAGGCTCTTGAGGGAGATGAACAGGGCATCGGTGCCGTTGCCCACACCAATACAATGTTTGACCTCACAAAACTTGGCAAAAGCCTCTTCGAAAGCCCTGACATAGGGGCCGCCAATGAAGGCAGATGTGGCAAGTACCCCTTGAATGGCCGCATCGATTTCATCTCTGATGTACTCGTATTGTGCCTTTAGGTCTACTAAGGGTATCTTCATAAGTCCTTCTTTCTGAGAGACAGAGAGGGATGGAACTTCTCAAGAATCAGTAGGGCAAATCCGCAATCTGGCGGATGATTCGCGCTGGGTTGCCCACCACTACTACCCCAGCTGGAACATCCTTGACGACCACAGCGCCAGCACCGACGAGAACATGCTCACCAATGACCACACCTGGCAAGATCGTAGCATTCGCCCCAATCTTAGCGCCTCGCTTAATGCGAGGCCCCTGCAGCGACTCCTTGACACCTCGTGACAGCGGGTACTTGGCGTTGGTCAGGACCACATTTGGGCCAATCCATGCCTCGTCTTCAAGAACAGAAAACTCTGGGATAAAGGCCTGGCTGTGAATGCGCACGTTGTTGCCGATCTCGACGTGGTGCTCGATCACAGAAAGGCTGCCCACGCTGACATTGTCACCAATACGGTTCAACTCGCGAATATTCACTTTGTTCCCGGTCCGGAAGCTGTTGCCGATGACATTGCCAGCGTAGATCACCGTGTGCGAACGCAAAAGAGCCTCCGAGCCGAGGACAGTCGCCATCTCGCCCTCGGATGCCCCCCGAGGAGGAACCCCGATGACACAATAATCCTCAATGACGAACTGAGACCCCAGCCGAACTCCTGCATAGATCCGATAATTGCTCATGACATAAGTCCCCGTCTGTACTCCGTGTCGTCGCTCATAACTGGACGATTTTCCCGCGCTTCTTTAGCGACCTATCGGCCGCCTCCAGCAGCTGGACAATCCGGCGACCAGCCGCGCCATCGTTCAGCGGTTTTTTATTGTGCAGAATGCAGTCGATAAAGTGCTGGGCTTCGACTTTGAGTGCTTCAGTCTGCTCGACCTTTGGCGCCCACATATCACCCGAACGATAGCTCACAAGCAGATCATAGAGGCCTTGCTTGTTGGTGACACTCACTCCCTTGTCGTAGACTTTAACCTTCTCGTCGGCTTCCAGGTCGTTCCACACCACCATCTTGTGTTCACCACCAATCAAGGTGGTTCTGACCTTCACTGGTGACAGCCAGTTCACGTGAATATGTGCAATCGTATTGTTGGGGAAATAGATCGTAATATATGCAACGTCCTCCAAACCATTAAAGTGCGATGCACCCGTAGCAACGACAGCTTCTGGAGGTGTCTCAATCAGATAGTCCATGATGGAGAGGTCGTGGGGTGCCAGATCCCAGATGACATTAATGTCATGTTGAAAGAGCCCTAGATTGACCCGTACCGAGTCATAGTAATGTAGTGTGCCCAGCATTTTCTGTTCAATGAGCTCTTTCATTTTCCGGACGGCACCCGTAAACAGAAATGTGTGGTCGACCATCAGCGTGAGTTTCTTTTTATCTGCTAACTCTATCAGCGTCTCGGCTTGTGCAACTGTGGCGGTAAAAGGCTTCTCGACAAACACGTGCTTCCCGTTTTCAACGCACTTGCGCGCCAGATCGTAATGCGTGGAGACCGGCGTAACGATGGCTACGGCATCGATGTCTTTCGAAGTGAAAATATCACTTGCGTCGCGCGTACACTCGATACCTGCGTACGAGGCCAACACATGCTTCAGCGCTTGCGGGCTCTTATCGCATACGGCAACGATTTTGCAGTTGGTGAGACCATGAAAGTTTCTGACAATGTTTGGTCCCCAATAGCCATAGCCGATAACACCAACTTTGAGCATATCTTTTACTTTCTTCCGCCGGTTAGTTTGGAAGTTTGAGCTAGTCCTCTCCAGGGAGAGAGGGTAGAAGCATAAGAGGGTATGAGGCGGCGTAGAATCAACGAGCGCCCTCACATTTGATGACTGTCCAGGGAGTCTGGAGCAGTAGCTTGAGGTCAGTCCAGAGAGACCATCCGTCTATATATTGCAAATCGAGGCGCACCATGTCCTCGAAGGTGGTGCGACTGCGCCCCTTCACCTGCCAGAGACCTGTGATGCCGGGCTTCGCTTCGAGTACGCGGCGCCTATGCCACATATCATAGTGCTCCACTTCATAAGGTATAGGCGGTCGCGGCCCCACTAGGGACATGGTGCCTGCCAGGACATTGAGCAGTTGCGGGAGTTCGTCAAGACTTGTTGTGCGTATGAAACGGCCTACAGGGGTAATCCTTGGATCCTGGCTCAATTTGAAGAACCCACCTTGTTTTAGTGCCTCATGTGCCCCGTTACCATTTTTGCTCTGCAGAATGAACTCCTGAACGTACTGCTGGTGTACTCTGGAGTCAGCATCAGTGTACATTGAGCGAAATTTCAGGAATGTAAAATGTTGGCCGAACTGACCGATTCTTGTCTGTCTAAACAAGATCGGCCCCTTCGATGTGAGTTTGATCGCCACCCCGATGAAGACAAGAATAGGCAAGCACAGCACAAGCAGCATGGAACTTCCTATTATATCAAGGAATCGCTTCACAAGAGATGCCAGCTTGTGGTGCTTGAGATCGGGGTAGAGCTTGTCATGAGCTGCAGGTTCCGATGGGTCAGGGTCTTCAGGTGGATACAGATACGTTGCTATAGTAATAATAGCGATTTGTTGCAGTGTCAATTGTGCCTGGAGTGCTGTGTGTACCCTCTTACGTATTTTGCTGATAGAGGGAATCTCTTCGCTCAGCTCAGTAAAGATGATACCAATGATAGAGTTGTGCTTGTACCATCCTATCATATCCGTCTGACGGGCACAAAGTTGAAGAGACTTAATGACATTTTTGACAAGCTTACTGCTCTGCTGTTGCCTGTCTCGTAGCAGTCTGCTGAGATCGAGGAGCATCAACAAGAAAGGTCTCTGGGAGCGGTGCGTCCGCTTTCTCTCCAAACTCAGAATCC
>Ga0114129_10009404_pt1 | contig 13931 bp, 11 predicted proteins | sample RhiMetdeltSRZDD1_FD_80071 | JGI IMG/M metagenome (GOLD analysis project Ga0114129, IMG submission 80071) | Populus rhizosphere microbial communities from Tennessee, USA - Rhizosphere MetaG P. deltoides SRZDD1 (version 2) (version 2) | ecosystem: Host-associated > Plants > Roots > Rhizosphere >...
GATGAAGTCCATCGAAATCGACAGCGGCGGACCGGTCATGCCAAGGTCGAAGTCCCGGGCGACGATGAGATCGCTCGTGAGCTTCGGATCCTCGAGGTGTCCCATGCCGGGCGGCCGCACGCACGTTTCCGTGAGCCGGTCGTACAGCCAGGCCGCGGTGCGATCGCCCAGGTTGGTGCTCACGGCCTGGTGGACCGGCGTCAGCATCTGAAGCAGCACGAACACGCCGCCGGCGAACGTCAGCGGTACCGCGAGACCGTCGCCTCGCTGGACCGCTCCGATGAGCATCCCCATCGCGATGCCGAAGACCGCCGGCAGGACGCCGCGGAGAAGCAGCAGGAGCCACCACGCCACCGCGTTCGGGCCTGCGGCTTTGGGCAGTACCCCGAAGAACGTCCACTCTTTGCGCTCGCGAAGACGCTTCAGCACCAGCGCATTCTCCTCAATCCCGCTCTGCAGAGATTGTAAGAATTTGACCGGCCTCTGGAAATCATTTGAGTAAGATACGCGCCAGCCTCGCCGAAGCACGTTCGAAACGGTCGGTGCGAAGGCGGGGCCCGCTCGCCGAAGCACGTTCGAAGCTGTCGGTGCGAAGGCGGGTGACATGCGCCGGGGAGGTACCGACATGAGAAGCGTTTCGATGGTACTGGTGCTCGTGCTGGCCGCCACGCCTGCGCTCGCGCAGGAGAAGCCGACGGCGTCGTCCGGCGAGCACCGCGGGGCAATGCTCTGGTCGGGGATCGCGCTGGGGGTGGCCGGCGTCGCGACGGCCGTTGCCGGCGTCACGTTCGACCGCGTCGATGACACGAGCACGGGCAACGCGCCTCCGGGCACGTATCAGGCCTGCGTCGCCCAGAGACGTGATCCCGTGTACGCGACGAACAACTGCGACGTCCTCAAGGGCAAAAACCGCACCCTGCTCTGGACGGGTGTGACCGTCGCGGCGCTCGGCGCGGCGCTCACCATTGGTGGCGCGCGCACGCACGCCGAGCTGTCACCCGGCTTTGTCCGTCTGCTTCACACCATCCGGTTCTGAACGTCGGGACAGTCTGAAAAAGGGGGATGTGATGGTTCGTCGCGCTCGCCTTCTGGCGGCCTACGTGTTGCCAGCACTCGCGTTGTTTCCGGCCGCGGCGTCCGGTCAGCGCACCACGACCGGAACCATCGTCGGGAAGATCGTGGACTCGAGCGGTGCGGTGCTGCCGGGCGTTGCCATCTCGCTCAAGAGCCCGGAAGCGCTCGGCGACTTCACGGGCGTCAGCGACAGCAACGGCGTATACCGCGTCACCAACCTGCCGCCGGCCACGTACGACATCCGCGCCGAGCTCGCCGGCTTTCAGACGGTCATTCGTAAAGCGCCGGTTCGGCTCAACGCGGTTACCGAGGTTGACTTCACGCTGTCCGTCGGAACCGTTTCCGAAACGGTCACCGTCACTGCAGAAAGCCCGATCGTCGATCCGGAACGGGCCGGGCTCTCGGTCAACATCAATAACCAGGCGCTGACGTCGGTCCCGGTGACAACGAGCCGGCGCTTCCAGGACGCCTGGCTCATGGTGCCGGGCGTCGCCGTCAATCCGGCCACGCAGGAGCTGACCGGGTCCGAGCGCCGCACCAGCCTCGACGGCGCCGACGTCACCGATCCGTACGGCGGCGACATTTTCGCCGTCAATCTGAATTACGACGCCATCCAGGATGTCGAGGTGAAAGCGCTCGGCGCCGAAGCCTCCGACGGCTCCAGCATGGTCGGCCAGTACATGAACATCGTCACGAAGAGCGGTGGGAATGTGTTTCACGGCTCCGCGGCGCTGTTTCTGATTCCGCAGCGCTTCAACGATTCGAACGTCCAGGGGATCCCGGTGAATCAGCGCGAGGACTACCAGCCCGATCTCACGCTTGGCGGTCCGATCGCCAGAAACAAGCTGTGGTTCTTCGCCGCCTACCGGCGCGTTCAGACCAACCAGACGTTCAACAACGCGCAGCTCCCGGTCCAGCGGCGCGGCAATCTGTGGTTCATGAAGGCGACCGCACAGCTGCAGAACAACCACCGGTTGCAAGTCAGTCTGCAGTACGACCGCACGATTCAGGCCAATGCCATCTTCCGGGGCACGGTCGCGCCGAACCGCAATCTCGGACTTCTCACGAGCTCGACGACGGCCGGACTCGGCAGCGCCACGCCGCAGATTACGGCTCCCTCTGCGCTCGGCACGCTGATCAAGGGCGGCCCGCTGGCGAGCTTCAACTACAGCTGGGTCGTGAACTCGTCAAAAGTGTTCCAGTTCGTCGGCAGCTTCATGATCAACAAGCCGAACGATCTGCAACCGAACGACGGGCAGGCGCTTGCGCCCACGAAGATCATCCAGAGCAATCCGACGGGGAACATTCTCGGCAGCCTCACGACGACCGCGCTCGAAGGCGGCTTCGGCGCCATCGACACGTCGCATCGCTCGATGATCTACCTGTCCCCGTCGATGACCTTCTTCGTCAAGGACAAGCTGGGCCAGCACGAGTTCCGCGGCGGCGCGGATATCTATCCAAGCATCGCCAACAAGACGAGCAGCATCCTGGCACCCGTCGAATTCTATTTCCGCCCGCCGGGGACGACCGGTAACGCCGACGTGCTCTTCGAACGCGACATCCTGCGCGGATTCGACGGCGGAACGACCGTGGCCAACAACGCGTACGAGCACCACTACGCCGGGTACTTTCAGGACCGGTGGAAGCCGTCGGCTCGGGTCGCCGTGAAGGCGGGCGTTCGCCTCGAGACGACGAGCGTGTTCACGGACGACCGGCAGAGAGTGCTCGGTGGGCTGCTGCCGCCGGCGCTGCCGACCAACACGAACGACCGCGAGTTCCATCAGAACGTGGCGATGCCGAACTTCGGCATCTCGTTCGAGGCCGGCCGCTGGGGCGTCTTCCGCGGCACGGCGCAGCGGAGCTATGAATGGCTCGATCTGGGCGGCGGCGACGGCACCTCGCACGCGCCGAACGTCCTCGCCACGGACATCTTCCGCGCGTCGCCGCGGACGAACCCGACGCTGAATCAGGCGCTGCCCGGCGGCTTTCCGCTGGGCGTGGCGTTCGGCGACATGAAGGACGGCAGTATTCAGAACGGGCGGACGTACGTGAACGAGTTCTCGGGCAGCTGGGAGCACAGGCTGCCGCGCAACAGCTCGCTGAGCACGACGTTCCTGTGGAAACGGAACTGGGACTATCAGAGCGGCGACGATCTGAACGTGATTCGCGATCCGAAGACCGGTGCGCTGCTCGATCGGCCGTTCCCGGATTACGACGCGGTCATCAACACCTACAACCCGAACTACACGTGGCAGCAGAACCGGTCGCTGCAGCTGTTGTACACGAAAGCATTCACGGGCAGCTGGGGCGTGAACGCGAACTACTCGTACATCATGACGTCGACGATGCGCACACGGTGGAATCCTACGCGCGACCAGCTCCAGTTCTACGGCATCTCGCCCGACGACGTCTTGTCCCAGCGCGTGTCGCCGCGCCACCACGCGCGCTTCTCAGGGTTCGTCAAGGTGCCGTACGACGTGACGATGTCGCTCTTCTACAGCTTCAGCCAGGGCGGCCGCTTCAACGTGATGACCGGCGATTTCCCGCTGAACGCCACCGCGCCGCGCGTCTTGCTCTCGAACGGACGGTCTGTCGCCGATCCGTTCTTCAACTTCGCATATCCGCAGGCTCGGAAGAACGACGTGAACATGCTGAAGGCGGACAATGCCCACCAGGCGAACCTACGGGTGCAGAAGAGCGTGGATCTGCATCACGGCAACAAGGTCGAGTTCAGCGCCGACGTCTTCAACTTGTTCAACACGGCGGCTGCGACCAACTTCCTGTCGGCGGATAACCGGTCGTCACTCTACGGGCAGCCCACGACGTACGTGCCGGCGCGCGTTGGACAGATCGGCATTCGGATGACGTTCTGATCGGAACGCGGTTTCGGCCACGAAAACACGAAAACACGAAACGATTGGTTTTCTTCGTGATTTCGTGCTTTCGTGTCCACGGAAGGCTCGTGATCGAAGACGAGGTCAAGAGGCCTTCGAGTAGGATCGCGATGCGCGCGGCGCGACCTCTACATGCCCTCCTACAAATGGCGAATCGTCGCCATGCTGTGGTGCATCTCGTTCTTCAACTACGCCGACCGCCAGGCGATCTTCTCGGTCTTTCCGCTGCTCGAGCGCGAGATGCATCTGACGCCGGTCCAGCTCGGGCTGCTCGGGTCGGGATTCGCGTGGGTCTACGGACTGGCCGCGCCGCTGGCAGGCCTCGTGGTCGACCGGTTTCAGCGCAAGACGGTGATCCTCGGCGGCCTGCACGCCTGGAGCCTGATCTGTGTGGCAACGGTGTTGTCGCGCAACTTCACGCACCTTTTTCTCTTTCGTGCGGCGGAAGGACTGGGCGAAACATTCTACTTTCCGGCGTCGACGTCGCTCATCAGCGACTATCACGGCAGCCTGACGCGCTCGCGGGCGCTCGGCCTTCACCAGACGGCCGTCTATATGGGCACGATCGGCGGCGGCTTTTTCGCGGGGCTGATCGCGGAAAGCTACGGTTGGCGCTGGTCGTTCGTCGTCTTCGGCGGGCTGGGCGTTCTGCTCGGATTCGTGCTCACGCGATTTCTGGTCGAGCCGCTGCGCGGCGCGGCTGACGCGGCCGAGGCTGATGCCGTTGCCGTAGCGCGGGCCTTTCAGGCCCGCGATCGCGGCCCTACAAGGGCCGCGCTACGAGAAACCCCGTCGCGCGAGCTTGGATTCGGCGCGTTCCTCCGTCTCGTCGGCCGCACGCCGACGCTGCTGTGTCTTCTCGGCGCCTTCATGTGCGCGAACTTCGTGGCGGTCGTGCTGCTGTCGTGGATGCCGAAGTTCCTTTACGATCGGTTTCACATGGGGCTGGCGATGGCCGGCCTGACCGCCACTGTCTTCGTGCAGCTCGCCAGCATGGTCGGCGCGCCCGTTGGCGGCTGGCTCGCGGACGTGTGGCACCGGCAATCGCCGCGCGGACGGATGGCCGTGCAGACCGTCGGTGTCCTGGGGGGCGCGCCGTTCGTCGTCCTGTGCGGCATCACCGCGTCGGTGACGACGCTCATCGTCTCGTTGACGCTGTGGGGTTTCTTCAAGGGGTTGTACGATGCGAACATCTTCGCGTCGGTCTTCGACGTGGTGCCGCCGGAGGTTCGGGGCAGGGCCGCGGGATTCATGAACATGATCGGCTGGCTCGCTGGGGGCGGATCGGCGCCGGTCGCGATTGGCCTCATCGCCGAGCGGACGAGTCTTAGCGCCGCCATGGCGCTGGCATCCCTGGTGTACGTGGCGGCCGCGGTTCTCCTCGTTGCCGGCATGATGATGATGAAACATACCGACGTCGAGACCGATTCCGTACGTAGTGCCCGGCTTTAGCCGGACGAGCGCTCGCATGAAGATCCTCTGCCGCATCGCGGCGCTTGGATTCGCGGCACTCGTCCCGATCCAGCCAGCCGCGCCGCAATTCGAATCCGAGCTGGTCTTTCCGCTCGAGCACTGGCACAACCACGCGTCGATGATCGTGGAGGCCCGCAACGGCGATCTGCTCGTGTGCTGGTTCCACGGCTCCGGCGAGCGCACTGCGGACGACGTCGTCGTTCGCGGCGCGAGGTTGAGGAACGGCGCGACGAAGTGGAGCGAGCCCTTCCTGCTCGCGGACACGCCAGGCTACCCGGACACCAACGCGACGATGTTCATCGATCCGCGGGAGCGGCTCTGGCTGCTCTGGCCGACGATTCTGGCGAACGAATGGCACACGGCGCTGATGAAATACCGGATCTCGTCCGACTACCTGCGCGACGGCCCACCGCGCTGGGACGTGAGCGAGGTCCTGCACGTGACGCCGGGCGACGACTTCCAGGCGACTGTCGATCGCGAGTTGGACCGGCTGATGGGTCCCTCAAGCCCGGTCGACATCAGAGTGCGGAGTCAGCCCGAGCGCCAACAGCGTGTCGAAAAGCTACGGCGAGACGCGGCCGACAAACTGACGCGTCGCCTCGGCTGGATGACGCGCGCGCATCCGTACGTCCTCGACGGCACACGGCTGATCGTGCCGCTGTACTCCGACGGCTTCAGCTTTTCGTTGATGGCGATCACCGACGATTGGGGCGCGACGTGGAAAACCAGCACGCCGCTCGTCGGGTTCGGCAACATCCAGCCGTCACTGGTTCGGAAGAAGGACGGCACGCTGGTGGCATACATGCGTGACAACGGGCCGGCGCCCAAACGGCTGCACGTCAGCCGATCGCGCGATCGCGGCGAGACGTGGAGCGCCGTCGAGGACTCGTCGCTCCTGAATCCCGGCTCCGGCGCGGAGGTCACGGCGCTCGCGAACGGCCACTGGGTGCTGGTCTACAACGACCTCGAGCAGGGGCGCTACAGCCTGGCGGTATCGCTCTCAGAAGACGAAGGCGAGACGTGGCCCTGGATACGGCCCCTCGAGCGCGATCCCACGACTGGCGATCCCGCGCAGAGGGGCGAGTATCACTACCCGTCGATCATCCAGGCCAGGGACGGCACGCTGCACGCCAGCTACAGCTACTTCGTCCCGCCCGACAAGGCGAAGAAAGATGAGGAGGGTCGCCTGCTTCGCAAGGCGATCAAACACGCGCATTTCAACGAGGCATGGATTCGCGCGGAACGGTGACTCTCGGATAGGCTGGTAACCCTGTGCGCCGGACGCCGCGTCTTCTCGCCGTTGCCGTCCTCGTAGCGGCCTCCGCGTCCGCGCAATACGATGGGTATCGCGAAGACATCGCCTACGACGGCCGTTTCACGTTCGTGCGGCTGCGTTGGAAATCCGACTTCGGCTTCTCGCGGCGCGGCTTCAGCTCGGCCTGGAACCACGACTATCCGCGCGCCGAGCAGAATCTGGGATCGATCGTCCGCGAGCTGACGAACATCGACATCCGCACCGACGGCAGCCGCATCCTGACGCTCGACGACCCCGAGCTGTTCAGGCACCCCATCGCCTTCATGTGGGAGCCGGGCTTCTGGAATCTGACCGATCGGGAGGCCGTCACGTTCCGCGACTACCTGCTCAAAGGCGGGTTTGCGATCTTCGAGGATTTCGACGGCGCCGCGCAGTGGAGCAACTTCGAGGCGCAGATGCGGCGCGTGCTGCCGGACGGCCGCTTCGTCCGGCTCGATCGCTCGCACCGGATCTTTGGATCGTTCTTCGAGATCAAGGACATCGACGCGATCGTGCACCCGATGTCACGCATTCCTCCCATCTACTACGGCATCTTCGAGGACAACAATCCGTCGAAACGGCTGATGGTGATCGCCAACTTCGACAACGATGTGCCCGAGTACTGGGAGTGGTCGGGTCAGGGTCTGTTCCCGTTCGATGCCTCGAACGAGGCCTACAAACTTGGCGTGAACTACCTGATCTACGGGATGACCCACTGAGCGCCGCCAGCTCTTTTCGCCGTCTCATACGTCTAATAGGTCGCCTCCACGTATGTGCGCAGGGGACTGGGGACGTGGGGACTGGGGACTAACGCCCGAACAAGAGCCGCGACTGCTGACGTGGGACTAACCGTCTAAGACCTAGTCCCCAGTCCCCAGCCCCTGCTCCCGACTCAGGTCTCTTCACTGGGAGGTCGTGAAATGGCGTGGTGGCGCAAGCGCGAAGATCCGCCCGGCGGAGAGGCGGCGGCCGACCCCAGCCTGCCGGTCATCCGCATGGAGCACGTCACCAAGATCTTCAAGGGAGACGGCGAAGAGACTCGGGCCCTCGACGACATCACGCTGGACATCCAGCGTGGGGAGTACGTCTCGGTCTCTGGCCCATCCGGCTGCGGGAAGTCGACGTTCCTGTCGGTTCTCGCGCTGCTCGATACGCCGACGTCCGGCCGGTATTGGCTGAACGGCCGAGCGACCGACCGCCTGTCGCCGGGCGAGAAGGCGCGCGTGCGCAACCTGGACGTCGGCCTGATCTTCCAGAGCTTCAACCTCATCGGCGACATGACCATCTACGAGAACGTCGAGTACCCGCTGACGCTGCGCGGCGTGCTGCCCGCGGATCGTAAAGCGCGCGTGGACGCGGCGCTGGACCGTGTGGGTCTGCCGGCGCGCGCGAAACAGCGGCCGGGATCGCTTTCCGGGGGACAGCAGCAGCTCGTGGCCGTCGCGAGAGCCATCACCGGCCGGCCCGCCATTCTGCTCGCCGACGAGCCCACCGGCAATCTGGACTCGAAGAGCGGAGAGGCGCTGATGCAGATGTTCGGCGAGCTGCATGCCGGCGGCGCGACGATTTGTCTGGTCACGCACGATCCGCGCTGGCTGACGCAGGTGCAGCGGCACGTCTACCTGTTCGACGGCCGGATGGTGGATCGCGAGACTGCCGAGGACGCAGACAGGCGCGCGACACATTGATCGCAGATGCCATCTCGTAGCGCAGCCCTTTAGGGCTGCCCAGACTTAGCGCACGTCGTTGAGCGACCAGTTGTAGCTGAGAAACCGGATGCGCGCCGACGTCTTCCGCGCGAGCGCCGCGCCCTCGGCCGGTCCGAACCGGATGATGACGCCGCGCACGGCGCGCTCCTTCTGATCGCGGCCTTCGGGCGCGAGCGACGCAAACGTCTCCACGAAGTCTTCCCCGTACCAGCGCAGGATGCTGGACACACGCAGCGTGTCGCCGTCGATTCGCAATCCTTCCGGACTCTCGAGGTAGCGGCGCGCGGCCTCGTCGAGCTGGGCGTCGAGCGTCTCAGCGCGGTATGGCTCCGGCGGGAGCGGGGGCCAGCTGACCGACGCGCAGTTGATGGCGAAGTGGATGCGCGGCTCCTTCAGCTCGCGGCGGAGGATCTGATGCTCGATGTCGTCGAGGGTTACCTCGCGGCCGGCCGCACGCCATCGGAGCGTCGTCCAGACGCCGTCGATCTGCCGGATGCTGTTCCGCGGTCCGAGCGTCAGCCACGATCCGCGGATCGGATAATGATCGATGATCGCGCGAAGCGTAAACGCGTTGTACGCGTTGATCCAGAAGGCGAGCCGCTGCGCACGCGACCAGCTCTGTTCCTCCACTCGAGTCGGCTGCGCGAATGCATCGACAGCGGCGTCCAGATCCGCGCGGTCTGTCTTCAGGGCTGAGTAATCCACAGTGGGAATTCGTACGCGCTGGCGAACGACGCTAGCATACCGCGTGTACCCATGGTCGAAGCTCGCTCCGACGACGGCCGCAGGCAGAAGAGCCGCGCCGCCGAGCAACGCAAAGACCGCGACGCATGGTCGACCTCTCGATGGAAAAAGGATCTCTGCGGCCTCTGCGATCTTTGCGTTCACTGTACAGGCCGCATCATCGACTCAAACGCGTGAGCAGGTCGTCCTTGAAGGTCGATGGCGCCGTCGAGCAATAGGTCACGCGCGCCGCCACGCCCGACAGATCCTTCGACGCCAGCAAGTACGGTTTGCGAGCGACCTTCACGCCCTGCACGCCAGGCTCCGTCACGTCGTCCGGCAGGGTCTCGATGCGCGCAGGCAGCGTCTCGCAGGCAAAACCTTCTGAGGAGATGGCGTACGCGATCGCGAGTGTGTCGAAGGGATTGAACCCGTCGACGCCGAAGAGTCGCGTCCACAAGGACAGCCACGCCCGCGCCGGCGGGACGATCGCTCGCGAGGCGGCGGCGCTCGACGCGGCGAGACGATCGAGATCGCTTCCGGTCAGCCAGATCTTCGAGGAGATCTCGAACGGAGCCAGCACCATCTCGACCTTCGAATCAAGCAAGGCCTGAAAGCTGTGTGGGTCGAGCTCGAAGTTGAAGTCGCGATGCCCTCGAGCGTTCGATGTGCCGGTCGTAAAACGCTGGCCCGGCCGGCGTCCGGCGACGGCGATGATGCGCGTCACGCGCTGAGCGAGCTCGGGATGCTTCGTGAGGGCCGTCGCGACGTTCGTCGCCGGCCCGAGCGCCAGGATCGTGAGCGGCGTCGTTCGGAGCGCCGCAGCCAGCGCCCGGCTTGCCTCGGTCTCCACTCGAGCTTCGGCCGCCGACGCGGCACCACGGAACGCCCGCAAGCGTGGTGGTCCGAATGCCCGGATCAGCCGACGAGCAATCGGCAGACCCCGATCGAGCGGGGCATTCCCAAAGACGACGGACACGCCGCGGACGTCCAGCTCCGGCGAATGAAACGCCTGAACGAGCGCGAGGCCGTCGTCGACGTCGCGCTCCGGCTCGCCTAGCGCGGGATCCGTGTCAATCCAGACCGACACTCTTGCTGGAGCTGCAGGCGCCATCGTCAGCACCGCGGCCACAACCGCGACCACAACAGAGCGAGTGCGGGTCACGAGATCCTCGTGGTGCAGCCCTCTAGGGCTGCTCCGGACCACGTCATTCAAATCCCCGATGCGGTTCGACGACGAGGCGTCGCGAAAGGCGAAGCAGCGACCGCTTGCGTTCGATCCCGTACGACAGCGGCAGCTGCGCGACGCCAATCAACCGGCGCATGATCTCGACGCCGGCGTACCCCGCAACCCGCGATACATCAAGGTGTCGCTGAGCGGCGGAGGCCATGACCCGCTCGATGACGTCCGGGCCGCACTGAGCGATCGCCAAGTGCGCCGCAAGGATGCCGCAATCGAACTCCGGATCGCCGAGAAAACAGAACTCAGGATCGATCACGCGCGGTCCGTCCGGAGCGTTCAGCCAGCTTCCTGGAAAGTAGTCGCCGTGAACCAGCGTTGACCCGTCGGACAGATATCTCTGGCCGAGGGCGCCGACTGCGTCGACGTAGGCCCGATCGCTCGCGAGCCGCCGCGCCTCTTCGGCGAGGCCGGCGGTCATGCCGTCCAGATCGAGGCCGTTGGCCTCGCGCAGCGGGAACTCGAAGATGTGCTCGTGATTCAATGCGCGCATGGCGCGGTTGGCGAACACCGGTCGCTGATCGTCCGGCACCGATACTCGAGCCAGGCGATCGAGCCAATCGAGCAGGACCGCCAGCGTGGAGCTCGAGAGCGCTGGATCGTCGTAGACGAACGTGAAATCGCCGGCCGGGCCGATGTCCTCCAGGAGCAAGACGTGGCTGGCCGCATCGACGTGGAGCACGCCCGGCATCCGCTTCGCGACGTCCGGCGCGGACTGTACGACTGAATAGAACGTGGCCTCCACGATGGTCCGCTCGAACGGCGCTGGGATGTGCGCGTACTTCTCGACCCACGGCCGTCCTTGCTTCAGGATGAACGAACGCCCGTCATGAGTGGTCACGCGAAGCGCCAGGTTCATGTTGCCGGCGCCCGCGCGCGCGACCGCGATCGGTAGCGCATCGCGGTCGAGCACGCGTTGGGAAACGAGGTACCGCTCGATCTCCGAGCGATCGGACGCGTTCAGAAGCCACGGTCCGGCAGTGTTGCCCGCGCTTCCAGTTTCGATCGCTGAATCCATGCAAAGAGGAAACTGAGAGCTTACACTGGGACATGCGATTCATGGTGCTGGGAAAGGCCGAGGCGGCGGATGCGGCACTGCCAAACGGCGTCGTGCTGGGTCCGCAGCGGACGCGCGTCGCGTTTTCGGCGGGGAAGCCGACAGCGGTCGAGAGCATTCCCACCGGAAATGATGCGGTTTCGACGTTCACGGTCATCGATGTCGAGTCGAAGCAGGACGCGATCGACTGGGTGAAGCGTCTGCCGCGCAAGGGCGACGAGGAAATCGAGATTCGCGAAGGTGGGTGCCCCGGCGGCGTGCCAACGGTCAAGCTGTCGAAAGCCAGTCGATCGGACGGCGCCCGGTCGCGATTCGTCGTGATGCTGAAGGCGGATCCGCATACTGAAACGGGCCGCGTGGCCGGAGAGGCGCGTCTTCGCGCCATGGTGGAGCAGAACGAGTTGTCGGTGAAGGCCGGCGTGATGCTTGCCGGGGAAGGGCTGCAGCCCAGCTCGCGAGGCGCGCGCGTGAAGTTCTCGGGCGGCACGGCGACGGTCGTCGACGGACCGTTCGCCGAGGCCAAAGAGCTGGTCGCCGGCTTCTGGCTGATTCAGGCGAGATCGAGGGAAGAGGCGCTCGAATGGGTGAAGGCGTACCCGTTCCCGTTCCTGGACGCGGAGGTCGAGGTGCGCGAGGCGCTCGAGGTGTGACCCGTGGCTACCCGCCAGGCTTCCTAGACACCCCGGTCGCAACCCACCGCATCGCCTCGGCGGCGATGTCAGCTGGCACCTGGTGGCCGCCGTCGAATTCCTTGAAGATCGCCTCATAACCGCGCCTCTTCAGTTGAGGCACGAGCACCCGGCTGCATTGATCGATCGGAAGAATCTGATCCGCAGTGCCGTGCGACACGAAGAACTGTGGTTTCCCGTGCGGCGTGCCGCCGACGATGAAGCCGGGCGAGAAGGCGACGACGCGGCGAAAGAGATCGCCGTTGACGAGGCCGAGCGAGAGCGCGTACGTCGCGCCGTCGGAGAATCCGCCGACGGCGATTCGGTCTGGGTCGACTGAGACGTTCTCGAAGACGCGCGCGAGCGCGCGGTCGATGAACTCGACATCGCGTCCGAAGCCACCGCGGATGCCGTCCCATGTCGAATCGCGCGAGTCCGGTGCGAGGACGGCGACGCCCGCTTCCTCAGCCGCCGCCGCCACACGCCGCAGCACGCCTTCGCCGCTTCCACCGGCGCCGTGAAGCATCACGAACAGCGGCAGTGCCTCGCTTGCCGGCTTGGTGGGCAGTTGAAGCACCGCGTCTCGCGAGCGATCGAGCCCGAGCGCATGCTTGGTGCCCGGTGCGAAGTCATCGCGGCGCGTGCCCGCCGTCGCTGGGTCCGCACCGGGCTTGCCCGCCGGTCGCACTGAAAGCCTTCCGTCGCTGGCGGGCGAGAAGTCCGTCTCGACAGTGCACGCACTGCTCAAGGCGACGGAGACGAACGTCGCACGAGCAGCCGCGACAAGCTGGCGTCGAGTGATCGTCACACCAATCCTGTCAATTTGAGCACACGCCGGCGGCCGGCAGGAGTCTTTTCGTGGTCGATTCCGCTTATCTGACAGCCCTGGGTCGGAAAGCCATATACAATCCATTCGTGTGACCGGATCGTCACTTCAGGCGGGCGTTCCTCAAGCGCTCTTCCCGCCGGGAAACGACCCGAGCGCTGTGACCCCACACAATTCCTACCACCGCTTTGCCGTCTCCGCGGACGGCAGATGTTTCCTGCTCTCGCTACCCGGTACTGGTGGTGGCGCTACAGCAGGAAGGCTCGCGGACCAGATTGCGGCCGTCGTCGATCAGGGCGGGCCCAGCGCGGCGACGCCCAACACCGTCACCGTCGTCCTCAACTGGCCGCAGCTGCTGACGAACAGGTAGCGAGGATCGCAGATGAGGGGTTCGGCCTGTCGGACATCGGCGCTGGCGGTCACGATGCTCGTCGCCTGTTGCATGCTTGCGGCGGCCCAGGATTACGCCGGCCGCCAGAAATTACGGGCGCAGTCGAACGAGTTTCGCAAGGAGGTGATCCGGGTGACGGACGGCGTGTACGTGGCCGTTGGTTACTCGGCCAGCAACGTGATCGTGATCCAGGGCGACGGCGGGTCGATCATTGTGGATACCTCGACCGACCCAGCTGCCGCGCGCACCATCAGGTCCGCATTCGGGAATCTCCTCGGCTTGCCGGTGCGCGCGATCATCTACACCCACTCCCACCCGGACCATACCGGCGGTGCGCGCGTGTTTGCCGGAAACGATCATCCTGAGATCTACAGCCATCAGCGGCTCCTGGATGCTGCGCCGGACATCGGCCGCGCCGGGCGCGATGGCGCCGACCAGTTCGGGATGGCGCTGCCGGATTCGCTGTACATCAACGCCGGCGTTCAAATGGAATATGGGAGGGTCACGCCTCCAACTCGAGAAGGCTACCTGCCTCCCACCCGCACGTTCAGTGGCGACCAACTGTTGCTGACCGTTGCCGGC